>Ga0007797_1000152_pt1 | contig 19457 bp, 14 predicted proteins | sample CryBogmetaGMA25M_FD_60364 | JGI IMG/M metagenome (GOLD analysis project Ga0007797, IMG submission 60364) | Freshwater microbial communities from Crystal Bog, Wisconsin, USA - MA2.5M | ecosystem: Environmental > Aquatic > Freshwater > Lake | place: Crystal Bog, Wisconsin, USA | collected 2009-07-06 | reverse complement strand
TTCCAGGCTCAATCAGAATGTAGTCTGGAGCAATACAAGTTTGACCGCCATTCAGTAATTTTCCATAAATAATTGCAGCAGCTGCTTCTGGGAGTTTAGCGCTGGAATCAATGATGGCTGGTGTTTTGCCACCCAGCTCTAAAGTTACCGGGGTCAGGTTTTCAGCAGCAGCACGCATCACCTTTTTACCGATCGCTTCTGAGCCGGTGAACAGTAGGTGGTTGAACGGTAATGCTGCAAACTGTTCTGCTACATCAATGCCGCCAGTGGTGACACAAAATTCACTAGGATGGAAATACTCCTGAATTAAGCCCGCTAAAAATCCAGAGGTGCGTGAGCTGCGATCAGAGGGCTTAAGCCAAACCCGATTGCCAGCGGCGAAAGCAGCAATAGCAGGAACGAGTGCCAATTGAATCGGGTAATTCCAGGGGCTCATGATGCCAACAACCCCAATTGATTGATGTTCAATCCATGCTTCAGAAGATCCCATGGTAGAAGAAACTTCTACTTGTACTGGCTTCATCCAATCTTTGAGATGTTTACGGGTGTACTTACAGGCTTGGTAGACCATATGAAACTCAGCAAGATGGGTTTCCACTGGATGGCGCACACCAAAATCTGCCATCAGCACTTTGCAGATTTTTTCTTCATTCGCCGCAATCATTTTTTCGATTCGGCTAATACGCTCCAGTCTGACTTCAAGGCTAGGGTTTGGTTCAGCAGCATAAGCTGCCTTGATTTCATCAAGCTGGATAGTAAAGCGATTCATAGTGTATTAATAGTTGGCAGACATTGGAATAGGCATTAGGATAAAGCTTATGAGCGAACCTACTAATAAAACTGAGTCCTTTCTAGAGCGTGCCACCTTAGGTGGAGGCTGTTTTTGGTGCCTTGAGGCGGTTTATCAGCAAATATCTGGGGTGAAATCGGTCGTCTCTGGGTATGCTGGAGGAGCCAGGCCTAATCCTTCCTATGAAGCGGTATGCACTGGGATCACCGGACATGCAGAAATTGTGGACATCATATTTGATCCACAAGTCATTTCATTTAGGGATTTATTAGAGATCTTCTTTGTCATTCATGATCCCACTACATTGAACTATCAGGGTAATGATCACGGTACGCAATATCGTTCTGTGATCTTTACGCATAGTGATGAGCAAACCAATATTGCCCATGAAGTTGTGCAGGAGCTGAATGATTCTAGAATTTATTCGAGACCTGTAGTGACGCAAATTGACGCAGCACCGACTATTTTCCCTGCTGAAGACTATCATCAGAATTACTTCGTGCAACATCCCAATCAAGGCTATTGCATGGCAGTGGTTGCGCCTAAGTTAGCAAAGTTCAGGGCGAAATTTAAATCGCTGATTGCACCACAATACTCTTAGGGAGCTAGGCGGTTTACCTGCCAAGTCGATCCCTCTAGCTTGTAATGGATGCGATCGTGCAATCTGGAAGGGCGCCCTTGCCAGAATTCAATTTCAGTAGGGCGCAGGCGGTAGCCTCCCCAATGCTCTGGCCGCGGTGGAGTATCTCCGAACTCTGCTTTAAAGCGTTTCTCTGCCTCTTCCAAAAATTCACGATTTGGAATGGCCGCACTTTGTGGCGAGGCCCAGGCACCGATGCGAGATGCTGGAGGGCGAGAATGGAAGTATTCATCACTCTCAACAGCACTGACCCTTTGAACAACCCCTTGAATGCGGATTTGGCGTTCTAACTCATGCCAATGGAACAGTAGGGCAGCTTGTGGGCGGACTGCTAAATCTTTGCCTTTTTGGCTTTCGTAGTTAGTGAAAAAGGTAAAACCATTTTGGTCTGCGCCTTTTAGTAAGACAATACGAGCTGATGGATTTCCGGCTTGATCGGCAGTAGCTAAGGTCATGGAATTAGGTTCGGGGCATTCTGCTCTTACGGCTTGGTCAAACCAAAGCTGAAAAAGAGGCAAAGGATTGCCCGGAACATCGTTTTCCGATAGCTGGCCAAAGGTGTAGTTTTTGCGAAGTTGAGCAATGGAGTCCATTTATTCAGTATAAAGAGAAGCTATGGCAGAAGACAAGACAGAAGAAAGCATCGAAGCTCGCCGTTTTGGTGGGGTTGCCAGGCTCTATGGGCCGGAGCTGCGTGAACGCTTTCGCAATGCGACGGTGGTAGTGGCTGGCCTCGGCGGTGTTGGGTCTTGGGCTGCTGAAGCACTGGCACGTACTGGAATTGGGCATTTGGTCTTAGTTGACTTTGATCATATTGCGGAGAGCAATACCAATCGTCAATTACATGCACTGGAAGGTCAGTATGGGAAGGCCAAAGTGGAGGCCATGGCACAGCGCATCTTGCAAATTAATCCTGAGATCAAGATAACGCCTTGCGACGAATTTCTCACTCCAGAAAATTTAGATATTCTCATACCGATTGACGCATTGATATTAGATGCTACAGATTCGGTGCAAACTAAAATCGCTTTATCGGTATGGGCAACTCAACATAATCGTGCGCTAGTGATGTGTGGTGCTGCAGGCGGTAAGTCTGATCCAACTTCTGTGCGTTGTGACGATCTCTCCTGTACCGAGCAAGATGCCTTGTTAGCAAAAGTACGCCAAGGGCTTCGACAGGATCATGGCTTTTCCAGAAATCTGAAGAAAAAAATGGGGATTCGTGCTGTTTACTCTCATGAACCGCGTAGTGGTGCGGCTACTGGGGGTTTGGCTTGCTCCGGTTATGGCTCTACCGTCATGGTGACTGCCTCTTGTGGCCTTGCGGCTGCAGCCGAGATTTTGAATCTCATTGCCGCACAAGCCTAATTTATTCTTTATTAGCCATAAATCCTTAAGGGGATTCCCTGTAGGAAGTTTCTGATTCTTCTGCAGTCAGAAATATTTTCTGCTTCGCATCAGTATTGATTTAAAAGACATTTCACTTTTATCTAATCTCATTTTTATTCCTTTAATCACTTAAGTTATCTTTATCCCCTAGTCTATCTGTCGTGCACTCCCTAGACTTTGCCTCGTTGGTAAATCAGCCAATGACAAATCGAAAGGAGGTCTCTTTTGCAGACTGAACAAACTGGCTTGAAACGCCATCTCAAAGTAAGACACATTCGCTTGATGGCCTTAGGTTCAACGATTGGCGTTGGCTTATTTCTAGGATCGGCAAGTGCAATCAAGATTGCTGGTCCATCCATTCTCTTAGGTTATTTATTGGCAGGCATTGTTGCCTTCATTGTGTTGCGTACCCTTGGAGAGATGGCCGTTCATGAGCCTGTAGCAGGCTCCTTTGCGGCCTATGCCAATAGCTATGTGGGTCCATTGGCAGGCTATATGGTTGGCTGGGGTTACTGGACCTATTGGATTGTGGTGGGTATTGCAGAAGTGACTGCTGTAGGTATTTATATGGGGATTTGGTTTCCAGAAATACCTCAATGGGTCTGGGCTCTGTCTTCTATTGTGATGATGGGCTTAATCAATCTCATTGCTGTCAAAGTATTTGGTGAGTTTGAGTTTTGGTTCGCCCTGATCAAGGTAGTAGCAATTGTCGCCATGATTGCGTTAGGTGGTTCTGTGATCTTGTTTGGTTTCACTAATGATTGGCAGCCTATTGGATTAAGTAATTTATGGCAACACGGCGGTTTCTTTCCAAATGGTATTAGTGGAATGCTGCTCTCGTTGCAGATGGTTTTATTTGCCTACGTTGGTATTGAAATGATCGGTTTATCTGCTGGTGAAGCTGAGAACCCACGCAAAACGATTCCGATGGCGATTGATTCACTAGCCTGGCGTATTTTGATTTTCTACATGGGCGCGATCCTGGTTATCTTAGCAATCTTCCCCTGGAATGAAGTAGGTCAGCAGGGCAGTCCTTTTGTGGTGATGTTTGAGCGGATTGGTTTACGTGAAGCAGCCGGTCTCATTAACTTTGTCGTGATTACAGCTGCACTTTCCTCATGTAACGCTGGCATCTTCAGTGGTGGTCGACTCCTATATTCCTTATCTAATAATGGCTATGCACCAGCATCATTTGCAAAGTTATCTAGGTATGGTGTTCCTCATCGAGCAGTCATGGCTACTGTTGCAGTTTGTATGACGGGGGTTGTTCTGAACTACTTTGTTCCAGATAAAGCCTTTCAATACATCATGGCTGCGGTCACCTTCGTTGGTTTAATGGTATGGATTGCAATTTTGTTCACGCAACTCAAATTCCGTCGCTCTTTGACCCAGGTTCAAGTTGCTGAGCTTGCCTATCGCACGCCTTGGTATCCCTATTCCTCATGGTTTGCTCTGGCATTCATTTTCTTGGTTGTTGTACTGATGGGCTTTCATGAGGATGCACGGCTCGCTTTGGTATTAGGCCCGTGTTTATTAGCGGTTTATCTGGCGATGTTTTATGTCGTCGGCTTACACCATAAAACAAAAAGTAATCGTGAATTTAAATAATAGGAGATAGCAATGATTATTGGTGTACCTCAAGAAGTAAAAAATAATGAATTCAGGGTGGGCTTGACACCTGGTAATGTTAGCGGGCTTTGTAAGCAAGGCCATACAGTGCTAGTTCAACGCGGCGCAGGAGAGCAAATTGGTTTGACTGATGAGTCATATCGAATTGCTGGAGCTTCACTGATTGATAGTGCTGCAGAAGTATTTCATAAAGCAGGAATGATCGTGAAAGTAAAGGAGCCACAAGCACAAGAGTGTGCCATGCTCCATGAAGATCAGATTCTGTTTACCTACTTGCATTTAGCCCCAGACCCTATGCAGACTAAAGCATTGATTGACTCAGGAGCTACTTGTATTGCTTATGAAACGGTGACAGCAATGAATGGAGCTTTACCATTACTTGCCCCAATGAGTGAGGTGGCTGGACGCATGTCCATTCAGGCGGCTGCCTCTCATTTAGAAAAGACCCATGGTGGACTAGGTGTACTGATGGCAGGTGTGCCCGGTGTATCGCCAGCCAAGATCGTCATTTTAGGTGGTGGAGTAGTGGGTCGTAATGCTTTGCAAATAGCAGTAGGTATGGGAGCAGATGTGTGTATCTTTGATCGCGATATCGATCGCTTGCGTCAGATTGACATGTTGTACGGCAATCGAGTACGTACTTTTTACTCTGACAACCTATTGATGGAGCAAGAGGTTTGCGAGGCTGATGTTGTGATTGGAGCAGTTCTTGTTCCAGGCGGTGCTGCGCCAAAGTTGGTAACGCATGAGCTGGTAAAAAAGATGAGACCTGGATCGGTGGTGGTGGATGTTGCGATTGACCAAGGCGGTTGCTTTGAAACTTCTAAACCTACTACACATGCTGACCCCACCTTCCTAGTAGATGATGTTTTGCATTACTGCGTTGCCAATATGCCTGGAGCAGTTGCTAGAACCTCTACTTTTGCATTGACGAATGCCACCTATCCCTTTGTGGAGGCTTTAGCTAATCGAGGCGTCATGAAGGCGCTCTCAATAGATCACCACCTCAGAAATGGTCTCAGCGTACACAAAGGCGTGTTGACATCTAAACCCGTAGCTCAAGCCCAGGGCTTGGATTACTCTTTGGCTGAGGAGTTGTTGTTGGCCTAGCCTTGTTAGGTATACCCAGTAGGCATTTTGAAAAATAGTGTTGTCTAGGAATTAAACTAACCCCATTGCACTATCTATTTGATTTCTTACTGGGTTCAACACATTCATGGATTTTTCTGCGTTAGCCATTTCAACCGGTGTTGTTGCCTTGGCAGAGATGGGTGATAAAACCCAGCTTCTCTCGCTCATGTTGGCTGCACGTTACCCCAAACAAGCTTTGGCCATTATTGCAGGCATACTCATTGCCACGATTGCTAACCACGCATGCGCTGCTTTGCTAGGTCACTGGCTGACTACTTTAGTTTCTCCAGATGTGATGCGCTGGATCTTAGGGTTAAGTTTCTTAGGTATTGGACTATGGCTTTTAGTCCCCGATCATATTGATGACGCCGCTGGATCAAAGGTAATAGACCGGGCATGGCAAGTATTCTTACTAACGACAGGTTTATTCTTCTTGGCCGAGATGGGGGATAAGACTCAAATTGCGACGATTGCCTTAGGTGCACGATACGAGGATGTCTTCTCCGTCACTATTGGCACCACATTGGGGATGATGTTAGCCAACGCCCCAGCAGTCTGGGTTGGACAAAAATTTACCAAGCGTATGCCCATCAAATTGGTTCATGCGGTAGCCGCAGTTAGCTTTATTTCTATTGGTGTCGCCACGCTCATCTGGACTTAGTAGCGAGTTAAATGGCCTGCAGCTCTTCTGGTCAGGGCTTAAAATAAAACGATGAAAACTGATCTGCCCCAAAGCTATCGTCGGCTTGAATACAGCCCTCCTATTTACACCTTCGATCAAGTAGAGCTGGATATTGCTTTAGATCCTGCGCGTACGATTGTCAAAAGTCGAATCGAGGTATTGCCAGGCAAGGGCTTCGAAGCTGGAGCGCCCCTAGTTTTGGTAGGTCAAGAGCTAGAGTTTATGAGCTTGCGCATTAATGGCGAAGCCCATCGTCACTTTGAACTTACCCCCGAATTTCTGACTATTCATTCTTTGCCAAACGAAGGCAGAGAAAAATTCATCGTTGAAATTATTTGTGTCTGCGTGCCAGACAAAAATACCTCTCTCATGGGGCTGTATGTTTCTAATGGAAACTTCTTTACCCAATGTGAAGCTGAAGGCTTTAGAAAAATTACGTACTTCTTAGATCGCCCGGATGTGATGGCGCGTTATCGTGTGACACTACGGGCGCGTGAAGCAGAGTGTCCCGTGTTGTTATCTAATGGCAATCTTCTCAAGACTGAAAAATTACCAAATGGTTGGCACAGCGCCATCTGGGAGGATCCGTTTCCAAAGCCATCCTATTTGTTTGCCTTGGTAGCGGGTAAATTGGAATGTATCGAAGAGACTATTACTACCAGCAGTGGCGCCAAGAAGTTACTGCAGATTTGGGTTGAGCCTCATGATTTAAAGAAAACCCGTCATGCTATGGATTCTTTAATTGCATCAATTCATTGGGATGAAAAGCGGTTTGGCCTAGAGCTAGATTTAGAGCGTTTCATGATTGTGGCTGTGGGTGATTTTAATATGGGGGCGATGGAGAACAAGGGTTTGAATATCTTCAATACCAAGTTCGTACTAGCGCAACCTGAAACTGCAACCGATGCAGACTTTGCCAATATTGAAAGCGTAGTAGCGCACGAATATTTCCATAACTGGACTGGTAATCGTGTGACTTGCCAAGATTGGTTCCAGTTATCTCTGAAAGAGGGTTTGACAGTATTTAGGGATCAAGAGTTTTCAGCTGATCAAATGGGTAGTGAGTCGGGTAGGGCAGTAAAGCGTATTGAGGATGTGCGTTTATTGCGTCAACTGCAATTTCCTGAAGATGCGGGTCCGATGGCTCATCCAATTCGTCCTGATGAATATCAAGAAATCAGTAATTTCTATACCGTGACTATTTATGAGAAGGGTTCAGAGGTAGTGCGGATGTATCAGACCCTGCTTGGTAAAGAAGGTTTCCGTAAAGGTATGGATTTATATTTTAAGCGCCATGATGGTCAAGCTGTGACTTGTGATGATTTCTTAATGGCCATGGCTGATGCCAATGGCAAAGATCTGACGCAGTTCAGAAACTGGTATAGCCAAGCAGGAACTCCAAGGGTGAAGGTGCAAGAGCATTACGATGCTGCGAAAAAACAATATCAGATTACATTGACGCAAAGTTGTGCGCCAAGCCCAGGGCAGTCAGAGAAAAAGCCATTTCATATTCCCTTAAAAATCCGCTTGATTACCCAAAGCAATGACCAAGTAGAGAAATTACTAGAATTGACACAAGAGAGTCAAACTTGGACTTTTGACAATATTAATGAGCGCCCAGTACTCTCTATTAATCGGGATTTCTCAGCGCCGGTGAATTTGGACTTTGAACAAAGCGAGGCAGATCTTTTAACCTTGTTCTCAAGCGATGATGATCCCTTTAACCGCTGGGAAGCTGGACAAAAGCTAGCAATGCAAATGATTTTGAACAATCGCTTGCCAGATGCTAAATTAATTGAGACTTATCGTACCCTCTTGATGGACCCTAAATTAGATCCAGCCTTTAAAGAGCTCGCTCTTACGCTACCCGCCGAGTCCTATCTGTATGAGCAGTGCGCTAGTGTCGACCCACAGAAAATATTTACTGCACGCCGTGCTTTCCGTAGAGAAATTGCCAAGCAGTTACAGCTGGAGTGGGCTGCTCTGTATCAACAAATGCAAACGCCTGGACCATTTAAGTCAGATGCAGTTGATGCCGGTAAGCGCGCCTTGAAAAACCTTGCGCTCAGCATGCTGCTTGAAGCCAATTTAGCTGTTTGGGCACCGATGGCAGTCAATCAATATCGAGTTGCTGACAATATGACTGATCGTTATGCGGCTTTAGCAGGCTTAGTTATTCATGGTGCAAAGGAAGCAAAAGATTGCTTAATTGATTTTTATGAGCGTTTCGCAAATGATCCGCTAGTTATTGATAAATGGTTTGGATTGCAATCGAGTAGGCCACCAGTTGATGGTCTGGAGTCAACTTTGAGCGATGTGAAGAAGTTGCGTGAACATCCTGCATTCAAAATGAATAACCCTAATAGAGTACGCAGCGTGATTCATGCCTTTTGCTCTAATAATCCCGCTAGTTTTCATCAGGCCGATGGCATTGGTTATGAGTTCTGGGCTGATAGCGTTCTCGCCCTCGATCCAATTAATCCCCAAGTTGCAGCCCGCTTAGCGCGTGCTTTAGATCGATGGCGTTTGTTTGTCCAGCCCTATCAAGACAAGATGAAGGCAGCTCTAGAGCGCGTAGCAGCTTGCCCAACCCTCTCCCCAGATACTAGGGAAGTGGTTGGGAAGGCATTGGGTAACTAGTCTTTTGCTAGTGAAGCTGATTGCTATAGGAAATTCCTAATTTAGTTGCGAGGCTCTCCAAGTGCCTGTCTAGGGTCCATATCAGAGCATTATCCGAAAGTAAAGTTGAGGCTAGGAGTGATACGTCAATAGCGCCGCAACCCGATTCATAGAGTTGATGTTTTTCTATGAACTCGAGGGTTTCATTCGGCGTTGCAACGGTTGCTTGCTGCAATTTTTTTAGGTATCCCAATGTTTTAGATCTTGGGGATGGTGGTGATCCACATGCCAATTCCACCATGACCAATGGATGACAAAGGATCTGATCGTTTGCTAATAGCACCTCAAAAGATGCATTGGATTTTCTAAAGTGCGAAACCCATACTGATGTATCAACTAGCACCATCGTCATTATTACTGCCCACTCTTTGATCTACGACGGGGAATACTTTTCATTTGAGGAGATTTACCACCTAGAGAAGCTAGCCGTTTTGCGACCTGAACTCTTATAAAAACATTAATGGCTTCACGAAAAAGGTCGGCTTTATCCATCTCTGGATCAGCCAGATCTAAGCCCCTCTGATAAAGGTCGTCATCAATGGTTACGGTCGTTCTCATGTTTAATCCTCATCAATATTGATGTATTATATCATCTAAATTATCATCAATAGATAGCCTTGCCTCTACTCAAAATGATTAGATACCTAATTTTTTGTAGGATTGAGGCTCTTTTTAGGGTTGATTGCAGGAAAAGGGCAAAATAGACCCTAATCTCAATAGCACTTTGGAGAATCACCTTTGCCCTCAACTACCAATACCAACTTCAAGCAATATTTAGCGAGTGCCAAACCTAAGGGCAGTGCTATTCCTGCAGGCCTGCAAGATTTATTGCTCGCAGTAGTCAATACGTGCTCGGCCTTAAGCCATGAAGTGGCACAAGGTGCTTTGATTGGTTTACTCGGCTCTGCTGGTAGCGGCAACGTCCAGGGTGAAGTACAGCAAAAGCTAGACATCATTGCGAATGATCAATTGATTGGTGGCGTTAAGGGATGTAAATCTCTTGCAGGACTTGCTTCAGAAGAAATGGAATTGCCTGTACCGGTGCAGGGCATAGGCGATTACCTGCTTTTATTTGATCCGCTCGATGGCTCATCCAACATTGATGTCAATGTTTCTATTGGAACAATTTTTTCTATTCTGAAGAAACAAGATCCCAATGCTCCATTACAAACGTCGGACTTCTTATTGTCGGGACGCCATCAAGCTGCCGCTGGCTATGTCGTCTACGGTCCACAAACTACGATGGCACTCACTTTGGGTGATGGCGTAGTCATGTTTACTTTAAATAAAGAAACCGGTGAGTTCCTGCTTATCAAGGATGCCGTTACCATCTCACCATCTACTAAAGAGTTTGCGATTAATATGTCCAATATGCGTCATTGGGCTGATCCTGTTCGCCGTTATGTAGAAGAATGCTTAGCTGGTACCACGGGAACGCGTGACAAAGACTTCAATATGCGTTGGATTGCCTCAATGGTCGCAGATGTACATCGTGTTTTATCTCGAGGGGGTGTATTTATGTACCCCTGGGATAAACGGGATCCCAAGAAAGCTGGAAAGTTACGCTTAATGTATGAGGCTAATCCAATGAGCTTTTTGGTAGAGCAGGCTGGCGGCGCTTCCATCAATGGCACTGAGACCATTATGGATCTAAAGCCAACAGGGTTACATGAGCGTGTTTCAGTGATGTTGGGGTCTAAAGAAGAAATTGAACGCTTGCGACAATACCATTCGTAAGCTAAAGCCCACGTTTGATATTAGGGCTTTACTTTTTCCTTAAGGTAGGCAAGCGACTCTTCAACTTGGTCGATGAGGATGAGGCAGATATCTCCAGCAGAGATATCGTTCAATGCAGTATCAATTGCCTTAAACTCCCCATGAATTTCTTTTACTTGCTTTGCTTTACTGGCGCCAACTAAGCCTTCTTGTAGAAGTCTCAAAACCTCGCCGTCTTCACGTCCACGCTGACAAGCATCTTGATACAAGATCACATTGTCAAAAGAGTTGCCCAAGATTCGAGTGAGATCGCGAATATCTTCATCGCGCCTATCACCAGCACCGCTAATGACGACATGACTCTTCTTCGGTTTCATGGCCTCAATAGCGCTAGCCAATGCACGCATCGCATCGGGATTATGACCATAGTCGGCAATCACAGTGGCACCGTTGTGCTGGAATTGATTAAAGCGACCTGGTACCGAGTTCGCATCACTTTCAAAACTATGGAGGCCACGTGCAATTTTCTCAGCATCTAACCCGAGCGCCCAAGCTGCTCCTATTGCAGCCATGGTATTTTCTATTTGGAATCCAAGCACACCATTTTTGGTAAGCGGTATTTCACTCACAGGGAAGCGATATAAAACTCGCGAACCTTTTGAGGCGACGATATAAGTACCATCAAAGTAAATAACTTTTTTATTCTTCGCTCGATGAGCAGCGAGGACAGGGTGATGCTGATTCTGGGCAAAGAAAATCACTCGTCCAGAGCACTTATCACCCATTTTGGCCACCATCGGATCAGCAGCGTTAAGAACAGCAGCACCGGTAGGTGCTACGTTTTGCACAATGACACGCTTGAGAATCGCCAAATCTTCAACGCTAGTTATGTAGTTCAGTCCTAGGTGGTCACCTTCGCCAATATTGGTTACTACTGCAACCTCGCAGCGATCAAAACCAAGACCTTCACGCAGCATACCGCCGCGAGCAGTTTCTAAAACAGCTGCATCTACGTCTGGATGCATTAATACATTGCGTGCGCTTTTAGGGCCACTGCAATCACCAGAGTCGATTAATCGATGGTTGACATATACACCGTCAGTAGTAGTCATGCCAACACGCAGACCAGTCTGATTGAGTAAATGAGCAATTAAACGGACAGTAGTTGTCTTACCATTAGTACCTGTGACTGCCACTACAGGAATGCGCCCATCTTCACCAAAGGGGAACATTGTGTTGATAATGTCTTCGCCAACAGGGCGGCTTTTACCGTAAGAGGGTTTCAAATGCATGCGGAGGCCAGGTGCTGCATTCACTTCTACGATACCGCCACCTTGTTGTTCTAAAGGCTTATAAATAGATTCGCATAAGATATCAACCCCAGCGATATCAAGTCCAATCATTTGTGCAGCTGCGACTGCACTAGCAGCGACATCGGGATGTACGTCATCGGTAACATCTGTAGCAGTGCCACCAGTACTCAGGTTGGCATTGTTACGAAGTAATATTCGCTCACCAGTTTTAGGCACATATTGCTGAGATAGGCCATTGCTCGCAAGGTGGGCGAGGGCAATATCATCAAAACGAATTTTGGTGAGTGCAGTCGCATGACCATCACCGCGTAATGGATTCTTATTCTCCATTTCAACCAGCTCAGCTATGGTGCGAGTACCATCTCCAACGACTTGAGCAGGTTCACGACGAGCTGCAGCTGAAAGACGATTACCAACTACCAGTAAGCGATAGTCAGCTCCTGGAAGATATCGCTCCACGATAGTTTCACGTCCAAAGTCTTGAGTAACGATGAACCCAGCACGGATCTCTTCTTCGCTTTGAATATTGGCAACTACGCCTTTTCCTTGATTGCCATCTTTCGGTTTCAGAACAATGGGCCCACCAATTTTTTGCGCAGCACGCCATGCATCATCAGCAGTAGTAACAACTTCACCGATGGGTACTGATACGCCTGCAGCAGCAAGCAAGTTTTTGGTAAGTTCTTTATCTTGTGCAATCGCTTCAGCAATTGCGCTCGTGTCACTAGTTTCAGCTGCTTGGATACGTTTTTGCTTACTACCCCAACCAAATTGCACCATGCTGCCTTCAGTCATACGACGGTAGGGAATATTACGCTGTACAGCGGCATCCACAATGGAGCCAGTGCTTGGGCCAAGGCGAACATCTTCGTATAAAGCCTCAAGCTCAGAAAGGGCGGCTGCTAGATCAAAGGGAGCATCATTTAACGTGGCTTGAATGAGCGCAAAAGCAAAGTCAAAGGCCATGCGACCAACCACTTCTTCAGTGTATTCAACTACCACTTGATAAACTCCATCGTCAACGGTTGGCACAGTGCGACTAAACGTCACAGGACAACCTGCTTGAGCTTGTAGTCCCAGGGCAGCATGCTCTAAGGCATGCGCAAGAGAGAGAACTTCATTATGCCCACCACGTCGCATACTTCCTAATTGCGGAAAGCGTTCGCGAATCTTGTTCTCAAATTGTGGAATAGAGTCAATGGAGCGTTCAGACTCTTCACAGGAGACAATGGCTTCTAAACCTGTATGCCGGCTCCATAAATTTGGGCCACGTAGCATGCGAATACGGGTGATTTCCAATTAAGCCCCTGTTGCAGTGGTGAGATCCGGCACAAATGTTTCAGCGCCAGCTTCAATAACGTTAAACGGAATTTCTAATGCCCAAGCAGCTGCGATCGCTGCGCCAAGGTTCATTGCTTTCCATGGAGTAGCGGCACTAGATTCAGAGTGCCGCGGTACTGGAATGGCTTTTTGATCTAGCTTGCCAGACTTTAGGGTAATTTGTTGTTTGCCAATGATGACTGCACACCCACCATTTTGTAAATGAGTTTTTACTACTTCAGAATCAGGATCTTCAGTGAAGTAAATGACTTGACCATCACAAAGCTCTGCCATCTGAACGCACATAGGGTCATCTGCATTCAGAACACCAACTCCAGTTGGCAGTACGACATCAATTTGAGTACGCACCACACTAAATACTTGATCCTCATCGTAGATTGCATACTCGGGGAAGTTGGCTTTGGGATCTACATTAAGAACGACTCCCACTTGACAGCGATCGTAAGCTAAACCCTCAATCAACATTGAGAGGTGATTATTTTCGATGACTACTGCTTCAACAGCACGATTTAATAATGTGCGACGAGCATTTTCCCAATTGGATGTATTGGTATTAGGAATGGCGCGATTGCCAAAGTACAAGCCTTTACTACATGACAAGCCAACATATACATTCGTTAAGCGCAAAAAGTGTGCAACCATTTCGGCCACAGGTGTTTTACCTTTATCACCGCAAATACCTACAACTGGAATACGGAAGTCAGTTCCTTGAGGAAAGAGGTGGTTTGCAATCTCTTTACCGACAGGCTGCGGTTTGCCACTAGCTGGTTTTAAATGCATCAACAGGCCTGGACCTGCATTCACTTCAACAATGGCAGCATTTTGTTCTGCTAGTGGTCGGCTAATATCTTGTGCAACTAAGTCAACGCCAGCTATCTCTAGACCTACTACGCGCGCAGCCAGGGCTACTTGGTGAGCGACGTCTGGATGTATTAAGTCTGTAACATCAAAAGCAACATTGCCATTACTCTGAATTAATACCTTGTGATCTAAGGCGGGAATGCTATGGCCTGTGAGCTGTTGGCGAGCAAGCTCTAGCTCAACTGCGGAATCAATTCTCACTGGGTTGAGCGGGCATTCCTCAGCAGTACCACGACGTGGGTCAGAATTAATTTGAATCTGAATGAGTTCACGAACGGTATGTTTACCATCTCCCGTAACCCAAACCGTTTCACCTTTAGCCGCAGCGACTACTTTATTACCGACCACAAGTAAGCGATGTTCATCGCCAACAATATGACGTTCCACTAAAACTTCGCTACCTTCATCAATTGCAACTGCATAAGCAGCTTCAATTTCTTTTTGTGTATGTAGATTAATAAATACACCGCGCCCGTGATTACCATCAATTGGTTTTACTACGACAGGAAGACCGATATCTTGTGCCGCCTCCCAAGCATCGTCAGGGCTGGTAACGGTTCTACCTTCAGGGGTGGGAACACCAGCACTTCGGAGTAAGCTCTTTGTTAAATCTTTATCTCTTGAAATCGTTTCAGCAATCGCGCTAGTTTGATCAGTTTCAGCTGTCCAAATCCGGCGTTGCTTAGCACCATAACCTAGCTGAACTAAATTACCGTCTGATAAACGAATCGATGGAATGCCACGCTCCTCAGCTGCATTGACGATGCATGCTGTACTTGGCCCAAGCAAGAGGTCATCGCCAACATCACGTAATTTTTCAATAATGTTTTGAACTTCAGCAACGCAGTCTTTATTGTCTTGTGCTAAAGCTAAGTAGAGATCGCGAGCGTATTTGAGGGCAGTAAGAGTGACCTCTTCATTGATAGCGCTTACCATGACTTTGTACACACCACGACGATCACCATCTCGTGCTTTTCCAAAGCCGCCGGGAATGCCGGCTAAATTTTGTAACTCAAGCGTAAGGTGTTCTAGGATATGTGCAGGCCAAGTACCTTCTTCGACGCGCTTTAAGAATCCACCAGTTTCTCCGTAGCTGCAGCGATGCTCAACAAGACTAGGGAGAGCTTTGACCAAGCGGTCATAGAAACCAGGAATCAGGTTTGAGGGATAGTCCTCTAAATCGCCAATATCAACCCAAACCTCAATAACAGGATGGTAAGTCCACATATTGGGACCACGGAGATGCTTAACGCTCAGGATCTCAATGGATTTATCTAGTAATTGGGGCATGTGCGGGGTGTAACGACGGTTAAAGCCAGTTTTTGGCAGTAAAGCTTCAGACAGTCTCTCGGTTTCTAGTTTTTATTAAAAACTCACAAAATTAGCAAAAATACATAAAAAGGCCTATTCCAATAATTTAACGGCTTATAGGCATTTAAAGTTGACAGGAGCAATAAATCTAAAAAATCTAGCTCAACTATACTTTTAAGGTCAATGAAGCCAGAAATCCTACCTTTTGCTCCCAGCTTGCCAAGTGTTTGGCAGCCTATTTTGGCGAGTGAGCAATCTCCGGTTCGTGAAGCGGATGGTTTACTGGCATGGGTTGAACTCGATTTAGCTGATGATCTTCGCTTTGAAAAGAGCCTGCTTTTATTAAATGAAGAAGGTCTTTTTTGGACAGATGGCAAGCAATTTGAATCTTGGCCCATTAGTCATGGTGAGCGCTTATCTCATGGTGATCATGCTGGCGTAGGGCATTTGCAATTAGAAAACCCTGACCGTTTACTCAGAACTTGGTATTTCACCCTGGCGGTTAATCCACAAGTCTTGCGTCTTCAGTCCAGCTTCAAGCAACTGAGTAAAGGTGAAGAGCAAAGTAATGGCGAGGCGAGTGAGTACGACAAGCAAGTTTGTCCAGTTTGCCTAAGTCCAAAGCCTGCAAATTCAGATTCATGCCCAACTTGTGATCCAGAGGATGACGCTCCACCTTCTACTTGGACGCTCTTTAAATTATGGCGTTTTGCTAGACCTTACAAGAAACAGCTGGCACTCGGTTTTGTGCTGACCTTGTTATCCACTGGCGCAACTCTTATTCCACCTTATCTCACAATGCCGTTGATGGATCATGTATTGATTCCGTATGAGCGCGGTAACCCGATTGATTTTCATTTAGCGAGTATGTATTTGCTTGCGTTGTTTGCTGCAGCAATCATTGCCTGGGGTTTAGGTTGGTGGAAGACTTACTTGCTTGCCTTGGTCAGTGAACGTATTGGTGCCGATTTACGCAATACCACTTTTGAGCATTTACTCAAACTTTCACTGGAATATTTTGGTGGTAAGCGGACTGGGGACTTGATTGCTCGTATTGGCGCAGAGACTGATCGTATCTGTGTTTTCCTATCCCTATATGCATTAGATTTTGCAACCGATGTACTCATGATCACGATGACTGCAGCAATCTTGGTCTCAATTGATCCCTTGCTTGCTTTGGTGACATTAGCACCATTGCCATTCATTGTATGGATGATTCATGTAGTGCGTGATCGTTTGCGCTTTGGCTTTGAAAAGATCGATCGTATTTGGTCTGAAGTGACTAATATCTTGGCTGATACGATTCCAGGTATCCGAGTGGTGAAGGCTTTTGCGCAAGAGGATCGTGAGCTCAAGCGCTTCGTCGATTCGAATAAACATAATCTCCAAATTAACGATCGAGTAAACCGTGTATGGGGATTATTTTCTCCAACAGTCACATTACTTACCGAAACAGGTTTATTAGTAGTATGGGGATTCGGTATTTGGCAGGTTGCCCATCAAAAGATATCGGTTGGTGTATTGATTGCCTTCTTGGCTTATATAGGACGTTTCTATATCCGTTTAGATTCAATGAGCCGGATTGTTTCGCACACTCAAAAAGCGGCAGCCGGCGCTAAACGTATTTTTGACATCTTGGATCATGTATCTAGCGTTCCTGAGCCCATCAACCCAGCTCCATTGGGTGAGGTTAAAGGACGCATTTCCCTGCGTAGCGTCGGTTTCCGCTACGGTAACCGTGCGGTATCTAAGGGTATTGATTTAGATATTGCTCCTGGTGAAATGATTGGACTAGTAGGGCATAGCGGTTCAGGTAAGAGTACTTTGGTAAACCTTATTTGCCGCTTTTATGATGTGAGTGCGGGCTCAGTTTGTCTAGATGGGCGCGATATCCGTAGCATCGGCATTGCTGACTATCGCAAATGTATTGGCTTAGTCTTGCAAGAACCATTCTTATTCTTTGGCACGATTGCAGAGAATATTGCTTATGGCAAACCAGATGCGACCCGTGAAGAAATCATTGAAGCTGCACGTGCCGCTCACGCTCATGAATTTATTCTGAGACTACCGCTAGGTTATGACTCTTTAGTAGGTGAGCGTGGACAATCATTATCAGGTGGCGAGCGTCAGCGTATCTCCATCGCGCGTGCACTCTTAATTAACCCAAGCATCTTGATATTGGATGAGGCAACTTCATCAGTTGACACGACTACTGAAAAAGAGATTCAGCGCGCATTAGACAATTTGGTTAAGGGCCGCACTACGATTGCAATTGCACACCGTCTATCTACCTTAAGAAAGGCTGACCGCCTGGTAGTTCTGGATAAAGGCGAGATTGTGGAGATTGGTTCACATGAGCAATTAATGGAGGCCCAAGGGGCTTACTACACCCTGTATCAAGCTCAACTACGTCATGCTGCAGAGTTAGTTGAGGGTGGTGCAATTGGTGAGAGTCTCGAAGAGCAGCAAGAAGAGAAGCAGGAAGAAAAGTTAGAAGTCATTGCCAAAGAAGTTGGGGGTGGAGTATGAATACAAGCCATCAACTAGAACGTGATGCATTAGGTCAATTGGTATTGATCGATGCTAAAGGCGAGCGTCATGTTGGTGTTTATCCCGTCAGGGCATATCCGATTACTGCACCTGTTGCTGGCATTGGCATCATGAACCAGTCTGGTAAGGAGGTGTGTTGGTTTCCAGACGCTACGCTCATACCTGCAGCAGAGCTCACCCTGATCGAAGAAGAATTGGCTGCCCGAGAATTTATGCCTGTAATAGAAAAGATTACCAAGGTGTCTACATTTGCTACCCCCAGCATATGGGATATTGAAACGGATCGTGGGCCAACTCGCATTCGCCTCAAAGCTGAAGAAGATATTCGTAGAATTGCTGGCAATACCTTGTTGATTGCAGATTCCAATGGCTTGCAATTTCTTATTAAAGATTCTACGCAGTTGGATAAGATCAGCAAAAAGCTCCTTGATCGCTTCCGCTAGAATAAAAATGGATTTGCCGCTTTAGCTCAGTTGGTAGAGCAGTTCATTCGTAATGAAAAGGTCGCCAGTTCGATTCCGGCAAGCGGCACCAAAGCTTCTTTAGATAAGGGTAAACCCTAGATATTAGTAAGATCCTAATAGATTTAATGCATGAACTTTTTTTGTGCATTAAGTGCAGTTTTTCAGTCTGGATGTAAGTACACTAAACACTGACTTTGGCTTGATTTATCAGGGTTTCTACTAAATTGCAGAAACTCTCGTGAGTCGATTTTGAAATTATTGATGGCAGTCAAGTTCAGTTAGCCTATCTTGTTTAAAAATCACTCTCATATTAAATAAGCCAAAAATAAATTGGCAAAACATTTACAGGAGCACATTAATGAAGATGAAGTTAAAAGGGGCTTTGATTTCTACCGCTTTAGCCCTCGGTGTCGCTAGCGTTTCACCTGCATTCGCTGCATGGGAGCCAACTAAGCCTGTTGAATTCATCATCCCTGCTGGTCCTGGCGGTGGTGCAGACCAAATGGCTCGAATGATCCAAGGGATCATTACTAAAAACAATTTAATGAAGCAGGCCATTATTCCTGTGAATAAAGGTGCTGGTGCTGGTGCTGAAGGTTTCTTAGCAATGAAAGAAGCTAAAGGTGATCCAAACAAGATTGTCATCACACTTTCCAACTTGTTTACCACTCCATTGGCAACAGGTGTTCCATTTAACTGGCAAGACATTACTCCAGTAGCAATGTTGGCATTAGACCAATTTGTTCTATGGGATAACGCTGAAAAGCCATATAAAACAGCCAAAGAATATATCGATGCAGCTAAGGCAGCTGGTCCAGGTAAATTCAAAATGGGCGGTACAGGTTCCAAGTCTGAAGATCAAATTATTACTGTAGCGATTGAAAAGGCAACTGGCGCTAAATTTACCTACATCCCATTCAAGGGGGGCGGCGACGTTGCTGTTCAGCTCGTTGGTAACCAC
>Ga0007797_1000147_pt1 | contig 19667 bp, 14 predicted proteins | sample CryBogmetaGMA25M_FD_60364 | JGI IMG/M metagenome (GOLD analysis project Ga0007797, IMG submission 60364) | Freshwater microbial communities from Crystal Bog, Wisconsin, USA - MA2.5M | ecosystem: Environmental > Aquatic > Freshwater > Lake | place: Crystal Bog, Wisconsin, USA | collected 2009-07-06 | reverse complement strand
TCTCGGCACGCCGGCCGGCACCGGTCTGGCGCAAGCTCTGGCGCATCCGGCACTGTGGGTCTGGCAGGGCATGACGGTCGGTGCGGTAACCATGGTCGCCATGCTGTTTGCGCCGCGCCTCACCCGGCGCGTGCCGGCGGCGATCCTGGCCCTGCTGGCCGGCGTGCTGGCCTATTTCGGCCTGGCCCTCTTCGATGCGACGCTGCTCGATCCGCGCAACCCGCTGGTGATCGGCCCCCTCGGCGGCGCGGCGGACGGCAACTTCATCGACGCCGTACTCGGCCGCTGGGCCGGTGTCGGCCGGCTCGGCATGGATGAACTCGTCATGCTGGTGATGCCGGCGCTGACGCTGGCCGTGCTGTTGTCGATCGACACGCTGAAGACCTGCGTCGTCCTCGACGCACTGACCCGCAGCCGCCATGACTCGAACCGCGAACTCGTCGGCCAGGGCCTGGGCAACATCGCCTCGGCCATGGTCGGCGGCATGCCCGGCGCCGGCACCATGGGCGCGACACTGGTGAATATGTCGAGCGGTGCCCTGACCCGCAAATCGGGATTCATCGAGGGCGTGCTGTCGCTGGCGGCCTTCCTCTTGCTCGGCACACTGATCTCCTGGGTGCCGGTGGCGGCGTTGGCGGCAATACTGATAGTGGTCGGCGTACGCATGATCGATCGTCACAGTTTTGCCTATCTCAGGCAGCGCTCGACCATGCTCGACTTCGGCGTGATCGCCGCCGTGGTGGTCACCGCCCTGACCGTCAGCCTGATCGCGGCGTCGGGCGTCGGCATTGTGCTGGCGGTCCTGCTGTTCATCCGCGAGCAGATCGGCGGCTCCATCGTCCGCCGCAAGCTGCTCGGCAACCAGACCTTCTCCAAGCGCATCCGCACCCACGAGGAAATGGAAATCCTCATCGCCCACGGCGATCGCGCCGCGATCATCGAGCTTCAGGGCAGCCTGTTTTTCGGCACCGCCGACCAGCTTTACCTGAGCATGGAAGCGGAACTGAAGACCCGCGATTTCCTGATACTCGACATGCGCCGGATCCAGACCGTGGATGTCACGGCGGCGCACCTGCTGCAACAGGTCAAGGACATGCTCGCCGAGCGCCAGGGATTCCTCATCTTCAGCGCCATCCCGCCGACCCTGCCGTCGGGACGCGATATGCAGCAGTACTTCGACCAGATCGGCCTGCTTCGCCAGGACAGTCCGGTACGCGTTTTTGCGGAACTCGACGATGCGCTGGAATGGGTCGAAGACCGCATCATTCGCGACGCGGCGCTGCCGCGTGACGAGGAATCCGCGCTGCAACTGCACGAGGTCGAGCTGTTTGCCGGGCGCAAGGAGCAAACGCTGGCGGCACTCGAGCAATGCATGGAGAAGCGCAGCGTGGCGCGCGGCGAGAAAATCTTTTCGCGCGGCGATGCGGGTGACGAACTGTTCCTGATCCGGCGCGGCGCGGTGCGTATCGAGCTGCCGGTGTCGGAACGTCAGTCGCACCATCTGGGCACCTTCGGCCGCGGCGCATTCTTCGGCGAAATGGCCTTTCTCGATGGCGAGACGCGTTCGGCGAATGCGCTGGCGTTCGCCGATACCGAACTCTATGTACTGTCGCGCCGCGCCTTCGACAAGTTTGCCGAAGAGCACAAGAAGCTCGGGCTCAAACTCATGGAGGGCATCGCCAGCGTGCTCGCCAGCCGTCTGCGCTACACCAACGCCGAATTGCGGGTGCTGGAGTCCTGAAGCACGAAAGCCGGACAAGCGCAATCAAGCTTCCGATTGTGCTTGATCCAGATCAAACACCCGGCATATTTGCCCCCGCCTATAACTTTCGTCGAATTCCAATCGGCGCCGGAAAAGCGCACTATTGCAAGCTTCGTCGGCGGCAGGCTGATCGCCATAGATGCCGGCCTGACCGATGCATCCCGCATTGACGTATTTGCAACCGCAATCTTCGAGCCATGGTGGAGCAACAGTGACAGCGCAGCACAAGCCCTTGCAGGACGCCGGCGACAAGACCGACAGCCCGATTTCATGGGAACCGTCGCGGGCGGTTCTGAAATACACCATCGCCGCGCAACTGGCCGCCGCTGTCGCCATTTTTGCCGCCCTCCGCATCTTTGCCCCGGAGCAGATTGTGCGTACCGGCGGCTCGGTCCTGATAGCCCTGGTAGCACTGATCGGCTGGTACCTTCTGGCACGGGGCAGGATCCGGGCCACGGTCAAGGTACTGGCCTACGGGGTATGGATTGTGGCGACCGGCGTGGCAGTCTTCACCGGCGGCGTGCGGGCGCCGGGAATCATTTCCTATCCGGTGATCATCCTGGTGTTCGGCTGGCTGATCAGCTGGCGTTCGGCACTGCATCTGACCGGCCTGACGCTGCTGACAACCGCCGGCTTCGTTGCGGCCGAACTATGGGGCATTCTTCCCGCCCCCCTGACGACTCCGGCCGCACTGTACGGAGCGGTTCAGTGCGTCGTCGCCATCCTGGCCTTGCTGTTGATAGGCCGCCTCGGGCAATCGTATCAAAACCGGATCAGGGAACTGCGCAGCCTCGGCAGCGATCTTGCACTCCGCACCCAAGACCTCGAGGCGACCAAGGTCGAGCTCAACCGCGCACAGACCGTCGGCAACGTCGGCAGCTGGGTATACGACATTGCCGGCGACACGATGCGCTTGTCCGACGAGACCTGTCGCATCTTCGGTCTGCCCGAAGGCGCCACCGGAAATCATGACAGCTATCTGGCCAGCACCCATGCGGATGACCGCAACGCCCTGAATCTCGCCTGGCAGGCGGCACTGCGCGGGGCCGCCTTCGATCACGAGCACCGCATCGTCGTTGGCGGCGCAATCCGCTGGATCCGGCAAAAAGCCGAGTTGGAGTTCGCTGCCGACGGCACGGCGCGGAGCGCCGTCGGCATTGCGCAGGACATCACCGAGCGCAAGCGGACCGAGGAAGAATTGAGGGAAAGCGGCTTTCGCTGGAAATTCGCCATCGAAGGATCAGGTGATGGCGTATGGGACTGGAACATCCAGACCGATGAAGCGCAATATTCCAGGCGCTGGAAAGAGATGCTGGGATATTCCGAAGCCGACATCCTGCCCACGAATCAGGAATGGGTAGAGCGAATTCATCCCGACGACCGCCTGCATGTGGCGGCAACAATGCAGGCCTATCTGGAAGGCAGGACGGCAATTTATGTCGTCGAATACCGCTTGCGATGCAAGGATGAAAGCTACAAGTGGATTCTCGGCCGCGGCATGGTGGTCAGTCGCGACGGCGAGGGCAAACCCTTGCGCATGATCGGCACGCATACCGACATCACAGAGCGCAAGCAGATGGAAGAACAGGTCCGGCGCATGGCCTTCTATGACCCGCTGACCAAACTACCCAACCGTCGCCTCGTCAATGACCGCCTGAGCCAGACCATGGCCGCCAACAAGCGCAGCGGCTGCTATGGCGCCCTGATGTTTCTTGATCTGGACAATTTCAAGCCGCTGAATGACACTCACGGGCATGAAGTCGGCGATCTGCTGTTGATCGAAGTCGCGGCCCGGCTGAGAAAATGCGTGCGCGAGATGGACACCGTGGCGCGCTTCGGCGGCGACGAGTTTGTGGTGATGGTCAGCGAACTGAATACGGACCAGGCCGAGTCTGTAGCACAGGCCGCCGGCATCGCCGAAAAGATCCGCAACGCTCTGTCAAACACTTATCTGCTGACCCTCAAGCAGGACGGCAAAGCCGACGTCACCATCGAACATCACTGCACTGCCAGCATCGGCGTCGCCTTGTTCACCAACCATGAGGGCAGCCTGGAAGACATCATCAAGCGGGCGGACAGGGCGATGTATCAAGCGAAGGAGGCCGGCCGCAATGCGGTCCGGTTCCATGAGACGGTAGCGCCAGCGGCAGCCAGGGCCGCCGCATAGGTGCAGCAAACGGCATTGAGCCGGCCCCGGCTATATCACTCCCGCCGCCCGCAGCGCGGCGATGGCTTCGTCGCTGCGCCCCAGTTCGCGCAGCACGGCGCCGGTATCCTGGCCGAGAAGCGGCGGCGCACGCCGATAGTCGATGGGTGTGGCGGAAAACCGGATCGGGTTGCCCACCTGCGGTGCGGTGCCGCCGCCGGCGTGCGGCATCTCTACATGCAGACCGCGATGCATCACCTGCGGATCGGCGAACACCCCCGCCAGATCGTTGATCGGGCCGCAAGGCACGGCAGCGGTTTCGAGCAGGACGATCCATTCGCCGGTGGTCTTCATCACCGTCGCCTGCCGCAGCAGGGGGATCAGCACGGCACGATGCCTGACCCGCGCCGCATTGGTGGCGAAGCGCTCGTCCACTATCCATTCGGCATGACCGGCGATCGCGCAGAAGCGGGCGAACTGGCCGTCGTTGCCGATGGCCAGGATCATGTCGCCGTCTGCGGTGGGAAAGTCCTGATAGGGCACGATGTTGGGATGGCCGTTGCCCATGCGCCGCGGTGCCTTGCCTGACACCAGATAATTCATTGCCTGATTGGCCAGGCAGGCCACCTGCACGTCGAGCAGGGCGAGGTCGATGTGCTGCCCCTGCCCGGTTTTTTCACAATGCGCCAGCGCGGCCTGGATGGCGACGCTGGCATAAAGGCCGGTGAGGATGTCGGTGAGCGCGACGCCGACCTTTTGCGGGCCGGCGCCCTCTTCCTCATCGGCGCGGCCGGTAACGCTCATCAGGCCGCCCATGCCCTGGATCAGGAAGTCGTAGCCGGCGCGCGCGGCGTACGGCCCGTCCTGGCCGAAACCGGTGATCGAGCAATACACCAGCCGCGGGTTGAGGCGGGAAAGACTGGCGTAGTCGAGACCGTAAGCGGCGAGGCCGCCGACCTTGAAGTTTTCCAGCACCACGTCCGAGCGGGCAGCGAGTTCGCGAATGATGGCCTGCCCCGCCGGTTGCGTGATGTCGACCGTCAGCGAGCGCTTGTTGCGGTTGGTGCAGAGGAAATAGGCGGCATCCGTGGTCGGCCTGCCTTCGCCGTCGGCCAGCCAGGGCGGGCCCCAGCTGCGGGTGTCGTCACCGCCCTGGCCATCCGTGCCCGGCTTCTCGACCTTGATCACATCGGCGCCGAGGTCGCCCAGCAACTGCGAGGCCCAGGGTCCGGCCAGCACCCGCGAAAGGTCGAGCACGCGCAGATGCGCCAGTGCTCCCGCAGGACTTGTCACTCGCGCCTCGCCGGCATCAAGGACCTAGCCCGCCTTGCCCAGCAGCAGTTCCTTGAGGTCGTCCTGCGCCGGCTTGTCGCCGAGCCAGATCCTCAGCAGGGCGCGATAGAAATCCTCGCCGGGGATGTCCGTGCCTTTGGCCGTGCCGTTAAATGAAAGTCGCGTGCCGTTGTCCGGCAGCCAGTCGAGATTCACCACTGACTTTTCCGGCGCGTTGCCGATGGCCAGCATGGTGCTGCGGAACTGATCGATCTTCGGCTGCAGGGATTTCAGGGTCGCCTCGTCGTGGTTGTTCTTCAAGGCCTCGATCAGGGCATCGACGAACTGCTCGGCGGTGAGGTCGCGCAGCGTTACGATCGCGATGCGCTTGGCACCCTTGGCATTGATCGCTTCGGCGGCACTCGTCGCCTTCTGCGGCAGGTAGAGTCCTATCGCATAGACCTTGAAGAAGGCCCGCTTGCGCATTCCGGCACCGTTGATCACCGTGTCGCCGGCGCCGACTTTCACCTTGTCGTCGAACTTGACGCCGGCGATGTCCAGCGCGGCCAGGGCCGGCAGGGCAAAGGCCAGCAGCAGGATGGCAATTGCATTTTTCATGTTTGCATCTCCTCAGGATAGGGGTCCGGTGCCCATCATACCGCCGCCGCGCCATGCTATCGTTTATGTTCCCGGCCGTCGGCCGGGGACGGCATCCGCCGCAGCGCCATCAACCGGCCGGGAGAAAGTCATGCAGGGACGAATGTTGGGACTGGGTGCATTTCTGCTGGCGGCCATGGCCCAGGCCGCCGAACCGGCGCGCGACGTGATTTCGTCCGCCGCCGATCGCGAGGCGGTCGCGGTCACCGTTTATAACGACGATCTGGCCCTCGTCAAGGAACGCCGCCGGGTCGACCTGCCGCCAGGTCCGACGCGCCTTTCGCTGCGCGAAGTGGCGGCGCAGATGCGCCCTGAAACGGCGCTGCTGCGGGCAGTGGGCGGTCAGCCGCTGCGGCTCATCGAGCAGAACTTCGATTTCGACCTGCTGACACCGCAGAAGCTGCTGGAAAAATACGTCGGCCGCGAAGTCACGGTAATCCGCTCCCATCCGACCAGCGGTGAGGACAGGCGGGAACGCGCCACGGTGCTCGCCGCCGGGGAAGGCACGGTGCTGCGTTTCGCCGACCGCATCGAAACCGGCGTGCCGGGGCGACTGGCTTTCGACAGCGTGCCGGCCAACCTGCGCGAGCGGCCGACGCTCTCGGTCCTGCTCGAAGCGGCCGGCGGCAAACAGACGGTGGAGCTTTCCTATCTCAGCGGCGGCCTGTCGTGGAAAGCCGACTACGTCGCCAATCTGACGACGGACGGCAAGAGCCTCGATCTCAACGGCTGGGTGACGCTGACCAACCGCAGCGGCACCGGTTTCGACAACGCGACACTGCAACTGGTGGCCGGCACGGTCAATCGGGTGCGGGCGCCGGAACAGCGGGTCTATGCCATGTCGGCCCCGGCACCGGGGGCGAAGTCGATGCAGGCAACACAGGAGGCGCTGATGGACTACCACCTCTACAGCTTCGAGCAGGCGACCAGCATCGCCGACAACCAGACCAAGCAGCTTGCCCTGCTTTCCGCCAGCGCGGTACCGGTGCGCCGCGAATACCTGCTGGCCGGCAACGACTGGTACTACCGGGAGCGCTACGCCCAGAGTGGCCAGAAGCTGAAGCCTGTCGTGTTCCTCGAGTTCGACAACAAGGGTGGGCAGCTGGGCAAGCCGCTGCCGGCCGGCATCGTGCGCGTCTATGCCAGGGACAGCAAGGGCGCGGCGCAGTTTGTCGGCGAGGACCGCATCGCCCACACGGCGAAGAACGAGAAACTGAAGCTCAGGCTCGGCGAGGCCTTCGACATCACCGCCGAACGCCGGCAGACCGGCTACCGCAAGATTGCCGACAACGTCAGCGAGTCCTCGTGGCGCATCGACCTGCGCAACGCCAAGGACGAGGCGGTTAGCGTGAAGATTCAGGAACCCCTGCCCGGCGAATGGGAGATCGTGCAGGAATCGCAGAAGCACGACAAGGATTCGGCGCGATCGGCGTCATGGGACGTAGCGGTGCCGCAAGGCGGCGCGGCCATCCTCGAATACACTGTCCGGGTGCGTTGGTAAAGGAGGATCCGGAATGGTGGCAGTGTGCAATGGCGATCCGCTCGTCTGCATCGAATTTGCGGTCCTCTTCACCGGCGAGTTTCTCAAGGACTGGACCACGATGGCCATGCTGGCGCTGCTGCTCGGCCTGCTGCTCAGCGTGCGCGCCGACCGCCGCAAGGCGGCCGAAGCGGACCACGCCAGACGGCTCCTGGCTTACGACAAAAAACGGACCGAGGAAACGCGGGCGCGCAGCGAACTGATCAAACTGGAAGCCGACGGCGAAGCCGCACCGGCCGCTAACTCCTCACTTCCCCGCCCCCCAGCACAATCCACTTCTGCGACGTGAGGCCTTCCAGCCCGACCGGGCCGCGGGCGTGGAACTTGTCTGTGGAAATGCCGATCTCGGCGCCGAGGCCGTACTCGAAACCGTCGGCAAAACGGGTCGAGGCATTGACCATCACCGACGACGAATCCACCTCGCGCAGGAAACGCATCGCGTTCGTATAGTTTTCGCTGACGATGGCGTCGGTGTGGGCCGAAGAGTACTTGTTGATGTGCTCAATGGCCTCGCCGACGCCGGCGACGACCTTGACCGAAATGATGGCGGCAAGATATTCGGCGTACCAGTCTTCTTCCGTTGCCGCCTTGGCCTGCGGCACCAGTTTCAGCGTTTCGGCGCAACCGCGGATCTCGACGCCGCGGGTGGCGAGCATGCGGCAAAGTTGCGGCAACAGCGCCGCGGCCACCGGACGCGCGATCAGCAGGGACTCGGCGGTGTTGCAGGTGCCCAGCCGCTGGGTCTTGGAGTTTTCCAGGATGTTCTGCGCCTTCACGGCATCGGCGGCGTCATCGACATAGACGTGGCAGTTGCCGTCCAGATGCTTGATCACCGGCACCCGCGCCTCTTTCGAGATGCGCTCGATCAATCCCTTGCCGCCGCGCGGCACGATTACATCGACATACTCGGGCATGGCCACCAGGTAGCCGACGGCGTCGCGGTCGGTGGTTTCGATGACCTGCACTGCGGTCTCGGGCAGCCCGGCGGCAGCAAGGCCGGCGCGCACACAGGCGGCTATCGCCTGATTGGCGCGCAGCGCTTCCTTGCCGCCGCGGAGTATCGCCGCATTGCCTGACTTCAGGCACAGGGCAGCGGCGTCGGCGGTGACATTCGGCCGCGCTTCGTAGATGATGCCCACCACGCCCAAAGGCACGCGCATCCTGCCGACCTGGATGCCGGACGGGCGGAGCTTCAGATCGCTGATTTCGCCCACCGGATCGGGCAGCGTCGCCACCTGCTCGAGTCCCAGCGCCATGGCTTCGACGCTCTTGCCGGTCAGGGTCAGGCGGTCGATCATGGCGGCGTCGAGGCCGCTGGTCCTGGCTTCGGCAACGTCAGCGGCATTCGCCGCCAGCAGTTCGCTGCGGCGTTCGCGGATCGCTGCGGCCATCGCCAGCAGCGCCGCGTTCTTCGCCGCAGTGGAAGCCCGCGCCATGGCCCGCGAGGCGTCGCGTGCATTGCGGCCAAGCTGCTGCATGTAGTCTTTGATGTCCATAAGAATCCTTAAAACCTCATGCCGAAAAAGGCGTTACCACGGCGACACGGCGGCACGGCGAAAAAAGCGCGGGAAACAAAAGCAAAAAGCATAGTCGTGCTTCTCGCCGTGTCGCCGTGCCGCCGTGGTTAATGCCCTTTCGCCCGTGTCAGCCGCAGCGCCAGTTGGAGAAACTCGTCCCAGACGTCGCCGCGTGCCAGGCCCTTAATCATGCGGTCTATCTTCGCCGCGTGCAAGAGCGCAGGGCGTGCCGCGGCGCTGCGCGCTTCGGTGGCCAGCGCCCAGAGCACCAGCGGCGGCGCGGCGTCCTCGCCCTTGATGCCTTCCAGCGTGCGTGCGGCACGCACCGTATCGCGGGCCTTGAGGGCGTCGCGCAGATCCGACACATCGTAGCGCGCGACGTTCATCACCGCGGCTTCGATCTGGGCCAGCGACACTTCGCCGGGCGGATAGAGCAGGCCCAGCTTCTGGATCTCCTGATGCGCCGCCAGCAGGTTGCCCTCGACATGGGCGGCGATGAATTCCAGCGCAGGGCGCGGCGCGCTCTGCTGCTGGCGCGCCATCCGCTCGGCGATCCATTGCGGCAGGCGCGGCGGCGGCGGCGCATTGCATTCGATGGCCACTCCGGCATTCGACAGGGCGGTGACCCAGGCGGCTTTCTTCGCCTGCCAGTCGAGTTGGGGCAGGGTGATCAGGGTGACGATGCCCGGGCCCAGCGTCGAGATGTAGCGTTGCAGCGCCTCGCTGCCTTCGCGCCCCGGTTTGCCGGAGGGAATGCGCAGATCGACCAGCTTGCTGCCGCCGAACAGCGACATGTTGCCGGCCGCCATGAAGAGCTCATCCCACTTGAAGCCCGCGCCGACAATGATTACCTCGCGCTCCTCGAAGCCCTGCCTGCGGGCGGCGGCGCGGATGGCATCGCCGGCTTCGATCACCAGCAGCGGCTCGTCGCCGTGCAGCAGGTAGAGTGCCGCCAGCGGCTTGTCGAGGTGTGCCGGAAGTTGCTCGGGCCGCAGTTGCAAGCCGCTTACTCCGCGTCGTCCCTGAACGGCTTGAGTTTCGCCGCTGCCAGACGCCGCATCAACTGCTGCACCAGATCGCTTTGCATGTCGCGCCAGAGCAGGCCTTCTTCGGCTTCCTTGGACAGGACCAGGTCATCGCTGAAAGTAATCTCGCGCCGCAGCGTTATGCGGCTGAGCGGAATGTACTCGGTCGGCACCGCGGCGGGCACATCGGTGTATTTGACCGGCGGGGCGGACGGTGCCGGCGCAACATTGGCATTCACCTTGAAGGTGAAGGTCCGCACCAGCTGGTATTCGCGTGCGCGGCCCGAAGCGCTGAGCGAGAGGATGATCTTCTCGCTGGTGTCGCCGGACACCGCAAGGATGGCTTGCGCCTCCTTGAGATCAGTGACCACCCGGGTACCGGGCGACGATGCCTCGATGTTGCGCTTGAGCTGCGCATAGAACTCGGAAGTCGGCGCGATCTGGAGGGCGATCGTGGCAAACGGCAATTTGTAGCCGGGCAGTTCGGCGCTGCCGCGCAATTTGAAGCCGCAGGCGGCCAGCACGCTGATCAGCAGCAGGACAAGCGACAGTTTTGCGGCGCGCATGACGAACTCCTCGGGCTACGGCGATGCTCAGACTACGATGTTGACCAGGCGACCGGGAACGACGATGACTTTTTTCGCCGGCTTGCCTTCCATGAATTTCTGCGCGGCTTCCGCAGCCAGCGCCGCGGCCTCGATCGCCGCCTTGTCGGCGCCGACCTTGACGCGGATGTTGCCGCGATGCTTGCCGTTGACCTGCAGCACCAGGTCTTCCTCGTCCTGCACCAGCGCCTCGGCCGACGGCTCGGGCCAGGGCGCGGCCAGGATTTCGGCGCCATAGCCCAGTTCGACCCACAGGGCGTGACAGATGTGCGGCGTGACGGGCGACAGCAGGCGCAACAGGATGCCGAAGCACTCGGCGATCACGGCCTCGTGCCCCTCCTGCTGGGGAACCTTCTCCAGGCTGTTCAACATTTTCATCGCCGCCGAAGCGACGGTGTTGAACTGGAACTTTCCCAGATCGTAGTTGGCCTGTTTCAGCAGCAGGTGGATTTCGCGGCGCACGGCGGCGAGCTGCTGCGGCAGCTTCGCCGGCATGGCCTGGCGCGATGCGACCGCTGCCTGCGAGGCATGACCGAAGGCCCAGACGCGGCGCAGAAAACGGTAGGCGCCCTCGACGCCGGAATCCGACCATTCCAGCGTCTGCTCCGGGGGCGATGCGAACATCATGAAAAAGCGCGCCGTATCGGCGCCGAACTCCTCGATCAGCGATTGCGGATCGACGCCGTTGCGCTTGGACTTGGACATGGTGCCGACGCCGCCGTAATCGACAGTCCGGCCGTCGGCCTTCGATGTCGCACCGACCACGTGGCCGCCTTCGTCGCGCTTGAGATCGACTTCCTCGGGCGCGAAATACTCGATGCCGCCCTTGTCGGTGCGGCGCGAGAAGATGTGGTTGAGCACCATGCCCTGCGTCAGCAGGTTGGCAAAGGGCTCATCGTATTTGACGAGGCCGAGGTCGCGCATCACCTTGGTCCAGAAGCGCGAATAGAGCAGGTGCAGGATGGCATGCTCGATGCCGCCGATGTACTGGTCGGCCGGCATCCAGTGATTGGTTCCGGAATCCACCATGGCCGCGTTCGTCGCCCGCGTCGCCGGATCGACGCAGTAGCGGGCGTAGTACCACGACGAGTCGACGAAGGTGTCCATGGTGTCGGTTTCGCGCTTGGCCGGTTTGCCGCATTTCGGGCAGGCGCAGTCGACGAAACCGGCGCGCTTCGCCAGCGGATTGCCGGAACCGTCGGGCACGCAGTCCTCCGGCAGCTTGACCGGCAGCTGGTCGTCGGGCACCGGCACCGTGCCGCAGGATTCGCAATGAATCAAGGGAATCGGACAGCCCCAGTAGCGCTGGCGCGACACGCCCCAGTCGCGCAGGCGGTATTGCACCTGGCTGTTGCCGAGGCCTTTGGCGTCGAGGTCGGCGGCGATGGTCGCGGTCGCTGCAGCAAGACCCAGCCCGTCGTACTTGCCCGAGTTCACGCAGCGGCCGCGCTGCTTGTCGGCATACCACTCCTGCCAGCCGTCGAGCGAAAACGTCTCGCCTTCGACGGCGATTACCTGCTCGATTCCCAGCCCGTATTTTTTGGCGAACTCGAAATCGCGTTCGTCATGCGCCGGCACGGCCATCACCGCGCCTTCGCCGTAGCTCATCAGCACGTAGTTGCCGACCCATACCTCGACCCGGTCGCCGGTCAGCGGATGGGAGACGAAAATCCCCGTCGGCATGCCCTTCTTTTCCATGGTCGCCATGTCGGCTTCCATCACCGAGCCATGGCGGCATTCGTCGATGAAGGCGGCAAGCGCCGGATCGTCCTTCGCGGCCCGGGTCGCCAGCGGATGTTCGGCGGCGACGGCGCAGAAGGTCACGCCCATGATGGTGTCGGCGCGCGTGGTGAATACCCACAGCTTGTCCGCCTTGCCGTCGAGTTCATAGGGAAAGGCGAAGCGCACGCCGGTGCTCTTGCCGATCCAGTTGGCCTGCATGGTCTTGACCCGCTCCGGCCAGCCCGGCAGCGTATCCAGCGCCGACAGAAGTTCATCGGCATATCTGGTGATGGCCAGGTAGTAGCCGGGAATCTCGCGCTTCTCGACCACCGCGCCGGTGCGCCAGCCGCGGCCTTCGATGACCTGTTCGTTGGCGAGCACGGTCTGGTCCACCGGGTCCCAGTTCACCACCTGAGTCTTCTTGTAGGCGATGCCTTTTTCCAGCATGCGCAGGAACAGCCACTGGTTCCACTTGTAATACTCGGGCGCACAGGTCGCCAGTTCGCGCTCCCAGTCGATGGCGAATCCCAGCGACTGCAGCTGCTTCTTCATGTAGGCGATGTTGTCCCAGGTCCACTTCGCCGGCGGCACCTTGTTCTGCATCGCCGCGTTTTCCGCCGGCAGGCCGAAGGCATCCCAACCCATGGGCTGCAGCACGTTGTAGCCCTTCATGCGGTGGTAGCGGGAGAGCACATCGCCGATGGTATAGTTGCGCACATGTCCCATGTGCAGCTTGCCCGACGGATAGGGAAACATCGACAGGCAGTAGTACTTCGGCCTGTCGCTGCTCGCGACGGCACGGAAAGTCTGCGCGGTATTCCAGTGGGTCTGTGCGGCCCGCTCGATTTCGTTCGGAAGGTATTTTTCCTGCATGGCGGGGCGTGTGTTTTGAGTACTGGCGAAGCCGGTGATTATACCTGCGCCCCAGAGCCTGCTTCGGCGGGAATCGTGCCCCGCGTTGAGACCAGGATCGGATGGATGCAAGGCGCGGCACGCAGCCAATGGTTGTTCCATTGAGGCTCTTTTGAAAGGATTTGCATGCGGCCCCAGAACCGTCTTTCCACCGTAGTCGCCGTGCTCGCGTTGCTGCTGTCGACGCTGGCCATGGCGGCTCCGGCAGCGACCGTGGAAGCTGTGCAGTCACCGGCCTGGCGCGAGCGCGGAGGCAACACGGTGCCACTCGCCGCGGGCATGGAACTGAAGAGCGGCGACGTGTTGCGAACCGGGCCGGACGCACGTGCCTACCTGATGCTGGCGGAAGGCAGCCGGGTCAAGCTGGGCGAAGCGACGCGGTTTACTTTCCACTCGCGCAGCCTGCAGCCGGAGAAATCCTTTCGCGGCGCGCTGGACGTGCTGGCGGGAGCCTTCCGCTTTACCACCGGCCGCTTGCAAAAAGCCCGGCCCAATGAAATCGGCATTCGCGTCGGCACCGCGACCATCGGCATTCGCGGCACCGATCTGTGGGGCAGGACGAGTGACGAGGGTGACATGGTCGCCCTGCTCGAAGGCCGCATCGAAATCACCCGCGCCGGCCAGGTCACGGAACTGACGCAGCCGCTGACGTATTTTGATGCGCCGGCCGGCAAGGCGGCCGGGGTCCGGGCACTCGACCCCGATGTGTTCAGCACGCTGGCGCGGCAGACCGAAATCCTGGCGGGCGATGGCGCCGCCGATGCCAAGGGCAAGTGGCGCGTACTGGTCGGCTCGGCGTCTTCGCAAACGGCCGCACTGGAACTCTACGATGAGGCACGCGACGCCGGCTTTGCTGCGCAAATCAGGCCGCGCCAGACGGAAGCCGGGCATTGGAACTACGACGTGCTACTGAACGGCTATGCCAGCGCGGCTGAAGCCGAGGTAGCGGCGGCGCGCCTCAAGGCCGTTACCGAACTCAAGCCCGGCGTGATGAAATAGGCCGTCAGCCTGCCTGATGCTGCCGCGCGACTGAGCCGATCAGCCGCCAGCCGCGACTGGCCAGGGCTGAACCTTGCTGCGCCACCTGCATCGAAACGGCCCACAAACGTGCCTGGGCACGCGCCCATGGCCGCCAGCCGAAGGATGCCGCGTCTTCACGCAGCGATTCGGCTGCCACCAGTTCCAGCAGACGATCCACCGCCAGCTTGAAGTAGGCCGAAGAGCCGAATACGGCCCGCCGTTGCGCCCAACGCTCCGCGTCGCGCCACAGCGTGATGGCCCGATGCTCGGTAATGCCGGCCTTTTTTGCCAGCCACGGCAGAAGTTTGGGGGTCTTCGGATTGGCGTTCATACCATTCTCCTGTTCATTCGGGTCACCCCGGCCTCGTGAGCCGGAGAACCCATCCTGCAATTGATACGCTGCAGTGCAGCATGGCGCATCTTACCCGTTTAATATGGGCGGGACACTCTAAATTCAAGCGCCTTTGCTGCTGTGCAGCATACCAACGGGCGCGCGACAATGTTCACCCGGCGTTTCGTTGTTAGTGCTCACTACTGCCGGTTTGGCTCCGGCCCGGCCGATATAATTACAGCCTCGTCCACGCGCCCCGGCCATGAATCCCCTGCTCGACCATCTCAACGCGCCGCAGTTGGACGCCGTCACGCTGCCGCCTGCACATGCCCTGATTCTCGCCGGTGCAGGGTCGGGCAAGACGCGCGTCCTGACCACGCGCATCGCCTGGCTGATCTCCACCGGGCAGGTATCGCCGCCGGGCGTCCTCGCCGTGACCTTCACCAACAAGGCGGCCAAGGAGATGCAGACCCGGCTCGCCGGCATGCTGCCGATCAACGTCAGGGGAATGTGGATCGGCACCTTTCACGGCCTCTGCAACCGCCTGTTGCGCGCCCACCATCGCGATGCCGGCCTGCCGCAGCTGTTCCAGATTCTCGACTCGGCAGACCAGCAGGCCTCGGTCAAGCGCCTGCTGAAATCGCTGAATGTCGATGACGAGAAGTTCCCGCCGCGCGAACTGTGCCATTTCATCAATGCGCAGAAGGAACAGGGCCTGCGCGCCGCCGCCGTCGAAGCCTGGGACGACTGGGCGAGAAAGCGCGTCGGGCTCTACGAGGCCTACGAAGCGCAGTGCCAGCGCGAAGGCGTGGTCGATTTCGCCGAACTGCTGCTGCGTTCCTACGAACTGCTGGAGCGCAACGAGCCGCTGCGCCGCCACTACCAGGAGCGCTTCCGCCACATCCTGGTCGACGAATTTCAAGATACCAACAAGCTGCAATATCGCTGGCTGAAGCTGCTTGCCGGCGGTGGCGCCCATCTGTTCTGCGTCGGCGACGACGACCAGTCGATCTATGCCTTCCGCGGCGCGGATGTCGGCAACATGGCCGACTTCGAACGCGAGTTCAAGGTGCAGAACCTGATCCGGCTGGAACAGAACTACCGCTCCCACGGCAACATCCTCGATGCGGCCAACGCCATCATCAAGAACAACCCGCAGCGCCTCGGCAAGAACTTGTGGACCGAGGCCGGCAGCGGCGAGCCGATCCGGATTTACGAGTCCCTGTCCGACGGGGACGAAGCGCGCTGGATCGTCGAGGAAGTGAAAGCCCTGTCGCGCGACGGCCACGCCCGCGCCGAAATCGCCCTGCTCTATCGCAGCAACGCCCAGTCGCGGGCACTGGAACACGCCCTGTTCAACGCCGGCCTGCCCTACCGCGTGTATGGCGGCCTGCGCTTTTTCGAGCGGGCCGAGATCAAGCACGCCCTCGCCTACCTGCGCCTGATCGCCAACACCGATGACGACACCGCCTTCGCCCGCGTGGTGAATTTCCCGGCACGAGGCATCGGCGCACGCAGCCTCGAATTGCTGCAGGATGCCGCCAAGGCCGCCGGCAGCAGCCTGCACGCGGCGATCCCGCAGGTCGCCGGCGCCGGCGGCGTCAAGCTTGCCGGCTTTGCGCAACTGATCGTCACACTGCGTGATGCCGCCCGCCTGCCCCTGCCGGAACTCGTCGATCATGTGCTCGAACTGTCCGGCCTGCGCGCCCATTACCAGAACGAAAAGGAAGGCCAGGAGCGGTTGGACAACCTCGACGAACTGTTGAACGCCGCTGCCGGCTTCGTCGCCGAGGAAGGCACGCCGAACCAGTATGGTGAAATCACCGGCGAGTTCGGCAACGACTTGTCTTCGTTCCTCGCCCATGCTTCGCTCGAAGCCGGCGAGCACCAGGCCGGCGAGGGCGACGACGCGCTGCAACTGATGACTGTGCACTCGGCCAAGGGCCTGGAGTTCAACGTGGTCTTCATCAGCGGCCTGGAGGACGGCCTGTTCCCGCATGAGAACTCGCTGTCCGAGGACAAGGGGCTGGAGGAGGAGCGGCGCCTCATGTACGTCGCCGTCACCCGCGCCCGGCAAAGGCTGTACCTGAGCTTCGCCCAGACCCGCATGCTGCACGGCCAGACACGCTACAACCTGCCCTCGCGCTTCCTCGACGAGGTGCCGGCGGAACTGGTGAAATGGCTGACGCCGCGCGCCGGCGCAGGCGGCTTTGCGGTGCAGGACCCGGCCAGCCGCTCCTACGGCAGCACGCCGCGCCGCAGCGAAGCGTCGGGCGGCAGCGGCTTTCGCATCGGCCAGAGCGTGATGCATGCAAAATTCGGCCTCGGCGTGATCATCAATGCCGAGGGCAGCGGCACGGATGCGCGCGTGCAAGTGAACTTCGGCAACGCCGGCATGAAGTGGCTGGCCTTGTCGATTGCCAAACTGGAGGCGGGATGAAGGACAAAAAGCTGGAACCGCAGAGGCACAGAGGCGCAGAGGAAGCGCGGAGGAAAGCAAATTCGATTTGCTGTTGCCATTCTCTGCGCGGTTTTTCTCTGCGCCTCTGCGCCTCTGCGGTACGTTCTTGAATGAACACCATCAATGCAAATGGCATCAGCATTCGTTATCTGGTTGAAGGCAGCGGCCCCTGGGTCACGTTTTCGCATTCGCTGACCACGGACCTGTCAATGTGGGACAGCCTCGCCGCCGCCCTGAAGGGCAACTACACCGTGCTGCGCTACGACACGCGCGGCCACGGCGGCAGCAGCGCTCCGGCGGGCGCCTACAGTTTCGAGCAACTGGTAGCCGACGTCACCGGCCTGCTTGATGCGCTGAAGGTCGGGCGCACCCACTTCGTCGGCCTGTCGCTGGGCGGCATGATCGGCCAGCACATGGCACTGCTGGCGCCGCAGCGCCTGAACAAACTGGTGATCGCCAATTCGGTCAGCCGCATTCCACCCGAGGCGGCCGCAATGTGGGATCAGCGCATCGCCCAGGCCAGGGCGGAGGGTACCGGGGCCATGGCCGCGGCCACCTTGGCGCGCTGGTTCACGCCGCCCTTCCGCACCGCGCATCCCGATGTCATGACGCGCATCGCGGCGCTGATCGCCGCCACCCCAGTGGACGGCTATGCCGGCTGCGGCGAAGCCATCCGGCAGCTCGACGTCACCGATCAACTGCGGGCGGTTACGAGTCCGACGCTGGTCATCGTCGGTGCCGACGACCCGGGCACGCCGCCGGCCGCCAGCGAAATCATCGCCAATGCCATCCCCGGCGCAAGGCTCGAGGTGATTGCCTCGGCCTCGCATCTTTCCTGTATCGAGCAGCCGGAAATCTTCAACCGGCTGGTCGCCGACTTTCTGAAAGGCTGATCATGGATCTGGGCATACGCGGCAAGTCCGCACTGGTGTGCGCATCGAGCAAGGGACTGGGCCGCGGCTGCGCCTTTGCGCTGGCCCGCGAAGGCGTCAATGTCACGCTGGTGGCGCGCGGCACGGAAGCACTGGAAAAGACCGCTGCCGAAATTCGCGCGGTGACCGGTGCCACAGTCGTCACGGTAGCGGCCGACATCGTCACGCCGGCAGGTCGCGCCGCCGCGCTGGCCGCCTGCCCGCAACCGGACATCCTGGTCAACAACGCCGGCGGCCCGCCGCCCGGTGACTTCCGCAACTGGTCGCGCGATGACTGGCTGGCGGCGCTCGATGCCAACATGCTGACGCCGATCGAACTGATCAAGGCGAGCGTCGACGGCATGATCGCGCGCAAGTTCGGCCGCATCGTCAATATCACCTCGGGCGCGGTGAAGGCGCCGATCGACGTGCTGGGCCTGTCCAACGGCGCGCGTTCCGGCCTCACCGGCTTCGTTGCCGGGCTGGCGCGCAAGACCGTGGCGCACAACGTCACCATCAACAACCTGCTGCCCGGCTTTTTCGATACCGACCGCATCGCCGCAGTCATCGGCGCTCAGGCCAAAGCACGCGGCCTGCCCTACGAGCAGGTCCTGGCAGAGCGCGTGGCGACGATACCGGCAGGTCGCATCGGCGATCCCGGGGAGTTCGGCGCGGCCTGCGCCTGGCTGTGTTCCATGCAGGCCGGCTTCATCACCGGGCAGAACTGGCTGCTGGATGGCGGCGCCTACCCGGGAACGTTTTGACGCCGGCCCGGGCGGACGGAACTGAATGCATTTGCTGGTCGATATTTCGGCCCACGGCCTCGGGCATCTGGCGCAGACCGCGCCGGTGCTGGAGGCCCTTGGCGAACTGACCGGCGGGCTGCGCCTGACGGTGCGCAGCGCGCTGCCGCGGCAGCAACTGACGCGCCGCATCTCCGCCGACTTCCGGCACATTCCCGAGGCGCGCGATTTCGGCTTTGTGATGCACAACGCGGTGGATATCGACCTCGCCGCCAGCGCACAGCGCTATCGCGAGTTCCACGCCGGATGGCCACAGCGGATCGAGGCCGAGGCTGACTGGCTGCGGCAGCAGCGGGTCGATGCGCTGCTGAGCAATGTCGCCTACCTGCCGCTGGCGGCGGCAGCCGTGGCCGGCATTCCCGCCGTCGGCCTGTGTTCGCTGAACTGGGCGGACCTGTTTTGGCACTACTTCGGCGCCGAACCGTGGGCCGCGGAAATCCATGCCCAGATGCTCGCCGCCTACAACGCAGCCACCGGCTTCCTGCGCGTCACTCCGGGCCTGGCAATGACCGGCCTGTCGCGGCGGCACGATATTTCCCCCGATCGCCGGCATCGGCCGTCGCGACCGTGCGCGCACGGCGCGCTTGCTCGACATCGAGGAAAGCCAGCGCTGGGTTCTGCTGGCCATGGGCGGCATGGAGTTTCGCCTGCCGGTGCAAGACTGGCCGCAGACCCCCGGCCTGTGCTGGCTGGTGCCGGACGAATGGCAAGTCCGGCGCCGGGACGTCCGGGGCATCGGCGCGGCAGACATGAATTTCACGGACCTGCTCGCCAGCGTCGATGCGGTGGTCACCAAGCCCGGCTATGGCACCTTCGTCGAGGCCGCCAGCGGCGGCATCCCCATCCTTTACCTGGAACGCGACGACTGGCCGGAGACGCCGCATTTCGCGGCATGGCTCGCCGTGAATGCCCGCGCCGCGGTGCTGACGCGCGAGCAACTGACGGCCGGCGACTTCATCGATGTGCTGCGCGGCCTGTGGCAG
>Ga0007797_1000139_pt1 | contig 19966 bp, 27 predicted proteins | sample CryBogmetaGMA25M_FD_60364 | JGI IMG/M metagenome (GOLD analysis project Ga0007797, IMG submission 60364) | Freshwater microbial communities from Crystal Bog, Wisconsin, USA - MA2.5M | ecosystem: Environmental > Aquatic > Freshwater > Lake | place: Crystal Bog, Wisconsin, USA | collected 2009-07-06 | reverse complement strand
GGCCCATGCGGGCCGGCTGGCCATCGTGCGGGCCCTGGTGCAGGGCCCCATGGAGGGCACCCCTGCGGGGCAGGTCCAGGCCCTCCTGGGTCTGCCGGCTTCGACCCTCAGCCACCACCTGGCCGACCTCACGGAGGCGGGCCTGCTCAAGGCCGAGCGCCAGGGCACCACCATCCGCTATGCCGTGCGCTTCGATGAGCTGCGGGCCCTGACGGACTACCTCTGGCAGGACTGCTGCGGCGGTGGCTGCCGCGATCCCCACTGTCTCTGATCCCGGAGTGACCATGGAACCCATCCTCCATCCCACCCACCTCAAGGTGCAGGATGCCTATGGGCGCATCGCCCGCATCGGCGGGGGCTGCTGCGGCCCCCAGTCCGGCTGCTGTGGCGGGGGCCGCATCGATGAGGTCGCCCAGGGCGTGGGCTACTCGGCCGAGGATCTGGCCACCCTGCCTGAAGGCGCCAACCTCGGCCTGTCCTGCGGGAACCCCACCGCCATGGCGGAGCTGAAGCCCGGCGAGACCGTGCTGGACCTGGGCAGCGGGGCGGGCCTGGACGTGTTCCTGGCGGCGCAGCGGGTGGGCCCCGCGGGCCAGGCCATCGGCGTGGACATGACCCGGGACATGGTGGCCAAGGCGCGCACCAACGCAGCCTCCTTCCGGCGCCGAACAGGGCTGGACAACGTGGTGTTCCACCATGGCCAGATCGAGGCCATCCCCCTGCCGGATGCCTCCGTGGATGTGGTGCTCTCGAACTGCGTGCTGAACCTGAGCCCGGATCAGCCCGCCGTGTGGCGGGAGATCGCCCGGGTGCTGAAGCCCGGCGGCCGGGTCTCCATCTCGGACATGGTGCTGCTGCAGCCCCTGCCCGAGGCCGTGCGGGAGAGCGTCATCGCCCTGGTGGGCTGCATCTCCGGCGCCCCCCTCCTCGCCGACCTCCAGGCCATGGTGCAGGCAGCAGGCTTGGTGGACCGGGCCTTCCTCCCCAAGGGCGAGGCCATCGAGGCCATGCTCCCCCTGGACGACCCCATGACCCACCACCTATTGGGTCTGCTCCCAGCGGGTACCAAGGCCTCGGACTTCGTCACCAGCCTCATCATCTCCGCCCGCAAGACCATCTGACCTGGAGGCTCCCATGAGCGACAGCAAGCGCCTCTCCTTCCTGGACCGCTACCTGACCCTGTGGATCTTCCTGGCCATGGGCCTGGGCGTGCTCCTGGGCTACGGCGTACCCGCCTTCAACGGGGCCATCAACGCCTTCAATGTGGGCACCACCAGCATGCCCCTGGCCGTGGGCCTCATCGTCATGATGTATCCGCCTCTGGCCAAGGTGAAGTACGAGGAGCTGCACCTGGTCTTCCGCAACAAGAAGGTGCTGGGGCTGTCCCTGCTGCAGAACTGGGTCATTGGGCCCCTGCTCATGTTCGGCCTGGCCGTCCTGTTCCTGCGGGACCGGCCTGAGTACATGCTGGGCCTCATCCTCATCGGCCTGGCCCGGTGCATCGCCATGGTCATCGTCTGGAACGATCTGGCCAAGGGCGACACGGAATACTGCGCCGGTCTGGTGGCCTTCAACTCCATCTTCCAGGTGCTCTTCTTCAGCGTGTACGCCTGGTTCTTTGCCACGATTCTGCCCGCCAAGCTGGGCCTCCAGGGCGCGGTGGTCAACATCACCATCGGCCAGATCGCTCAGAGTGTCTTCATCTACCTGGGGGTGCCCTTCATCGCCGGCTTCCTCACCCGCTTCGTGCTGGGCCGGCTCAAGGGTCTGGACTGGTACCACCGGGTCTTCGTGCCGCGGATCAGCCCCCTCACGCTCATCGCGCTGCTCTTCACCATCGTGGTGATGTTCAGCCTCAAGGGCGACACCATCGTGAAGCTGCCCATGGACGTGCTGCGCATCGCCCTGCCCCTGCTCATCTACTTCGTGGTGATGTTCCTGGTGAGCTTCTGGCTGTCCAAGGTGGCCGGGGCCGATTATCCGCAGAGCGCCACCCTGAGCTTCACCGCCGCCTCCAACAACTTTGAGCTGGCCATCGCCGTGGCCGTGGCCACCTTCGGCATCGCCCATGGGGCGGCCTTCGCAGCGGTCATCGGACCCCTGGTGGAGGTGCCGGTGCTCATCAGCCTGGTCTCCGTGGCCTTTTGGCTGAAGGCCAAGTGGTTTGGGGGCGAACCCAAGGAAGGCCAGGCATGACCTCCATCCTGTTCCTTTGTGTGGCCAACAGCGCCCGCTCCCAGATGGGCGAGGGCCTGGCTCGACAGCTCTTCCCCGGCCTCCGCATCCAGAGTGCCGGCAGCCGTCCCAGCCACGTGAACCCCTATGCCATTGCGGTGCTGGCGGAACAGGGCATCGACGCCACCGCCCACACCTCCAAGAGCGTCCAGGAGATCGACCCGGCCACGGTGGACCTGGTCATCACGCTGTGCGCCGAAGAGGTCTGTCCCCTCTTCCTGGGGAAGGCTGAGCGCCTGCACTGGCCCATCCCCGATCCCGCCAGCGATGATCCCAGCCTGACCCCCGATGATCTGCTACTGCGCTTCCGGGCCGGCCGGGACGAGATCCGCCAGCGCCTCCAGCAGTTCCAGGCGGAGCGCGGCTGGTGACGACCGAGCTGCTCAGGGCTTGAAGGTTCGAGCCTGATCCCCTCGCAGCAGCTCAGCCAGCCCCAGCAGGCCATCCTCCAGGTACTTCACGTCGAAGCCCTGGGTCTTCAGGTAGGCCATGGCCAGCGCCGAGCGGTCCTTGTGGGGACAGGCCGTCACGATGAGCTTGGTGCGGTCCAGCTCTTTCAGGCGCTTGGGCAGCTCATTCAGGGGGATGTGCAGACCGAAGCCCATGCGCCAGACGGCGTGCTCTTCCTTGAAGCGGATATCCACCAGCACCGCCTTCTTCTCCTGAAGCAGCTTCACCAGCTCCTTGCTGCCGATCTTCATGTCGCGCCGCTCGGCGTAGTCGAAGTCGAGCAGGTACTGCTCCAGGGTGAACAGGGGCGCATCCTGAGCCTGCAGGGGGCTGCCCAAGGTGAGGACTGCGAGCAGGGGAAGGGCGGTTCGCATGGCGGTCCTCCGCAGGAGCGTGGGCATGGCGATGTGGTGGCTGAAGGTTGCCCTCAAACCTGGAGGCGGGCCTGCCACGCCAGGGTCAGCACCCACAGCGCGCATCCCGTCAGTAGCAGGCCCATGGCCTTGGGCAGCCAGCGGCCCAGGACCTGGGAGAAGTGGCTCTCGGCATACTTGCTGGCCCAACCGGAGGACGCGCCCGCCAGGAGCAGCAGCAGTCCATGGCCCAGCGCATAGGTGAACAGCAGCACCCCACCCCACAGCACCTTCTTCTGGAGGGCCACGAGGGTGAGCACCGCCGCCAGGGCAGGGGTGGCACAGGGTGCGGAGAGGGTGCCGGTCAGGGCTCCCAGGGCCAAGGCGCCCAGCAGCCCTGCACCGTGGAAGCGCTTTGGGTCATAGGTGGGTGTGGGCAGGTTGTAGAGGCCCAGCAGGTGCAGGCCGATGGCCAGCAGGATGAACCCCAGGAGCGCCTTCCAGCCCCAGCCGAGGTCGCCCAGGAGGCTGCCGGTCAGGGCAGCGATGAGGCCCAACACCGTGAAGGCCAGGGCCAGACCCAGCACAAACACAGCCGACAGCAGCACGGGATGGTGTCGACCTTCCCGGGTACCCCCGGCAAACCCCACCACCAGCGGCGCCGCCACCAGCACGCAGGGATTGGCCGAGGTGAGCAGTCCGCCCAGAAAGACCAGGCCCAGCTGCTGGTAGGCCGGGGCCTGAGCGACCAGATCCGCCAGGCGACCGATCCAGCCGTCCATCACTTCAGTCCGACTTTGGCCAGGGCAGCAAGGAACTCATCTTTGGGCCAGTAGCCGATGTGGCGGGCGACTTCCTTGCCGCTGGGAGCGAACACCACCTGGGTGGGCATGACCATGATCTTGTGGGCCTGGGCTTCCCGGGCGTACTGGGTGACATAGAAGTTGCGGATCAGGGCGCGGCTGCCAAACCGCTGCTGAAGGTCGGCGAGAACGGGCTGCATCTTTACGCAGGGAATGCAGGTGGGGCCGCCGAACTCGATCACGGTCCACTTCTGCGCTGCGAGGATCTGGGTGAGCCCGGCGGGATCAAGGGCGGGCACGGTCCCTTCGGCGGCCATTGATAAGCCACCGAGGGCGGCCAGGACGAGAAGGCGAGGAAGAGACATGGGAGCTCCGTGTGAGGGTCAGGGCCAGAGGTGGAACCGCCTCAGGCCTTGATCAGCTCCAGGATTTCGTCCGTGCTCGCCACGCGCCCCTGGAACTTGAGCTGGCCTTCCACCGCAAGCGCTGGCGTGCTGAGGACGCCTCGGCTGACCATGGCGGCGTAGTCGGATATCTTCACCACCTCGTGGCTCCCGCCGGACTTCTCGACAGCCTCCTTGGCGTGCTTCTCCATGGTCTGGCACTTCAGGCAGCCGGGACCGAAGACTTCGATGAGCATGGGAGCTCCTAGAGGATGGCGTTGAAGAGGTAGCCCACCAGCAGGATGCCGATGGACACGACACTGACGAAGGTGGCGATGAGGCGGGGCCGCATCACCTTGCTGAGGATGATGGTCTCGGGCAGCGACAGGCCGATGACGGCCATCATGAAGGCCAGGGTGGAGCCGAGGGCCGCACCCTTGCCCAGCAGAGCTTCCACGATGGGCATGACGCCTGCAGCGTTGGAGTAGAGCGGCACACCGATGAGCACCGCCAGGGGCACGCTGTACCAGTGGCTCTTGCCCAGCAGGCTCGCCATGAAGCTCTCAGGCACATAGCCGTGGATGAAGGCGCCCACGGCGATGCCCGCCAGGATGTAGGGCCAGACCTTGCCGACGATCTCCTGCACACCCTGCACCGCCAGATCGAGGCGGGCGGGAAGCGTGGGGGTGGCCTCCTCAAGCTCGCCCATGGCGGGGCCCTTCAACGCATCCTGCACCCAGCCCTCCAGGTAGCGCTCCATCTTCAGCTGCCCAATGATCAGGCCCGACGTGAAGGCGATGGCCAGGCCCGTCCCGGCATAGATGGCAGCGATCTTCCAGCCGAACATCGCGAAGAGCATGCCCAGGGCGACTTCGTTGATCATGGGCGCGGCCACCAGGAAGCTGAAGGTCACGCCGAGGGGTACGCCGGCGCGTAGGAAGCCGATGAACAGTGGCACCGCCGAGCAGGAGCAGAAGGGCGTGACGATGCCGAAGAGTGAGGCCAGGGCATTGCCGAGGCCGGGGCGTCGCCTGGAGAGGGCATCCCGCACCCGGGTCGGGTTCACGAAGGTCTGGATGAACGTGACGATGAAGACCACCAGCGTCAGGAGCAGCAGCACCTTGGGGGTGTCGTAGAGCAGGAAGGCAACGGCCTCCCCCAGGTGCGACTTGGGGGTGAGGCCCAGGAGACGGAACGCGAGCCACTCGGATGCGGCATGGTTCACGGCATAGAGGAAGACCCACAGGGGCAGAGCCAGCAGCAGCCAGCCGCCACGCCGGAAGGCGGAGGGCTGAGTGAATCCTTCAGACACGAGTCACCCCATGTTCTGCCGGGACTTCCTGCGGGGTCTTGGCGCAGACCACAGAGATGGCCATGGCCTTTACGGCCTCGGCACGGAGGCGGTCCCGCTGCACCTCGGGGAGTGCGGCCGCCTCGCCGAGGAGCCCTCTGAGAAAGAGCGAGGCCTGGTCCTGCGGGATGAGGGACATGAACACCCAGCGACCGTCCTTCCGCTCGACCACGAAGCCCGCCCGCCGCAGCTCCCGCAGGGCCTCGGACACCGAGGACTGAGGTACCTGCAGGGTCTCGGCGATCTGGCAGACGCACAGCTCCCCGGGCTCGAGGAGGGACAGGACACGGAGGCGCAGGGGATGAGCGACGGCCTTCAGGCGTTCGACCAGGGTTCGCAGCTCGTCAGCCATGATGGTTCCCTCCCGCTGGAATCCCCGGGCACCGGGGGACTAGGCTGAGTATATATCGGAAAATATCGAAATGTCATTATTGGGGATCATTTCCCCCCCCGTAGCCTTCCTGGCGAGGGCGTAAGCCCCCGCCAGGAAGGCTATTCAGGGCCTCCTGCGGTAGGATCAAACCACACCACAAGGGACTTCCATGCGCATCGGCATCCTGGGATATGGCCGCTTTGGCTGTGCGCTCGGCGCCCTGCTGGTGGAAGCTGGCCATGCCTACCGGGCCTGGGATCCTGTGGCGGAGGTTCCCGCCGACTGTCGCGCCGCCAGCCTGCAGGACCTGGCTGCCACCCAGGACATCCTGGTGCTGGCCGTACCGGTGCCGGCGCTGGAGCCGGTCCTACGCCAGCTCACACCCCTGCTCCGACCTGAGCAGCTCGTCCTGGATGTGGGCAGCGTCAAGGCCGGGCCCTGCGCCCTGCTGGATCGCTACCTCGGGGCCACCGTTCCCCACGCCGGCACCCACCCCCTCTTCGGGCCCGTGAGCCTGGCCCGGGCCGAGCGTCCCCTGCGGGTGGTGCTCTGTCCCTCGACGCTTCATCCTGCTGCGGCGGACCAGGTGCAGTCCCTCTTCCAGGGGCTGGGCTGCGAGGTGCTGCGCCAGAGCCCCGAGGACCATGACCGCATCATGGCCACCACCCATGCCCTCACCTTCTTCATCGCCAAGGGCCTGCTGGCCGTGGGCGCAGGGGCAGAGCTACCCTTCACGCCCCCCTCCTTCCACGCCATCGCCCACACCCTGGAGTCCGTGCAGGAGGATGCGGGCCACCTTTTCGCTGTCCTGCAGAACCAGAACCCCTTCGCCGCCGGGGCCCGCGAGGGTCTGCTGGAGGCCCTGGGTGCCATCCACACCAGCCTGGCGGAGGCGGTGGAGACCGGGGACGAGGAGCGACTTTCCATCCCTGACCTGGGGACGCGGTCTCCGGTGTTGCAGGAGGCCCGGGATCACATCGACGCCCTGGACCAGGAGCTGGTGGCCCTGCTGGCGCGCCGCACGGAGTTGGGCCTGCGAGCAGGCCGCGCCAAGGCTGAGCTGGGTCTGCCCATCCATGACCCTGAGCGCGAAGCCGCCCAGCTGAAGGCCCGCCGTAACTGGGCCGATGCGGCCGGCCTCGATGCTGCCGGCGTCGAAGAAGTCTTCCGCGCCGTCCTCCGAGCCAGCCGCACAGCCCAGGGGAAGTAAAGGCTAGAGCATGAACCACGAAGACAGGAAGACCACGAACAAAGAGGGTCACTCTTCTTCGTGGTCTTCGTGGTCTTCGTGGTGAAAATTTCTCTTAGGCGCCGAAGCGCTTGGAGACCTCAGACCACTTGATGTTCTCGACGAAGGTCTCGATGTACTTGGCACGAGCAATTCCGTAGTCGACCATGAACGCGTGCTCCCAGCTGTCCAGGACCACCAGCAGGTCCTGCTCGATGGGCAGGCCCAGGTGGTGCTCAGCGACGAAGTAGGTGTGCAGCTTGCCGTCGCGGCGGTTGCGGGTGAGCAGGGCCCAGCCGGGGCCGCCCATGGCCGTGGCCTTCAGGTCGGCGATGACCTTGTCCTGGCCGCCGGCGGCGTCGAAGGCGGCCTTGAGGCCAGCGCTCACGTCGCTGTCAGCGCCGAGGTTCTCGAAGTAGAGCTCGTGCAGGAAGGAGCCGTTGAAGGCCACGGCCTCGCGACGCTTCAGCTCGCTGAACTCGTTGAAGGAGTAGTTGGGCTTGGTGTTGTCCGCCGTGGCCAGGCGCTCCTCGATCTCGTTGAGCTTGCCGACGTAGCCCTTGTAGAGGGTGAAGTGCTGGTCCAGCTGGGCATCGCTGAGGCCCTTGACGGCGCCACCCTTGAGGTGGTCATAGCTCTTGGCGGTGTAGGCCATGGAAGTTCTCCTTGGAAGCGCAGGGCGCTGGGTGGGTAGTTTACCAAAAAAGTCGGGATTAGGTGAATGGGTGAATCAGGCGGCCATTTCCCGTAGGAACCAAGCCTCTTTCTGGTGGATCTGGACGAAGCGGGTGAGCAGATCGGCGGTGCCGGGATCCCCGGCGGCGCTGGCCAGCTCAATGCCGGCGTGGAGCAGAGCCACGGTGGCTTCCTCATTGTCCAGGGCCTCCCGGAGCATGGCGTCAGGGTCCAGGCGGGCCGAGGGACTGGAGATGGTGGCCCGGGTCTGGGCCTCGATCTGGGCGGGGCTGTGCAGGGGCACGCCGCCCAGCATGCGGATGCGCTCAGCCAACTCATCCACGGTGCCGTCGGCGGCGGTGTAGAGGTCCTCGAAGCGCAGGTGGTAGTCGCGGAAGTGGGGGCCGGTGACGGTCCAGTGGTAGCGCTTGGCATTGAGGGCCAGGACAAAGGCCGTAGCCAGCTCAGCATTCAGGTGTTCGATGACCGAGCGGTTCATGGGATCTCCTCAGGAAAGCCAGGTGCTCCAGGAGGCAGGCGCAGGCCAGCGGCCCGGGACCTCGGCGTGGTTGGAGACGAGGGCGGCCGGGGTGAGGCCGTCCGGAAGCAGGTAGCGCAGGGCCAGCACGGAGGGCAGGCGATCGTTGGGGCCGGCGGTACCCCGGTCCACGGCGGGGGCCACCCGGGAGCCGTCGGAGAGCTCCAGGAGCAAGCCGTCCGGGAAGGTCTGGAGGGCGGCCAGCCGCCCTTCCCGGAGGGCGTCCGGGAAGGCCAGCATGACGGTGGCGGCCCTGGAGGTTCCGCCGGACTCTCGGCGGGGCGAGAGCACCGCAAAGGATGCGCGGGACTCGGCCACATCCTCGGCCGGAGCGGTCTCCAGCGTCATCCCCTCGGCCCAGAGGGTCTCCACCAGCTGGTCCTCTACGCTCTCCTGGGTCTCGGGCTGAAAGGTGATGCCTTCGGCCAGGGTCAGGGCCAGGGCAGCGTGCCGTGCCAGGAAGCCCAGGCGGGCTTCAAAGCGGGCCCGCTCGGTGGCGGCGTCGAAGGTGATCAGCATGGGGCGCTCCGGGAGGCGGCTTAGACGTGCTTGGCGATGTCGGCGTCCGGGGCGGCCATGGTGCCGGCCTCGAGGCGGGTCAGGGCGTCCTGGAAGCGGCCCGCGTGGAAGCGCTCCACCTTGGCGAGGGTGGCGAACCAGGCGGCGATCTCGGTGTAGCCCTCTTCCTGGGCGGCCCGCACGAACTCGGGGTACATGTCCGTGTACTCGTAGGTCTCCCCGGCCACGGCGGACTTGAGGTTGGTCAGGGTGTCACCCAGGGGCAGGCCAGTGGCGGGATCGCCGGCCTGGGCCGCCAGGTACATCAGGTGCTTGAGGGCATGACCGGTCTCGCCATCCGCACTGTGCTTGAAGAGGGCGGCCACCTCGGGCAGGCCTTCCTTCTCGGCGACCTGGGACATCCAGGTGTAGCGGCGGTTGGCCTGGCTCTCGCCGGCGAAGGCGGCCTTGAGGTTCTGGTGGGTCTTGGACTCGATGAAGGACATGGGGTCTCCTGGAGGGCCGCAAGGGGCGGCAGGAGAGAATAGCCAGAGCCATGCCGAATCATTAAATAATTAAAAAATATAGAGATATAAAAATGACTCGACCCTCGAAGGCCCGAAATCATCGGCCGGTCGAGAGTCGAATTCACGAAATAGCGAGAGTCTTCACCCTATTCGGTGGGGGTCTCAGAGCCTTCGGGCTCGGAACCTTCAGACTCAGGAATGTCATTCCCCAGGGCGTCCTTCTTCAGCGCCTTTTTCTGGAGCTTCTCTTCTTTCTTTTTGACCCGAGCCAGGTCCTTTTGACGCTTTTCGAAGTTGTAGTTGGGCTTCCTGGCCATGGCTTATCCGATCATCACGAAGGTTGGATCCACTCCTGCCTTTGGACCAGTCTAGCGTGAGGCACGCCGGATGGCCTGAATGAGGTCGTCGAGGCGCTGGAGAAATGTGGACCGGTCCCGGGGCGTGAAGGGGGCCGGACCGCCACCCATGTCCCCCATGGCCCGCAGGTTGGCCATGAGCTCCCGGCTGGCCAGGGCATCTCCGATGGACTCCGGGGTGTAGACCCGCCCCTTGGCATCCAGGGCTCGGGCGCCCTTTTCCAGGCAGCGGGCCGCCAGCGGGATGTCTGCCGTCACGGCGATGTCGGTGGGGGTGACGCGATCGACGATCCAGTCATCCGCACCGTCGAAGATGCCCCGGGCCACCACCACGGACTCGAACAGGGGGTTCTTGGGGACCCGCAGGGGTGAGTTGGCCACGAGGTAGACCTGCAGGCCGCAGCGGAGGGCCACCCGAAAGACTTCATCCTTCACCGGGCAGGCGTCCGCATCCACGAAGATGCGGATGGGGGTGGCGAGCTCGGTCAATGCTTCCCCTCGGCGGCATCCAGCCAGCGGTCCGCTTCTTCCAGGGTGGAGACCTCTTCGGCATCGAAGCCGGCGTCGGTGCTGATCCGCCCCACCTGAATGCGGCTGAGGGGGATCTTCACCACGCGGACCACGGGACCCGCGCCCCTCAGCTTGAGGGCCTCTTTGGCGCGCAGGAAGTCCTTGAAGCCATCCTGATCGGAGGCATGGAGCCCGGAGATGTCGGAGACCACCCCAAAGCCTGCGGTGAGCTTGGCCGCCTCGGCCAGGATGGCCATGATCGCCGACTGTCGCTCGGGGCCCTCGAGCCGTCCGGCCATGGTGATGTACAGCCGGTTCCGGTCAGGATCAGAGCGGACCTCGATCATGTCAGGTCCGGAAAGGGGGTGGGGGCTGGGTCGCCCAGGCGCCGCCAAGCAGGGTGGTCCGCACCGGAACACCGGGTGTGCGCACGCCCCGGTGACTCATGCAGGTGTGGATGGCCACCAGCTCCACGCCCCAGGCGGCGGGGCGGAGGTGGGCCTCCAGAGCCTCGGCGATCTGCCGGACCATGCGCTCCTGGACCTGGAGGCGCAGGGCATAGGCCTGCACCACCCGCACCAGCTTGCTGAGGCCCACGGTGCCACCCGCTCCAGGCAGGTAGCCCACAGTGGCGTGCCCTTCGAAGGCGGCCAGGTGGTGCTCACAGGTGCTGACGAAAGGAATGCGCTCCAGGATCACAGGCACGGGCGCCAAGAGCCCCGGCAGGGGCTGCAGCTCAGCGGCCAGGTCCACCTCGTAGCCGGCGAGGCGCTCCTTCCAGAAGCCAGCGACCCGGGCGGGGGTGTCCTTCAGCTCGGGGGCATCGGGATCCTGGCCCAGACCCAGCAGGAGGTCCCGCACGGCCTGGATGGTCCTTGCCTCGTCCATGAGATCTCCCTGGTTCTTTGAGCTTGTCTTGAGTGTATAGCGGCAGTCGCCCGGGAAAGCATTACCGCAGTCCTCAAGAGTGGCCGGGTTGGGCCGATCCACTTGGCAACCCCCCGGGCCTGTCGCCCGGGCGGATGCCTGGAGGCCGCCGTGAGGATGCCCCTGCTCCTGCCTGTGATCACGCTGCTGCTGGGAGCCACGCTCCCGCTTGCTGCCGGAGAGTTTGCGGTGCTCAAGGGCGAGGTGGAGGTTGCCCGGAAGGAGCTGGTGACCATGGTGCTCTACCGGGCCAAGCGGGACGAGGCGCAGCAGAAGGTGGTCAAGGACACGGCCAATGCCGTGAGCGCCCACCTGGCCAAGCTGAAGGCCCCGGCGGGGCGGAGCGCCCAGTTCAAGGAGCTCAAGGAGACCTGGGAGGCCTTCAAGCTCACCCGGGAGACCGAGCTGGTACCGGCCATCCTGGCGGGCGAGAAGGAGAAGGCCGAGAAGATTGCGGCGGGCATCCAGAAGGTGCGCCTGGAGAAGTGCTACGCCCTCATGCTCGAGCTGGATAAGTAAGCCCAGCCAGAATCTGCTGCGCCAGGGTGGTGAGAGAGGGGTCCCTGGCTCCCATGACGAGGATGAGGTCTCCCGGCTGGGCCTCCTCTGCTAGGCGCGCCACCAGCCACTCCCGGGAGGGGGCCCATTCGGCGGCGGTGCCCTGGGCGGCGATGTCGGCGATCACCTCGGCGCTGCTGATGTCCTTGGCGGCGGTGCCGCCGGCGTAGAAGACGTCAAGAAACCAGAGCTTGTCCAAGGGTCGCAGCTCGGCGGCGAAGGTCGCCACGAAGTCCGCCCGCAGGAAGCGGAGGGGACCGAAGCCGTGGGGCTGAAACACTGCCAGGATCCGGCCGCCGCCGCCCAGGCGGAGGAGGGCCGTGCGCAGGGAGGCCGCCACCTTGGCCGGGTTGTGGCCGAAGTCGTCCACCACGGTGACGCCCCGGGCTGAGCCCAGCACCTGGAAGCGCCGGGCCACGCCCCGGAAGGTCGCCAGGGGCTCGACCATGGCCGCCAGGGGCACACCCAGGGCCGCACAGGCCGCCATGGCCGCCAGAGCATTCTCCAGGTTGTGCCGGCCGGGGACAGGCAGGTGGAAGGGTCGTCCCTGCACGGTGAAGGTGCTGCCCTCGGGGCCGGTTGCTACGTCTTCGGCGCGGAAGGTGGCCGCCTCCGAGCAGCCGAAGACCGTGGCTCCGGGGGCAAAGGGCTGGAGGTTGGTGGCCTCGCCCACGACCAGCGCCTCCCGCACCTGGGCGCGGAAGGTGTGGAACATCTCGGCCACGGCCGCTTCCTCTTTGTGATCGCGCTGGAGGTTGAGCAGCACGCCCACCGCCGGGTGGTAGCGCACCACGGAGCCATCGCTCTCGTCGGCCTCGATGACCAGCAGGTCGGAGGCCCCGGCCCAGGCATTGCCCCAGAGGCCCTCGTCCTGGAGGGCGGTGAGCTCTCCGCCCGTGATGACAGAGGGGTCTCGCCCTGCGCCCCGCAGGATCTGAAAGGCCATGGCCACGGTGGTGGACTTGCCGCTGGTGCCGGTGATGGCCAGGGTGCGGTGGCGAGCCACCAGGTGGGCCAGGAGCTCCGAGCGGTGGAGCACGGGCACGCCCAGGCGGCGGGCGGCAGCCACATCGGGCGTGTCCTCTTCCACGGCGGTGGACACCACCAGGCCCGAGCAGTCCCCGGCGAGGCCAGCGCCGTCCTGGGGATGGATGACCACGCCCAGAGCCTCGAGGAGGGACCGGGCTTCCGGGCGCTGGCCCCGGTCAAAGCTGCGGTCACTGCCGCTGGCTTGCCCTCCCTGCATGGCCAGGAACTGGGCCAAGGCACTCATGCCGCTGCCTGCCACACCGGCGAAGTGGAGGCGGCCTAAGTCAGTCAGGGGGGACCGCCCGGCCGCAGGCGGCCTCTGCGTCCCCCCTGGCCCCCACACGGGTGCCGGGCAAAGCCCAGCCCCCGTGTCGAGGCCACCTTTTAGGGGGTTGGGATGAGCCACAGCCGCGGACTCGGCGATGAAGACGGCATTCCCCTCTGCGAGGTGTTCGAAGAGGTCTGCTACGGCAGCGTTGGCCAGGCGGACGCAGCCGTGGGAGGCCGGAGTCCCCAGCAGGTGTTCCTGGTTGGTGCCATGGAGGTAGATGAAGCGGGCGAGGGAGTCGCAGCCTGGCCCTTGGTTCCAGCCCGCTTCGAGGCCTGCCAGCGTGAGGACGCGGGTGAGGATCAGGTCCTCCGTGGCGGCCTCGCCCTGCCAGACCTCGCCGGTGGCGACGCGACTCCGGAACACGGTGCCGGGTTCTGCGCCGGCCCCGATGCGGGCGTGGATGCGGTGCCAGCCGGTGGGGGTCCGATAGGAGTCCGCCACGCAGCCCAGCCCCTTGGCGGCGGTGGAGACGGGGGCTTCAAAGAGCAGGCGGCCGCCCTCTAGCAGGCCCAGGCGCTGGGTCGCCGGATCCACCACCAGCACCCGATCCGCGGCCAAGTCCAGGGCCGGCGCACCAGGGCGGGCAAGCCCGGCCAGCAGCAGCGTCCGGTAGTGTGCTGCAAGGACTGGATCGGTCATGCGTCCGCCCCCACGATGTACCCCGCCAAGGCACTGGCTGCCACGGTGGCGGGGCTGGCCAGCCACATCTGGCCGGGTCCGCTGCGGCCCGGGAAGTTGCGGTTGATGGCGCTGAGGGTGACCTGGTCCGGGTGGCTGGACACGCCGGGGCCGGCGTTGATGCAGGCCCCGCAGGAGCTGCCCAGCACCACCGCGCCCACGGCTTCGAAGGCCTGGAGCCAGCCCTGCTCCTCTGCATGGCGGCGCACGTCCTCGCTGCCGCACTGCACGAAGAACGCTACGCCCTCGGGGATCCGGCGGCCCTCGGCCGCAGCGCTGCGGATGGCTTCATAGGCCCGGCGCAGATCCTCCCGCTTGCCGCCGGTGCAGCTGCCCAGGTAGGCGATGTGGATGGGCACGGCCTCGGCCAGATCCGCCAGGGCCACGCCGTTGCCGGGGTCTCCGGGTCGGGCCAGCATGGGCCCCAGAGCGCCGCAGTCCACCACCAGGGTGTGGGCGTAGACGGCGTCCGCATCGCCCTGCATCCAGGGCTCCACCGTGAAGTCCAGGCCCCGGCGCTCCCGGAGGAAGCGGCAGGTCTCGGCGTCCGGAGCCACCAGCCCGGTGAAGCCGCCGATCTCGGCGGCCATGTTGGTGAGGGTGGCCCGCTCGTCCGTGTCCAGGTCCAGGAGGCCTTCCCCCTGGTACTCGACCACGTGGCCCAGAGCGCCGCCCTCCCGGATGAAGGGCAGGGCCAGCAGGCTGAGGATCAGGTCCTTGGCCGAGACGCCGGGCCGCAGGCGGCCTCGCAGCAGCACCCGCAGGGTGGGCGGGACCGTGATGCGCACGTCTCCTGTGACCCAGGCGCAGGCGATGTCTGTGGTGCCGATGCCAAAGGCCAGGCAGCCCAGCGCACCGGCGTGCGGTGTGTGGGAGTCCGTGCCCACCACCACCTGCCCGGGGCAGGCGTAGCGCTCGGCCATGAGGGCGTGGCAGATGCCTTCACTGCCGGAGCCGTCGGCAAGCTCCCCATGGAGGCGGATGCCGTGCTTCTGACAGAAGGCCTCCTGGGCGGGCTTCAGCGCTTCGGCCACGGTCAGCAGGCCCTGGGCGCGGCGCTCGGGGCTCATGCTGTGGTGGAGGAAGGTGAGGTGGTCCCGAAAGGCCAGGATGCTGGCCGGGTCGTGCAGCACCGCATCGGGCCCCAGGGCCTGGGCCAGGAACCGGGCGGCCATGGGGGTCACGTAGTCGTGGCTGAAGCGCCAGTCCGCCTTCACGAACAGCCCATCGCCGGGCGCCACGGCGGGCAGGCCCAGGCGGCCCGAGGTGGCCTCCGCCACCGCTTGGCGGGCCAGCAGCTTCTCCGCATAGGTCATGGGCCGTGGCGCCGTCGCTGGGAGCGGCGGCGTCACCTCGCCGGCCAGGCGGGCGGCGTTGTAGGCGAAGAGGCCGCCCCGGCGTACGATCTCGGCGGTGACGGGATCCAGGCCCGCCGTGAACTCCGCCAGAGGAATGGCCTCGCCCCGCCGAAGGCGCGGGAGCAGGCCCAGGTCCGTGCTGGTGAGCAGGCCGAGGTTCTGACAGTTCTGGCGGTAGATGCGCTCGAAGCTCTCGGCGAGTACCAGGCGGAGGCCGGCGCACAGCTCCGCATAGGGGCTGGCCTCCCGGCTGCTGCCCTTGCCCCGGCGCTTCCCCGCCACGCTCACCGCAAAGCCCCCAGCGCGGACCGACCCCGCCTTCACGGGGAAGGCCCCGCCGCACTTAAGACCAAGGTAGGGGAAGTCCCCCAGTGTCTCGTCGAAGTGGTAGCAGATGTGGGCCGGGGTGATCTCGTCCGTGCTGATCTGGTCCCTGAGCGGCGTGGCCGCTTCAAGCTCCAGGTCCTCGCCTTCGAGTTGGCGGAGGATCCGTGCCGGATCCTCCGATAGAAAAAGGATTCGGCCAGTGAAGCGAATCGAGTCGGGCAACATCCTTCCAGCCTACTTCCTTCTTTCAACCACACGAAGGCCCCCGTCCGGGGGCCTTCGTGTGGCAATGGGGAAAGGACTCAGTCCTTGTTTTCTTCGGCCTTGAGCTTGGCTTCCTGCTCGTCGAGGTGCTTCATGAGGCGCTCGGCCAGCTCCTCGTCCTCGAGGGGCGTGAACATGTCGTCCTTGACCTCGAAGATCTCTAGGCTCAGGCCGTCCTCAGGATCAGCCGTGCCTTCCTCCTGGGCCTGGAGCTCGGCCAGGGGTGCGAGGATGGCGAAGCTGCGGCCCTCGAAGTCGAGCTCCTCGAGGATGGCGAACTCTTCCTTCTCGCCGTTCTCGTCTTCGAGCTCCACCACTTCGATCTCAAACGAGTCGTCGTGCTCGTGGTTGCAGTCCGGTCCGTGTTCGTGTCCCTCGTGAGCCATGGGCTCCTCCTCGCGCAAGGGACAAGAATAGCCTGAAACGTGCCGCATCCAAGGGGGATGCGCAGGGTCGTCCAGGTCTAGGGCAGGCGGGCCTCGCCCGGGGCCGTGACCACGGCGGTGACGGTGCGGCGGGCCCCCGGTGCCTCCAGGCGGACCTTCTCGCCCAGCCCGGCCCGGCTCCGGGCCGTGGTGTCGAGGCTGATGGTGAGGGTGTCGTGGGTGGAGGTGAGGCGAATCTTGTCCCCGGACTGGACCAGGGGAATGGGCTCCAGGTCGGCGCGGGTGAGGATCTTGCCTGCTGGCACGGGGCGCAGGATGCGCTTGCCCTCCGGAACCTCCGCCAGGGCGCCTTCGGGAGGAATCCCCTCGAAGGGTGAAGCCTCCAGCAGGTCTGCGGTCACTTCCATCCTGCGGGCCAGGTCGCCCTTGGCGCGCAGCAGGCTGCCGACCCAGCTGCCCTCCAGGTCCACCCGGACCATGCCGACCCGCTCGCCGTTCACCAGCAGGGCCACGACCACAAAGAAGCGTCCCAGGGGCTCGCGCTTGCTGAGGTGGGACCCCTCGAAGGTCAGGACCCCCGCCCGAACCGTGGGCACCCGGGGGGGCTGGACGAGCTTGAAGCGGTGCTCGCCCCCGAGCTTGCCGGCTTCCTTCTGGGCGAAGGCCAGGGCGGCATCCGCCAGGCGCTCGGCCGGAGGGGCCAGCGGCACCTGGCCGATGAGGGCCGGGACGCAGAGGAGCAGGAGGGCAGCAGTGCGCATGGTACCTCTCCGTCTAGCGCTTGAGCCCATTCAGGAGGCTGAGCATGTCATCCACCGTGCGGATGGTCTTGGAGTTGGCCTCGTAGGCCCGCTGGCCGATGATCATGTTCACCATCTCCTCGGCCACGTCCACGTTGGAGACCTCCAGGAAGCCCTGGTTGACGGTACCCATGCCGTCCGTGCCAGGGACGCCGTCGATGGCATCGCCGCTGGCCAGGGTGGGCTGCATCAGGTTGCGGCCCAGCTGGTTCATGCCGCTGGGGTTCACGAAGTGGGAGAGGGTGATCTGGCCCACCTGCTGGGGCTGGGTCTGGCCGGGCTGGGTGACGCTCACGGTGCCATCCGGGGCGATGGTCACGCTCAGGGCGTCCGAAGGGATGGTGATCTGGGGCTCGAGCATGTAGCCCGCCGCATTCACCAGGGCTCCGTTCTGGTCCGTGGTGAAGCCGCCGTCCCGGGTGTAGGCCAGGGTGCCGTCGGGCTGGGTGACCTTGAAGAAGCCGTCGCCCTCGATGGCCATGTCGAAGCGGTTGCTGGTCTGGCGCAGGTTGCCGGTGCTGTACTGCCGCTGCAGGCTCTGCAGCTTGGCGCCGTGGCCCATCTGGATGCCCGAGGGGATGGAGGTGCTGCTGCTGGAGGCCGTGCCAGCCAGGTTCACCGTCTGGTAGAGCAGATCCTGGAACTCGGCCCGGGCCTTCTTGAAGCCCGTGGTGTTTACGTTGGCAAGGTTGTTGGAGATGGTGTCCATGTTGAACTGCTGGACATTCATGCCCGCTGCCGCTGACCACATTGCACGCATCATGGGGAACCTCCCTTGGGAAATGGCTGAAGAGTTAGGGGCTACCTGGAGATAGCCACGTCGTTGATGGACTTGGAATCGAGGTCATTGCTGAGGGTCGAGGCGACCTTGAGGCTCAGCTCGAAGAGGCGGTTCAGGCGGATCATCTCGACCATGGTGCTGGCCGTATCCACGGCGCTCTGCTCCAGATGGCCCTGGGCCACGGTGCCCTTCATGGGGGCTTCCACGGCCCCGGTGGGGTCGAAGCGCAGGGAGCCGGAGCGCTTCAGGGAGCCCGGCTTCTCAAAGGCCTTGAGGTCCAGCTGGCCCAGCACGGCTTCCTTCTGCTGAACCGTACCGTCGGCGGTGATGCTCAGGTCCCCCTTGGCAGGGTCCACAGCTATGGGCTGGCCGTTTTTGCCCAGCACAGGGCTGCCATCCATGGCCTGCAGCTGACCGCCTTGACCCAACTGGAGACGGCCATCCCGGGTGGCCCGGTCCCCGGCGGGGGTACGAACCATCAGGAAGCCATTGCCTTCCAGGGCCAGGTCCAGGGGGCGGCCCGTGGCCCGCAGGTTGCCCTGGTCCGTGACCACGCCGGTCTCCCCGAACACCACGCCATCGTTGAGGGCGGCGCTCAGGGGCAGGCGTCGATTGCTGCCGCCCGCCTTGTTGAAGAGGGCGAAGAAGGATTGGTCGGGCTTGTAGCTCACCGTGGCGGCGTTGGCCAGGTTGTTGGCCACCACCTCCAGCTGGAAGGAGCGGGCCTTCAGGCTGCCTGCGGCGACGTAGTATCCAGAATCCATTGGGCACCTCTCGCCCAGCCAGCGGCTGGGACAAGGGGTATCCGCCAAAGGGATGCCAAAACCGAGTTCCCTACAGGAAGCTCCTCGCCCCGAGGAAGGCCTGCTGGTAGTAGCGGGTGGTCACCGCATCCTCCCGGATGCCCTGGCCGGGGCTGGGGGCATGGATGAAGGTCCCTCTTCCCAAATACATGCCCACATGGCTGACCCGACCGGGAGCCTTGGTGGCGAAGAAGAGGAGGTCCCCGGGCCGGGCCTGGCTGAGGTCCACCGGGGTGCCGGCCTCGAACTGGTCCTGGGAGTTGCGGGGCAGGCGGAGGCCGTTCAGCTGATAGACGGCTCCTGTCAGGCCGCTGCAGTCGAAGCCCCGCTCCGTGGTGCCCCCGAAGAGGTAGGGCACCCCCAGGTAGCTCCGGGCGGTCTCCACCAGGCTGAGCCTCAGGCCCGCCGCCTCGAGGGGGTGGGGCCGCAGGAGGCCCGGGGCAGCCGGGCCGGAGCCATCCGGTGCCACCACCCAGAAGGCTTCGATGATGCCGGCGCTGCGCAGGGCCTCGCCCCGGAAGCGGGCCTTGTCCCGGGAGGGGAAGTCCCCGAAGCGCACCCGGTAGAGGCCGTCCCCCGAGGCGTAGTAGGCCGCCTCCAGGCCCTGGGCCTGCAGGGACTGGGCGAAGCGGGCCGCATTCTCCACCTTGGCGAAGGCGCCGGCCTGCAGGGTGAAGCCCAGGCGGGGCAGTGCCCGCAGGTGGGTCCGGGGCGCCGGTGCTGGAGGGCGTACGGGCAGGGGACTCGGAGGCCGGGCACAGGCCAGAAAGAGGCCCAGGAACAGCGGCCCCAGGTTGGCCGAAAGGCCCCGCATGCGTCCGGGAATCATGCGGGGATCCTAGCATCGGCCGCCGCACCCGGCGGTCACAGCCTCTCGGGCTGGGATGTCTTAGGCGAGAATGCTCAGGCCAGACTGCAGCAGGGACTGCTGGGCGGAGGCGGTCGCCTGCTGGGCGAGGGTTGTCGGGGTTTGGTTCTGGCTGTAGGCATAGCGGGCCAGGGCCGCCGCGGTCGCGGGGGAGACCATGGCTGAGGTGAGGGACTGGCTGCTGCTGGAGAAGAGGTCGGACAGGCTGCTGCCAGCTCCGGAGAGCAGGGACTGGAGCGGGTCGGAGCTGTTGCCTCCGGCGGCCGAGAAGGTGTAGGTCAGGGAGGCCAGCTCAGGAGTGGCGAAGGCCCCGACCAGGGGATCCTGGGTACCGGTGCTGCCAAAGAGGGACCCCACCATGTCTGCCTCGGACTGGCTGGCCGCCAGGGCCTGGTTGAGGGCCTGACCGGTACTCCCGGTCTGCTGGAGGGTCGCCTGGTAGGTGTAGGCGCTTAGACCGCTGATGTTCATGGGCACCTCCGTGGGCTCCTTTCTCTATCGGCCGTCCAAGTCCTGGGCTTGATGGCCACAAAAGGTGGACATTCAACCGGCGGGCCGAGGGATTGGTCTACTGAG
>Ga0007797_1000133_pt1 | contig 20239 bp, 20 predicted proteins | sample CryBogmetaGMA25M_FD_60364 | JGI IMG/M metagenome (GOLD analysis project Ga0007797, IMG submission 60364) | Freshwater microbial communities from Crystal Bog, Wisconsin, USA - MA2.5M | ecosystem: Environmental > Aquatic > Freshwater > Lake | place: Crystal Bog, Wisconsin, USA | collected 2009-07-06 | reverse complement strand
GACGATCACCGTACCCGTAGACGTACCCAAGCTGGCCCGTGTGCTGCGTGAGCGGTTCACCCCCGACGAGCTACGTGAGTTGATAACCCTGCTCTCTGAGGGATAGCCCACGACAACCCTGAAACACCCCCGGCACACGCTGGGGGTGTTGTCATACCCGCCTGTGCGTGTACCGTCTCTCTACGGGCCTCCTAGCGGGTATCACCGACAGGTACGCGGGTACGTTGCGCCGGGTACGAGGGATGACACGAGGGTGAGGGTTGTCGTAGGCTATCCCTGTTGGGTAACATTTTGGGTAACACGGGGGGCGTGGAAAGTGGGGATATTCAGGGTTGTCCCAGGCTATCCCTGATTTTTTTGCGTGTCGCTTGCATCGAAAGGAACACGCGGATGATCACATTCCCGTCGTGAGACGGGAGGGTGCGGAGTACCGCTTTGATGTTCTCTGCATAGCCAGCTTCCTGCACGATGAGCGCAGACAGCTTGTGTACCATCGCCTCATGCTGCTCGTCGCTCAGTGTCCCCCCCGCGCTATCGTCCACAGAACCCCCGTTCTTTTACTTCGAATTGTAAAGTATTCGATACTCGAAATATCTGTTTAACCTGTTTTTTACGTGTTCACACCCGCGTGCGTTTCCCCCCGTTTTCGCCCGCTTTCCCCACGATGTGAAGTGTTTACAGATACCCGCTACGCTGTCTCAGCGGGCGTCTACGGGGTGATACGGGGGTAGGCGGTATGTTTGTATGCCGAGCCTGTTTACGCAGGGTTCGCACGAGGCAGATCAGGGTTGTCTTAGGCTATCCCTGATCTAGGGTTGTCCTAGGCTATCCCTGATCAGGGTTGTCTTAGGCTATCCCTGAACGTAGCAAACCCGGCGGGATGACGAGCCGCCGGGTTTGCATAGCAGCCGGTAGGAGTACCCGGCGGGTCAATTGTCAGAACGCAGTCTGGACAAGACGCCGCATCACCTGGCGGCTTTCCTCGTCATCTGAAAGCAGTCGGTCTTGCTCACGAGCGTCGGTGAGAGCAGTCTGAACGCCGCGCACGTTGGTGACAGCGTGGTCAACCTGCTCGCGCAGCTTGGCAATCCGCTCGGCTCGTGCGTTCGCTTCGTAAGAGCGGCGGGCTGCATCGGTGGGGTCGGTGCCGTGCAGCAGGCTGTTAAGCTGTGACGCTTGCGCCTGAGCGGACGCGGCTATTTTTGCCTGCGTCTGCTGGCGTTGGGTAACTTTCGACATGTTTTTCCTTCGCAATCAACGCGGCGAGAATAGTTTCAAGCAACTGCGCCTGTCGCTCGGCGGAGACCATCCCGCGCAGCTCGGGGTCGTCACGAAGCGCGTGTCGCTTTCTACCCGGCGCAGTCGGAGGAACGGGAATAGAGAGCAGAGCGGCAATCTCTGCTGTCGCGCTGATGATGCGGTCGTTTGCCAGTTCCAGCCTCGCGGCTAACCGTCCGGGGTGCATATAGAGCCTCCTGCCATATCGCGTTTCGCTGTGGACATCCTACCACGTGCAGGGCAGGGATACCAGAGAACTGACGAGGGTTGTCAGGGTCGTCCCGGCTATCCCTGATACCGTGTAACCACGCTTGCATCTTTTTGTCAATACGCACGAGGGGAGAGGGATGTGCGATACGGGTATTTTTCCCGTGGTGTGTCAGGGGGTTGCCCCCGCCTCACACGACCCCCCCGGTCTGGGGTATGGGGGGGCGCGTAGCACGCACGCACGTACAGCCCCCCCGGTCGCCGTGGTGACACCCCCCCCGGTCGGTCGGTCGGTCGCGTGCGAACGTGTCTAACCTGATCGCGTGCGCCTGTGCAATGGCAGGTAAGCGCGGGGACACACACGAACCCGATCAGGTTGCACACGTTCGCTTCCGCAGACGCTACACGACGCGCTTGAGATCGTCCGCGTGCTGGCGTGCGAGAGAAATCAGAGCATGTCGAAGCAGATCTGTTTGCGTGCGGATTTTAAGCAATCGCATCAGCTTTATCATCGTGTTGATCTGCTGACGGTCAAGAAGGATGCCGCTTGCGAACTTCCCTTTGAGAAAGTGATCTTTAAACTCTGCTTCGAGATTGTCGGCAGTACACACGGGCATCTGTCATCTCCCTGCTCAGGGTTGTCCCAGGCTATCCCTGGCGCATCGTTGTGCGTAGGTCGGCGCATCGTTGTGCGTTCAGGGATGTCCCGGCTATCCCTGATTGCGTGCTAGTCGGCACACATGGCAGGAGCATACTCAAAGAGCGGAGCCTGTGCAACAGATGACACGAACAGGCTGGCGACCTTGCTCCGCCGCTCGGTTTGCCCCTTCGCCTGAGCCTTGGCTTGAGCCTGGGTAGCTCGGAGCTTCTTCTTGCCCGTGGGGTCAAGCAGGTCAATCCCTCGACGGGCGCATATCTCCGCCGCAATTCGTGACTGTGCTGCATAGAACTTCACACTCGGCGAGTTCTTCATGACGGCGTTCGCGTGCTGTCGTGCGGCGCTACGAGATGCCTGAGCCAGCCCTATCGCATCCCGTCGCTCCAGTTTGGCACGGTAGTTACCCCACGTGTCGTTTGCTTTCTTCCACGCATCATCGAACAGCGCGTCGGGTACGTCGCTCACGATGTCCCGTACCCGCACCTTGGTCGCCACCAAGGTGCGCTCGATCATCTTACCTGTCGCTCGATCACGTCGCTCGGTCTTCGTGCGCCTGATTTCGGTACGCGCCATCTCAATTCGCTCAACCAGCGTATCAATGACGCTCATCTCTGCCCGTGGTGCCGTCTGTACGGGCGTCTGCGCGACGATAACTACCGGGGCGGTAACTTCTACCGCCGTGGTGGTCTCAGGCGCGGGTGGGGGCAGCACAGGCGCGGTCGGGATAACCTGCACAGGTGCAGCAGGGGAAGCAAGCGCAGCAGGGATGGTCGCCCACCGTCGCCGCGCCCAGAAGGTCGCTTCGTCCTGGTGGTCACACACATCGGTGAACGTACCGTCCGGGCCTTGGGCTTTCCAGCAGACGCCGTAGCTCGTGGGATGTCCCACCCGGTCGCACTGTACGAGCGTCCAGGTTGGGACAGGTAGCACGACAGGCTCAGGCGTGGTCACGGTCGGTAGCACGACCGTGGTAGCAGCCGGAGCCGGACAGGAGAACACACCCCCCCGATCTGCCTGCGCATCCGCCGTACCCGCCCCTAGCACAGCCGTCCCAGGGGGGGGTGTGTTCTCCATGTACCCGCTACCCGCGTCATTCCGCGTTGCAATGCGATCTGGGTAGGGGAAATTAACACCCTCGTGGGGCAAATTAACACCCTCGTGGCGTAATTGATTAACACCCTCCGAAGCCGGTAAATGAGGGTGATAATTAATTTCCCCCTCCTGTGCAATCAGGCGTAGTGCCAGCGTGCGCGGCTCGGTGTGCGCCTCAATCCGTCTGGCTGTGCGCAACTCACGAAGGAGCAGCCGAACGTAGGCGACAGAGATATTCAGACCATCCGCCAGTGCTGCGTTAGTCGTGCGTGCGTACCCATCCGCGTTAACCGGCAGCGTTGCGCAGTGACGTAACAGCGCATCGGCGGCAACGTCCCGTGGCCCGTAGGGTCGCCCAGGCTTGCGTGTCGGAAGAAGCGCCGGATGAGACGGGATTAACTCACCTGTGATGTGTGTCGGCTCTGGCGCGTACCCGGCGGGTGTGTACTCACAGATGAGGCGTTCGACATCCTCCATGTATCGCCCGATGTGACAGCCGGGTCGTAGCCGTTCGCGCCAAAAGAGTGCGATGGCCCGTACTTCGTCCTCGGGGGGTGCGCCCAAACCCGCGACCATTTTCTTGTCAGGGCCAGATCGTCCGGTCGTCAGCAGGTTGACTACCAGCACCGCGACTTGCTCACTCCCTGAGCCACGGAGGCCGTACTTCGTGGGAAGAATGACCGTCTCGCCCGCAGCCAGTTGGGCCAGTTGGGGACGGCAACGGAACAGCGCACGATAGCGGGGTGTGTTCATCAGCGCGGCCCCGTCGGGCAGACGGGCCAGCACATCAAGGTCAACCGGGGATGTTTCCCGCTCTGTCCGTGCGTTCGTACCGGCACGGTGATGCTTTGCGGCACCGAGAGCCGACAGACCACCGGGTACGAACGCCGTAGCAAGCTGCTGCGGAGTGTAGCGTGGCCCATCGGCAAACAGGAGCCGTACCGTCCAACCCTCCGGCTCAATCCCGGCCTGGGGGTCGCCCGCACGACCAATGCACTTAGGCTTGGTGTTGAGCGTACCGGGGATGCGGATAATCTGGGTCGCGTCCCATCCAGAGGCGTCAGTACGAGCAATACGCATCGCCCCTTCGCCCAGCATCTCTGCTTGCTTCGGGCTGAGAAGGTCGGTGCAGGTATAACCCGCTTGATAATTGTCAGGGCTGGTTTCGATGGCCCATGTGGGCGGGAGGCGCAGAGCCGAGAGGTCGGTCACATCGTCCAGGATAAAGCCTCGGCGCGGTCGCGGGGCGCTGCGGTTGTACGTCATCGTACCGGGGTTATGGCGGTTTGGCACCTCGTCGTAGGTTCCGACGCTCACATAGACGTTACCCCACTGCTCGGCAAGACGGGTGATCGTCTTCTCTAGTTCGGTCACATCGTCCGGGTCAATCCACCGGCGCGTGCTACGGCGCTTAGTGGCCCTGTCGAAGGTGATGAGATCGATCTTGTTGGGGTTGTCGCTCTGGTTCGTCCCGGCGACCACTTCAACCCGGCCACCGTCCCAACCCATCGCCGCAAAGAACGCGGCGCGGTCGGTGTCCACCGCGTCGGTCGGGGGGGGGAGTGTTGTTCCCTGAGAAGCAATCCACGGAACAACTGAGGGAACAACGGGGAGCGTTGTGGGTCGTAAAGTCCCGCCCTCTGTCGTTTCCTGCGGATGCTGCGGCGCTTTCTGACGGGATGGGTCTGCGTTTGACACGCTCTGACGTGACGTGCTATCATCCCCCGTATATTCGCATGTCCCCCGTTAATCGAACAGGCCCCCTGATGACCATGCCCAAGCTTACTGCGGCGCAGATCCGCGAGCGATTCCTGAAATTCTTCGAGCGTAACGGCCACGCTATTGTGCCGAGTTCCTCGCTCGTGGTTGCCGACGACCCGACCCTGCTCTTCGCCAACTCGGGCATGGTGCAGTTTAAGGATGTGTTCCTAGGTCATGAGAAGCGGCCCTATAGCCGGGCCACAACATCCCAGAAGTGCCTGCGCGTCTCGGGTAAGCATAACGATCTGGAGGAGGTTGGCCCTTCGTCCCGCCACCAGACGTTCTTTGAGATGCTTGGCAACTTCTCCTTCGGCGACTACTTTAAGGCCGAGGCGATTGCGCTCTCATGGAAGCTGCTCACCGAGGAATTTCAGCTCCCGGTTGATCGGCTCTGGTTTACGGTTTTCGCCGGTGACGATGAGGTACCCGCCGATGAGGAAGCCGCGCAGCTCTGGATCGCTCAGGGTGCCGATCCGACACGTGTGCTGCGCTTCGGGCGCAAGGATAATTTCTGGGTGATGGGCGACACCGGCCCCTGCGGTCCCTGCTCCGAGATCACCATGTATATCGGGGATGATCTGTCGAAGATGAGCGCCGCTGGCGTGAATAGCGATGACCCCGATTATGTTGAGATCTGGAACAATGTCTTCATGCAGTACGAGCGTGCCACGATGAAGCCGTTGCCACGGCCTTCGGTGGATACGGGCATGGGCCTTGAGCGCATGACGATGGTGATTCAGGGGGTACATAACAATTACGATACCGATCTGTTTCTGCCGATCATCCGCACGGTGATTGCGGCCCTGGGCAGCGATGAGGCCCACTATCGGGCCAATGTCGCGCCCTACCGGGCGATTGCCGACCATAGTCGGGCGATTGCTTTTCTGATTGCCGATGGTGTGCTGCCCGGTAATAATGGTCGCTCCTACGTGCTGCGGCGCATCCTGCGGCGGGCGGCCTACCAGGGCCGTAGCATCGGTTTCACCCGGCCCTTCCTGGCCGAGGTGATCGCGACGGTGATCACCGAGATGGGCGCGGCCTACCCGCAGCTTGTGGATCGGCGCGCATTTATCCTCGAGTCTGCTGATGCGGAGGAGCAGCAGTTCCTCAAAACGCTCTCTGGCGGGATCACCCGGCTCAACACAATTGTTGCCCAGGTGCAGTCCTCGGGCGGTGTCAGCATCCCCGGCGCAGATGCTTTTGCGCTCAAGGATACCTACGGCTTCCCGCTCGACCTGACTCAGCGTATCGCCACAGATGCGGGCCTGGGTGTGGATGAGGCAGGCTATGACGCAGCGATGGCCGAGCAGCGCGGGCGCTCACGGGCGGCTGCCCAGTTTAAGCGCGGTGGCGATGCCGATCTTTGGGCTGATAGGGGTTTATCTGCCACGGAGTTTATCGGCTACACGACCACCACCGGCCACGCAACGATCCTGGCTCTGGTGGCTCACGGCGATGATGTAAGCAGCACGGCGGTTGGCGCGCAGGTGCAGGTGGTTCTTGACCGCACGCCTTTCTACGCTGAGAGCGGTGGCCAGGTTGGTGACACCGGGTTGCTCTACGGCCCGCTGGGTACGGTGCGCGTTGAAGATACTCAGCGCCCCGCTCCTGGCCTGACTGTCCACTATGGTATAGTCGAGTCCGGCCTAGTCTCTGCGGGAGATGCCGTGCGTGCGGAGGTTGACATACTACGTCGCTCCGACATCGAGCGCAATCATACGGCCACGCATATGCTCCAGCGCGCCCTGCGCGATGTTGTCGGCGAACACGCAGCCCAGGCTGGTTCGCTCGTCTCCCCCGAGCGGCTGCGCTTCGATTTTACCCACAACCGCGCAGTCGAGCAGGCCCAGCTACGCGAGATCGAGGCCCGTCTGAATGCCTGGGTGCGCGCCGATGGATCCGTAAGCTGGGAAGTTATGGATTACCCGGCGGCGATTGGCGCGGGGGCCATCGCCCTCTTCGGCGAGAAGTATGGCGACCGGGTGCGATTGGTGACGATTGAGCGAAATGAAACGAGTAGCCTGCCTCCTGCCTCCTCAAAAGAACTCTGCGGCGGCACCCATGTAGGACGCACCGGCGAGATTGGCTACGTGCGCGTGATCGGCGAGAGCAGCGTCGGTAGCGGCATCCGCCGTATTGAGGCGCTGACGGGCCGTGGTGCGGAGGAGTGGATTGAGCAGCAGGCCGATACCCTGCGCGACCTCGCCTCGCGCCTGGGTGTCCCGACCTTCCAGGTGGCCGAGCGGGTCGAGTTGCTGCTTGGCGAGAATAAACAGCGCCAGCAAGAACTCGACGCCCTGCGCGGTAAGCTGGCCCGTGCTTCAATCGAGGGTCTGCTCGATACGGTGCGCCGCGATGGCCCGGTGCCCGTGCTGGCCGCGCAGGTTGTCGCAGAGGACACCAACCGCCTGCGCGAAATGGGCGATTGGCTGCGTGATAAGCTGGGCAGCGGCGTCCTCGTCCTTGGCACGGTGATTGGTGAGAAACCCCAGATCCTCACGATGGTAACGCCCGATCTGGTGGGTCAGGGCTACCACGCCGGGAATTTGGTCAAGTCGCTGGCTCAGATTGTCGGCGGCGGCGGCGGCGGTCGCCCCGAGATGGCCCAGGCCGGTGGCCGTGATGTCTCCAAACTGGCCGATGCAATCGCTCGTGCGCCTGAATTGGTTGCGGAGCAGAGAAAATAGATAGGCGAGGGGGTTCTATGGCCGCCGATGACACCGCTCTGATCCTCGCGCTGCCGGACGAGACTGCCGAGTCGCTGCTGCGCAAAGCGGAGCAGGCGGGGGTTCGTCGGGTGCAGTTGCTCATCCCCGATGATGTGCCCGGCCTTCAGCAGCAGGTACAGTTTGAACGCCTGCGTGCCCTCGCTCTGCGCAGTGGACTTGAGCTGACGGTGATCAGTTCGGATCCCCAGACCTTGCGGGCGGCTCGGCTTAGCCAGATTGAGACGATGCAGGTGCGGAATGCTCACGTCGTGGTGCCGCCGCAGGCTCCCGCCGCGCAGCCACCTGTCAACCCCTATGCTACCCGCGTCCTCAACCGCGAGGAAACCCGTGGCGATGGGGCGAGACCTATGGCTACCGATCTGAGTGCCAGTGATGCTGCCTTCCTTGACGCACTTGACGACCTTGACGCAATGCCGCCGCCCCGCAGCGTCGGCCCCGCTGCCGGGGACGAAGATCTCTTTGCTTCCCTGGAGAGCATCTCCGCACCACACGATTCTCGTACTCCTCGTCGGGGCGCAACCAGTAGCGATGACGACTTCCTCGACGCGCTCGATAGCCTGAGTATTGATGATGAAGAGGAGCTGCGTCGGCCTACCCCTCGCCGCACAGAGACTCCTCCCGCTACGCCGAAGCGCATCCGCCCCGAGGATATCGAGCTTTCGGATGCGGAAAAGGCACGCGCCAAACAGACCGGACGAGTCACGACGGCCCCGCCGCCGCGTCCGACCCGTGCGACGACTGATTCGCCGCCGCCCCGCACGACGACCCCGCGCCGCTCGCAGCTTGATGCGGAGTTTCGGCAGGCTGCCCCACGCCGCCAGAACCGGATCATCCCTGTGACGATGATTATCGCCCTGCTGGTGATTATCCTCGTCGCCGCAAACCAGATCCTTGGCTCCAAAACGACCGTGATTGTTTCACCGCCGGCCCGGCCCGAGCTGATCGAGCCGATCAAGGCGATGCCTATTCCACTGGCGGCACCCGGCAGCGGCAGCACGGGGACGGCGGTGCTGGCCGAGGCGATTGCTCACGACGTGGTCGTGAGCGTGAGCGGACAGATTGCCGAGGGCACGATGTCCCCGTCTGGCACCGCCAGGGGCAGCATATCCCTGATTAGCATGAACCCGCAGCCGATCACCCTGCCCGCCGGCAGCGAGTTTATTGCGGTGAAGGCTGATGGCCAGGAAGTGCCCTTTGTCAGTGCGGGCGATGTGGTGGTGCCCCCAGCGACCACCAGCGACCAGGGCAATCAGGTTGTCACCACCAAGGGGACGGCAAGCATTGAGGTTGTGGCCCGCTCGGCAGGCAGCGCCTCGAATGTGGACGCCAACAGCATCCGTAAGATCGTCCTGCCCGGAGGCCAAACCTTTCATGTAGAAGTCGGCGCACTGGTCGTGCGCAACGATCCGATCTCCGGAGGCAGCGAAGAACAGGTGCGGATCGTGAAAGATAGCGATGTGCAGCGCCTGCTGGGTGATGGCTTGGTAAAGCTTGATGAGCAGGCCCGCCAGCAGTTCCAGAGCCTCGCCAACGCACGTAAACTCCAGCTAGAGCCGACGACAATGACCCCTCGCCGCGCCGACCTAGAGCAACTCCAGGGCTTTGAGTACAGTGTCTCCCCATCTGTGGGCGAGACGGTTAATCCGGCGGATCCTACCTTTGTCCTGTCGCTGACGGCTCATTATAGCGCCCTCGCCACCTCGCCGGGTACGCCGCTCACGGATCAGATCGGCAAAGTTCTCACCGAGCAGTTACGTCAGGCAAACCGGCTCCAGCCCGGCGACTGCAAGGCTCCGGCAATCACCAGTTGGATGTGGGATGGCACGCGGCTCACGGTGAGCGGACAGATCGGCCCGAACACGAAGGATCCGGCTTGCGGCCCTAAGCTGAGCGACTCAGCACTTCAGCAGGTGCGCGATGCCGTGCGTGGTAAGCCACAGGCAGAGGCTAAAGCGGCACTGCAATCCCTGGTGCAGAAGGGGCTGATCAGCAACTACTCCCTGCCTAGTGTGGATCGGCTGCCAGGTTGGGACTTTCAGTTGCGCATTGAGACGCGGTAAGGATTTTGGATTGCAGATGTCCGACAATCCAAAATCTAAAATCCAAAATCCAAAATCGAGCGAACGAATGGAAGATAGACGAGTCCTCGGGCTAGATGTCGGTTCGCGGCGGATCGGCGTGGCCCTGAGCGACGCATCGGGCTTTTTATCCAGCCCACTCACCACGGTCGGGGCTGTTCCTCGCGAACGGGCCATCGCCGAGATCGTGCGGCTCGCCCGCGAGAACGAGGTGGTGGAGGTGGTAGTTGGACTCCCCCTCACTCTGCGGGGCGAGATTGGCCCCCAAGCCGAACTGATCCACGCTTTTGTCCGCGAGATCGCGCCAGCCCTTGGCCTGCCTGTGGCGCTCTTCGACGAGCGCCTTAGCACCGCCGCCGCCGAGCAGATGCTGCGCGACCTTGGGGTTAAGCCCGAGAAGCGCAAGCAGCAGATTGATCAGGTTGCTGCCTCGATCATCCTCCAGGATTACCTCGACCACACGCGCAATCGCGGAGAAGAGCGAGAGAGAGCATCTTACCCCTACTCTTCTACCGACCAGCCCGACGCTGCCTCGGCATATACCGATCATGGTGGCGATAATCGCGTCTGATCTGAATCCCCACACGGCGTAGGATGTGTTTGCCGCTCGTCACCAGCCAGTCGGCGATGCTGTGGGCGGCGCTGCCTGTGCAGAACCCGATCACAAAAGCCAAAGATGCGTTCGGGTAGTCGGTTGTGACGTGGTTGATCGTGAGGCTGAGTTGCTGGGAGTAGTCCGGCACGACGATCCCGACTTGGCCGAGGAGCCAGGTTGCACCCAGGATCAGGCCGAGCGACACGAAATAAAAATAGGCCATGCGCAGCAGGGGCGAGAAGATCAAGCTGTGGCTCCAGACGCTGCGGTGGGGTATCATCCACATGTAGGGCCGCCAGATCCAGAAGAAGATTCCCCAGCGGTTATCAATCGCCGAGTCAAGATCGAGGTCGGGCGAAAAGAGTATCCCGGAGATCATGTGGGCGATCACCAGCCACGCGCTGTTCGGATATGCGTCACGTGCGCCAATGCTGAGGCTATTCACCTGAACGATCTGGGCCAGGGGAGCGAGGGCCACCGCTGTGGCGATGGTGATAATGTCGTGCGTGCGTGCGTCGGGCATGTGCGGTACTCTGTCTGTGCGGCGATTTTCTAATGCTAAGGATAGCCCGTCTGTGCGATATTGGCAAGTGCGCCGCGCCGCACTCGTAGGGCGAAGCATCACCTATGACTCACCCACTTTTGCGTGGCAGTTGGCTTGTCCGGCACGCCTTCGCGCTAATCATCTTTGTTACCATGATCAGCCTCGGCTTCTGGCAACTCGACCGGCTGGCCCAGCGCCGCACCGCTAACGCGGAACGATTGGCGGTTCTCGATCAGAACCCAGAGACACTTACTGGCACTGTGGAACAGGCCGAATCCCTGGTCGGGCGCAGGGTGCGGGTACGTGGAACCTATCTAAGCGACCAGAGTCTACTTCTGCGTGGTCAGACAACCGAGAGCGGGATCGTTGGTGTTCACCTGCTCACCCCGCTACGGATCGGCGGCACCGAGGTCGCGGTGATGGTGGATCGCGGCTGGCTGCCGACCGAGCAGGCCCGCCCCGCAGCGCGGGCCGCCTTCGCCGTTGAGCGTGACGTGATGATCGAGGGCGTGGCCCTGCACGGAGAGTCTCGGCCCAACACGCTCCTGGCCGGGATGGATCTGCCTATGCCCGGTGAGCAGCGTATTGACGCATGGCTGCGCGTGGATCTCGGCAAGATGCAGGCCCAGATTAACGTGCCGCTGCTGCCGGTCTACGTTGAACTGCTGCCCTCCGCCGATGGCCCGCGCCTGCCCCAGCCGGCTGACCCGCGCCTGCTCAGTGATGGCTCGCACCTAAGCTACGCCCTCCAGTGGTTCGCCTTCTCGCTGATCTTGACCATCGTCTACGCCGCCCTGATGCGTCAGGAACTGCGGCGATTGGCCTAGCACGAAAATAGCCGATAGCCGATAGCCAGACACCATCGGCCATTTTCATTGCGATGCGATGGTGTGCGCCCTGCGCAGCGTATCGCCACACCCGCAACGAGACCCTCATTCCTGGTACAATACCATTCTGCCCGCACCCGAATCAGCGCGAGGATACAGGAATGGCACAGCGGTTCCAGGATCAGTTTGGCAATCCCCACGGTATGGGCGGGCGCTTGGCCGGTTGGCTGATGGCCCTCACCAACCGCGATCTTAATGCGTGGGCCATTGACCAACTGGCCGTGCGACCTGGTGACCGTGTGCTTGAGATTGGCTTTGGGCCGGGGTTGGCGGTGCAGGCGCTGGCTCGCCGTGCCAGGAACGGTTCGGTTGAGGGCGTTGATGTTTCTCCGCTTATGGTTGAGCAGGCTACCCGGCGCAACGCCGCGATGGTGAAGGCCGGACGGGTGAGCCTGCGGGTTGGTGCGGTGAGTGCCCTGCCCTACGATGCGGGTCGCTTCGATAAGGTGCTGGCGGTGAACAATGTGCAATTCTGGCCTCAGTTGGCCGACGATCTGCGCGAAGTGGCCCGCGTGATGCGCCCCGGCGGCGTTTTGGCGATTGTCCTTCAGCCGCGTCACGCTCCCAGCGCCGCAGATGTTCTCGCTGTCCGCGACGATCTCATCGCGCAGGTGAGGGCTGTCGGCTACCGCCGCGTTCGTAGTGCTGTCACCTCTGGCTCTCCGATGCCCGCCTTTGTGGTGCTGGGAGATCGGCCCGCGTAGATTCAGAAAGGCTCTCTCCGTGTCCTTCCGCCTGATCGCCCTCGACCTTGATGGCACCTTGCTCGATCCGCAGCACCGCATTAGCTCCACAAACGCCGCCGCTGTGGCCGCATGTGTGGCCGGGGGCGCACGGGTGCTGATCGCCACCGGGCGAACCTTTACCTCGGCCCGGCCCTATATCGCTGATCTGCACCTCGTCGGCCCGCAGATCACGCTCAACGGCGCGGTTTTCGCCGATCTCGACGGCAACCAGATGATGATGCGGCGACACCTGACTGCCGATCTGTTGGCAGATGTGACGGCGATGCTGGAGGAGCGCAGCTTGCCCTATACGGTTTTTGGGCCAAGCACGATCTATGCGCCCTTAGGCATGGCTTATACCGACATTCTGGAACGCTATGGCGAGCCGCCCGCCGTGCAACTGAGCCGCGCTGAGATGCTGGGTGTGACCGATGCGATCAAGGTTCTCACCTTTCTTGCGCCCGGCCCGCTGGACGATGAACTGGCGGAACTGATGGGCGACCGCTTTGAGGTGACGCGCACCGGCCCGCAGTTCTTCGAGTTCCTGCCGCCCGGCGTGACGAAGGGCTCCGCTCTGGCCGAACTGATGGCTCGCTACGAGGTGCCCCGCGAGGAGGTCCTCGTCATTGGCGACGGTGAGAACGACATCAGTATGTTTGGCGTGGCCGGGCTGAGTGTGGCGATGGGCGATGCCCCCGATCTGGTGAAGTCTCACGCCAGCGACATTACCGCGACCTGTGCCGCCGACGGAGTCGCCCTGGCCTTGCAGCGCCATGTGCTTCTCAGACCACCAAACGATCCGCGCACAACACCCGATGAAAAGAGCCGCTGATGCCCGACTATCGGTTATCGGTTATTACTACAGTTGTAGTTTTAATCACCCCCCCTAGCCCCCCTGCAAGCGGGGGGGAATCAATGCATTGTTCCCCCCCGCTTGCGGGGGGGCTAGGGGGGGTGATCGGCAGGAGCCTTTCTGTGAAGATATTTACAACTGTAGTATTTATTGGCTATCGGCTATTTTCAAGCGGTAAGAGGGCGTAGATCCCTGATGATCGAGTTCGACCGGGTGAGCAAGATCTTCCCGAGCGGCGCTGGCTCGCTCACGGCCCTGCACGACGTGAACCTGAGGGTTGCCGCCGGTGAATTTATCGCCCTGATCGGGCCGAGCGGCTGCGGCAAGAGTACCCTGATCCGTCTGGTGGGCGACCTGGAGCAGCCCAGTTCCGGCACTCTGCGCGTGCGCGGGAAGACGCCGCGCCAGGCCCGGCTCGACCACGATTACGGGATTGTTTTTCAGTCCCCGGTGCTTTACGAGTGGCGCAGCATCCGCAAGAACGTTGAGCTACCTCTGGAGATTATGGGCCATCCCGGCCCCACGCGCCGCGCCCGCGCCGATGAGTTGCTGCACCTGGTGGGCCTGAGCGATTTCGGCGATGCCTACCCGCACCAGCTCTCTGGCGGTATGCAGCAGCGCGCTGCGATTGCCCGCGCCCTCTCCTTCGAGCCGACTATCCTGCTGATGGACGAGCCTTTTGGTTCGCTTGATGAGATCACCCGCGAGCGCATGCAGGTGGAGTTGCTCACGATCTGGGACAGTGGCACCCAGCGCACCACGGTGATCTTTGTTACCCACAGTATTCCCGAGGCCGTCTTTCTGGCCGACCGGGTGGCGGTGATGTCGCCCCGCCCTGGCCGGATCGTACAGCTCGTGACGATTGATCTGCCCCGCCCGCGCAGCTTTGAGACGCGGGAAGATCCGCGCTTCTTCGCCCTCGTCAGCGAGGTACGTGCGCGGCTGCGTGAAGAGTAATCGGGGCAGATCTGCCTTACAGACAACCATGTGATTTGCGCACAACACCCGATGAAAATGGCCACGGATGTCCGACTATCGGCTATCGGCTATCGGTTATCGGCTATTTTCACCTCAGGTGATGTACCTTCGCAGATCGTCTATCCCGTCGCCCTCGCGGATTGTCCTATAATCGTAACCTTCACCACCAGCGACAACCTTCCAGTCGCGCAGTTCAATCCCCGGCGTTGTGATGACGGTGAGAAGCCACGCTGTCTCGGCGCGATTGTACTCCTCCCCGCGCCCGCCGTAGCCACACTCGATCTCGATCATATCCTGGTGAACCTCAATGATGTTGTAGATCCAGAGGTTTTTCTGTGTCGCGTCACCCCTGAGGTTCGTGCGGTACGCCTCCAGGTTCGATGTATCAACGAAGGTGACGTAGCTGCACACCTGCTGATGATACCGACAGGGCGCAGCGTCTCGTGGGCAGAAGGCGTAGCCCTGCGGCACAACCGCTGCGGCAGCCTGCGCGAGATCCGCCGCGCTCATTGAGGATACGTGCGCAATGAAGATCCAGTCCGGCCCAGACGGTGTCGCCTCCCAGCACCACGGTTTGTGATCGGTCATTGTTGCACTCCTACGTTTGTTGATGTCCTTGCGATTCTCGCGTACAACACCTGATGAAAACGAACCGTAGGGGCGCGTCGCGACGCGCCCCTCCCCGACACCCGGCTATTTTCAGGTTAACCCAAGCGAGATGTATTTGACCTCAAGGTACTCATCAATGCCGTGGGGGCCACCCTCGCGACCCATGCCGCTTTGCTTGACACCGCCGAAGGGAGCCTGTGCGATGGAGGGCATGCCGTCGTTTACCCCAATGATGCCGTACTCCAGGCCCTCGGCAACGCGGAAGACCCGGCCTACATCGCGGGTGTAGACGTAGGCGGCCAGTCCGTAGCTGGTATCGTTGGCCATTCGCAGGGCGTCATCCTCGCTATCGAAGGGAATGAGCGGGGCCACCGGGCCAAAGGTTTCCTCGCGGGCCACCAGCATGCGTGCATCTACACCCGTGAGGACGGTGGGCGTCCAGAAGCGTCCGCCTAGGGGCGAAGCATCGCCACCGACCAGTGCCTGGGCGCCGCCTGCGGTTGCCTCGCGTACGTGGTGCTGCACCTTCTCCACGGCGACCGCGTCAATCAGCGGGCCAATGCCGACGCCGGGTTCCAGGCCATTGCCCACGGTGAGTCCGCGCACCTGGGCGGCAAAGGTGTGGGCGAATCGCTCGTAGATCCCGCGCTGCACAAAGATGCGGTTGGCGCACACGCACGTCTGCCCAGCGTTGCGGAACTTCGAGGCCATCGCCCCGACAACGGCTGCGTCCAGGTCGGCGTCGTCAAACACCAAGAAGGGCGCATTGCCACCCAGTTCGAGCGACAGGCGCTTAATGGTTGTTGCCGAGCTGTGGATGAGCAGCCTGCCCACCTCGGTCGAGCCCGTGAAGCTCACCTTACGCACGCGCTCATCGGCGAAGATCGTCTCTGAAAAGGGGACAGGATTGTGGCAGGTGAGGATATTGACCACGCCGGGGGGCGCACCAGCTTCCACAAAGAGCTTGCCCAGTTCCAGGGCCGAGAGCGGAGTCTGCTCGGCGGGCTTACAGATCGCCGTGCAGCCTGCGGCGAGGGCTGCGCCGAGCTTGCGGGCCAGCATCGCCGTCGGGAAATTCCAGGGGGTGATCAGGGCCACCACGCCGATGGGCTGGCGCAGCACCAGGAGCCGCTTATTGGCCGTGTTGGACGGGATCGTCTGCCCGTAGATACGTTCGGCTTCGCCGGCGAACCAGGTAAAGAACGATGCGGCGTAGGCGATCTCGCCGCGAGACTCGGCCAGAGGCTTACCCTGCTCCAGAGTCATGATTGTCGCCAGACGCTCCTGGCGCTCCCGCATTAGGGCCGCGACATGGCGCAGTAGAGTGGCGCGCTGAGGGGCTGGGGTGGCCGCCCAGGCTGGTAGAGCCGTCGCGGCAGCATCAATGGCGGCACGGGCGTCATCGGCCCCGCCATCAGGTACCTCAGCCAGCAGCGCAGCGGTGGCCGGGTTATCAACAGAGAAACTAGCCCCACCGACGGCAGGGCACCACTCGCCGCCGATCATCTGGAGGTACGGCGAGTCGCCAATGGTCGCCGCAGCAACCGAGGTGCTATCAATGACCGTCATCACTGACTCCTTAACATCGCACATGGAGTTAATCGGATTGCTCTATTATAAGGAATCTGCCGCCGCTCAGCCCTCACCCCCCAGCCCCTTCTCCCAGAACGGGAGAGGGGGAGTAAATCGCTTTCTGATGCAGAAATCTCCCCTCTCCCCTGGTGGGAGAGGGGCAGGGGGTGAGGGGGCAAAGTATTGCCCCTAGCCTGCGATGGAGCAGAAACTAGACCTCTAGACCGATAGCGTAGCGCCCGCCGCACGCTACCATGAGAGCTGTTTTCCTCGATTATTCTGAGCGGAGCATGCTCTGCCCATACTCGCATCGCCAATGGCTATAGACAGTGTCCGTCTGCTTACCAATAGTGCCGCCCAGATCTGGCGGGAACTCAGCCGCTACAGCAGCATTGAGTCTCTCACCGCCAGCGATTGTTTTGATGACTGGATCGGCATCACTGTCCCATCTGTTGCCCTCGACCGTGCCGAAGAGCAGTCTCTCCGCCGTGATTACCGCCGCCTGATCACACTAATTGACGAGATCGAGACCCTCATTCACTCCCGCCCCCGCGCCATTGACCTCATCCGCACTCGTGTTGCAGAGGATACGATATCTTCGCCACGAGGGTATGGGAGCGACTGCACCGCACCCTTAATCGTATCGCCATTTGACGCCCCCCTTATTGATTAGTACAATGGTGCAGATCTAGCGAGGATTCCCTCAAGCGAAGCGAGCGCGATCATGTTTGAGAGTCTCTCCGACCGGCTACAGACGGTCTTTCAGAAATTAGGCAGCAAGGGTAAGCTCACCGAGGACGATGTTCGTGAGGCGATGAAGCAGGTGCGCCTGGCTCTGCTTGAGGCTGACGTAAACTTCAAGGTGGTGAAGGATTTCGTCGCTAAGGTGACGGAACTCTCCATCGGCGAGGATGTCACCAAAAGCCTCACGCCCCACCAGCAAGTGGTGAAGATCGTCCATCAAGAACTGATCAATCTCCTGGGCAACGACAACGTCCCGCTCCAGGAGTCACGCCCCGGCCCGACGGTGATCATGTTGGTGGGGCTCCAGGGTACCGGGAAAACAACGTTAGCGGCAAAATTGGCTTTGACCCTGCGCAAAAAAGGTCGCCGGGTGCTGCTGGCCGCCTGCGATGTCTACCGTCCAGCGGCGATCACGCAACTCCAGTCGCTCGGCAAGCAGCTTGGGATTACGGTCTATACCGACCCCGGCTCCACCAGCCCGCCCGACATTGCGGCTCAAGCCGTTGAACTGGCCAAAAAAGAACTCTACAACACGGTGATCGTGGACACCGCTGGGCGTCTTCAGATTGACGAGTTGCTCATGCAGGAGCTTGAGCAGATTGACGCCCGCGTCCACCCGATTGAGCGGTTGCTGGTGGTAGACGCGATGACCGGCCAGGAGGCCGTGCGTGTCGCCGACACCTTCAACCAGCGCGTCAGCGTCACCGGCTTGGTGATGACCAAGATGGATGGTGACGCCCGTGGCGGCGCAGCCCTCTCGGTACGCTCAGTCACGGGCGTGCCGATCAAGTTCATCTCCAGCGGCGAGAAGGTTGACGGCAACACCCTTGAGGCATTCTACCCCGACCGGCTGGCCTCGCGCATCCTGGGCATGGGCGATGTCCTCTCGCTGATTGAGAAGGCCGAGGAGATGTACGATGTCGAAGAAGCCAAGCGCATGGAGAAACGCCTGCGCAAAGGCCAGTTCGACTTCGAGGATTTCCTGAATGCCATGCAGCAGATGCGCAAGCTCGGCCCGCTCCAGCAGATTTTGGGGATGATCCCAGGCTTCAGCCAGATCGCCCGCAACGAGGAGTTGATCAGCGAGAAGCAGCTCAAGCAGGTTGAGGCGATGATCTTCTCGATGACGATTGAGGAGCGCCGTAACCCCGACATCATCAAGAACAGTCGCCGCGAGCGGATCGCCCGTGGCAGCGGCACGAGCGTCCAGGACATCGCTCAGCTCACCAAGCAGTTTCAGCAGATGCAGCGCATGATGAAGCAGATCGGTGGCATGGGCAAGGGTGGTGGCAAAGGCCGTGGTGGCAAGGGACGCGGCGGCAAAGGCGGTGGCGGCGGCGGCCCAATCAACCCGCAGGATCTTTTACGTATGCTGAAGTAGGGGCGGCTCGGACGGAGGGGCGGCGCACGCGCCGCCCCTCCGCCATACGCGCAGAAATGTGGTAATATAACCCAGTTAAGCGCCAGCGGGCGCGCATAATCTGTGATAATAGGGAAGAGCTGGATAGCTCTCGGAGGCAGTTTACACACATGGTAAAGATTCGTCTTCGCCGCACCGGCAAGACTAAGCAGCCCAGCTACCGCCTTGTCGTGGCCGACTCGCGCTCGCCGCGCGATGGCAAGTTCATCGAGATCATCGGTCACTACAACCCGATCCGCTCGCCCAAGGTGCTGGAAATCAATGGCGACCGCGCACGCTACTGGCTTGGCGTTGGCGCCCAGCCCAGCGATACCGTTGTCGGCCTGCTCAAAAAACAGAGTATCCTCGACAGCGACGGCAAAGTTATCGCTGCCCCCGTCGAGGCATAGCAGAGCGTGTAGGGTGTCGGCGGCGATCCGCTGCCCCTGTGCCCTCTCCCCTGAACCCGCATGAAAGAGCTGCTCGACTACATCGCTCGCAACCTCGTGGATAGCCCCGAGTCGGTGCAGATCAAGGAGCGCGTCGGACGCTTCACCGTCACCTACGAACTCTCGGTCGCCCCCGATGAGACCGGCAAGGTGATTGGGCGGAGCGGGCGCGTGGCCAAGGCCATCCGCGATATGATGGGCGTTGCCGCAGCCCGCCAAAATAAGCGGGTTCATATTGACATTGAGTGAGTGCAGATCGCAGATTGCAGATTGCAGTCCAATCTGCACTCTGCATTCTGTAATCTACAATCACTATGACAGAGACTCCTGACGACCTGCTGCTGATCGGCGTGATCGCTGGCCCTTTCGGTATTAAGGGTCTGGTGAAAATCAAGGCGTTCACCGACCAGCCCGACTACCTCAAACGCCACCTGCGCGACATCTTCGTTGGCAAAAAGCTCACGCCCTATAACCTCACCAATCTCCACGAACATAAGCCCGGTGTCCTCCTGCTCACTCTGCGCGGCGTTGAGACACGCGAGGCCGTTGACGAGTTGCGTGGTGCCGAAGTCTACATTCGTCGCTCGGATGCCGCACCCCTCGGTGAGGATGAGTACTACCTTCACGAACTGATTGGCCTGCAGGTCTCCACCACGGACGGACTGGATCTCGGTAAGGTGCGTGAGGTGATCGAGACAGGGGCCAATGAGGTGCTGGTGGTCACGCGGCCCGGCCAGGGCGACGCGCTCGTGCCGCTTGTCCGTGAGTTCATAACCGAGTTCGATATTCCCGGCGGTCGTGTTGTTGTCCGACCAATTGAGGGTCTGCTCTAAATAACCCTCCTCGCGCCTATGCCCACCAGACGACAGATCCTCGCCCTCGGCGCAAGCGCAGCGGCTATGCTCTCTCTGCGCGCCCTCGCTCGCGCCGCCACTGATACGGTGGTCTACCTGCCACTTGTGCAGGTGCCACCACAGCCCACCCCAGAGCCGAGCGCAACGCCGACCCCAGAGCCAGCAACGCCGACCCCAGAGCCAGCGACGCCGACCCCAGAGCCAGCGACACCCACCCTCGCGCCGAC
>Ga0007797_1000129_pt1 | contig 20697 bp, 14 predicted proteins | sample CryBogmetaGMA25M_FD_60364 | JGI IMG/M metagenome (GOLD analysis project Ga0007797, IMG submission 60364) | Freshwater microbial communities from Crystal Bog, Wisconsin, USA - MA2.5M | ecosystem: Environmental > Aquatic > Freshwater > Lake | place: Crystal Bog, Wisconsin, USA | collected 2009-07-06 | reverse complement strand
CCCCCTAGCCCCCCCGCAAGCGGGGGGGAACAATGCATTGGTTCCCCCCCGCTTGCGGGGGGGCTAGGGGGGGTAAGTATGCCAAGAGTGTAAAGTAAACTCGGCCCCTCTGAAACCATGTCCTACCGCAGAAGTAACGCTGTGAGACCTGTCACGCAGAGCGAAGCGAAGCATCCCGGCGTGCATCATCATCGCCGGGATGCTTCGCTTCGCTCTGCGTGACAGATTATCCGCAATGATATAATTAGTGAAGATTCGCTTCCCTTGGAGCTATGAAGGGGAGTCTAGGCTTTAGTCGGCTAAAGCCTGGACTCCTCCTTACGCCATACCGCCGATCACGCTATGCCTGAGAACGGATAATTGACACCCACATTGAGGACATAATGCAGATCTGCAAGGATGGGTGCGGCACCCATAACCCCGACACCGCAAGCGTATGTCTCCACTGCCAACGTAGCCTCCGTTCGGCACTGCGCCTGTACAACCCTGGCGATCAGGTGCGCCACTATCGCGTTGGGAAGATCATCGGCTGGGGCGGATTCGGGGCCGTCTACAAGGCCGAAGATACCCGCCAGCCCGGTAGTCGTTTTGCTCTGAAGGAGAGCCTCGATCCCAGTGGAATGACCAGTTTCCAGGGTGAGTTCGCGGTACTGCAACAGCACCCGCACGCCCATTTGCCCCGCTACGAGGAGATGTTTGTCGAGCAGGGCAACGGCTACTTAGTCATGGAGTTCATCCCTGGTCAGAGTCTGGAGGAGGTGAGTGCGGCGGCAGGTGGCCCACTTGAGGAGGAGCAAGTCCTGGGTTTCGCGCTGCAACTCTGTAAGGTGTTGGACTATCTGCACCGCCAAAACCCGCCCATCCTGCACCGTGACCTGAAGCCCGCCAATGTGCGCCTGACGCCGGATGGCCTGATCAAACTGGTGGATTTTGGGCTGTTTAAGCAGGGCACCGACAAAGTTATCTCATCGCGTTTGGGACTCAGCCCCGCCTACGCGCCGCTGGAACAACACCCGCTGAATCCCGGTCACACCGACCAGCGTAGCGACATTTATAGTTTCGGCGCAACGCTCTACCAACTGCTAACCGGAAAACTACCCGAAACCTCTTTTGAGCGCATCGAATCTCCCCGTGACCCGCTCGTTCCGCCGGAGCGCCTGAACCCGCGCCTTTCGCGCCATGTCACAGCGGCAATTAGCAAAGCACTGAGCCTCGCAATGCAGGATCGCTACCAAGATATTGCGAGCTTTCGCCTTGCGCTTTTGGGTCAATCGCCGGTGCAGCCTGCGGCAGCCGCGCCCACCGTGCGGGTGCCCCAAGCGCCGGTGGCGGTGGTGGGGCCGACGGTGCAATTGCCCCCAGCATCGCCGAAGCTTCCCGCCTGGGTACCGGAACTGGTGAAAGTCTTCGCAGGCCCCTTCCTGATGGGCAGCAGCGATACCGATAAACAGGCTTCTAGCGCCGAGAAACCCCAGCACCGCATGATCCTGCCCGACTTCTGGATCGGCAAGACCCCAGTGACCAACGCCCAGTTCCAGCCCTTTGCCGCGCGCGATGGCTACACGAATCGCGCTTACTGGACAACGGCGGGCTGGCAGTGGTGCGAGAGTCAGAAGCTGATCAAGCTCGATTATTATTGGAACAACAGGCAGTGGAATGAGGCGAACTACCCGGTGGTTGGCGTATGTTGGTTCGAGGCGGTGGCCTACTGCCGCTGGCTGAGCAAGCAGGTTGGCATTGAGTTTCGGCTGCCGAACGAGGCCGAGTGGGAAAAGGCGGCGCGTGGCACGGACGGACGGATCTACCCGTGGGGCAACACCTGGGAGTCGGAGCGATGCAACAGTCTAGAGGCGGGCATTGGCAAGACTACGCCGGTGGGCCAGTACCCCAACGGTGCCAGCCCCTACGGGGTACTGGATATGGCGGGCAATGTCTCGGAGCATTGCGCGACCCAGTGGATAAAGTGGTACCCCTACCAGATTGAGGACGAGTGGCATACGGCCTACGTGGAGGATGATGCCCAGTGCCGCGTGGTACGTGGCGGCTCGTGGGATCAAAATAGTTCATACACGCGCGGGGCGAGCCGCCACGTCAGCTGTGTCAGACACTGCGGCCCATACTACGGCCACGGCAACTATCACTATCAAGAAGGGCTACGGGTCGCCAGTCACTCTCCCCTGTCTGGTGCTGGTTCCTAAATCCTGAGAAACAGGTAGAGACGCCCCGGCGGGGCGTCTCTACGGCGTGGGATCGTGCAAAAAAACATGCTAAAATGAACCAAGATTGATAATATGTACGATGTAACGTGAGGTTCTCATGATTTTTACAATCGAAACGGAACAAGAAACAGATACGCGCTGGATTGCTGAAATCCTTGAACTAGCCGGTGTTTTGGCCTATGACACAATTCCTCACCCGTCGGGCGCTCAGCCTGATCTTCGTCCTCTTTAGCCTGACCTTCCTAACCTTCCTGATTGGCCGTCTGGTGCCGGGCGATCCCATCTTGGTGCTGATGGGACCTCGGCGCGATCCGGACACTTACGCACGGTTGCGCCATCTCTACGGCCTTGACCGCTCGCTGATTGAGCAGTACCTGCGCTACGTCGGCGGGCTGCTGCGCGGCGACTTTGGATTATCGTTCCGCTACGAGGGTCGCCCGGTGCGGGAGCTGATCGCTCAGGGGGTACCCATTTCGCTGCTGGTAGGCGGTTTGGCCCTGGCCCTGAGCGTGCTGGCGGGCGTGCCCCTGGGGATGTTTGCCGCCCTGCGCCACAATAGTCTGGTGGATCGCGGGATCGTCGGGCTGACCCTGGCCTTCTACGCGGTGCCGAGCTTTGTGCTGATTCCACTGCTCTGGGCGCTAAATCTGGCCGCCTACCGCGCCGGTTGGCCGAGTCTGCCCCAGGCCGGGTGGGGTCGTCCCGCGCATCTGGTGCTGCCCATCCTCGTGCTGGCCGCCACCAACATTGGCTACATCACCCGGCTGATGCGTTCTTCGACCCTGGAGGTGCTGCGCGACGACTACGTCCGCACGGCGCGGGCCAAGGGTCTGCGCGAGCGCACGGTGGTGCTGCGCCATGTGCTGCGCAACGCTATTCTGCCTGTGCTGACGATGCTTGGCCCCGCGACGGCATTTCTGGTTACGGGAGCCTTTGTGGTCGAAAACTTGTTCACAATTCCCGGCATCGGGCGTATCTCGATTGAGGCAATCGGCCAGCGTGACTATCCGGTCATCCAGGGCACGACGATTATCCTGGGGGTGACAGTGGTGATCATGAATACGCTCACCGATCTGCTTTATCGGGTCTTTGATCCGCGAATCGAGCTTGACTGAGTGAGATCAGACTTTCAAACCTCTCCCTGGGGCCGGCTGGTGCGCAGCCCGTTGGGGGCGCTGAGTCTTGTCACTCTGGCGCTGGTGATCGTCGCGGCCCTGGTCGGGCCGCTGATCTACCCGATTGACCCGACGACGCCGGACTTTGGCGCGATCAATGCGGCACCGGGCCTATTCCATCCCCTGGGCACCGACCGGCTAGGCCGCGATACGCTGGCCCGCCTGCTTGCTGGCCTGCGCATCTCGCTGCTGGTGGCCGTCGTGGTTGAGGCGATCAACCTTGTGGTTGGGGCCAGCCTGGGGCTACTGGCCGGGTTCTTTGGGGGTTGGGCCGACGCGCTGATCTCGCGGTTGGCCGATATGCTCTTCGCCTTCCCCGGCCTGCTACTGGCCATCCTGGTAGCGGCAGTGTTTGGAGCCTGGGTGACAGAGAACTACGGGGCGACCGCCCGCCTCCTGCTGGTTGTGATCTCCCTGGCGCTGGTGGGTTGGCCGCTGATGGCCCGCTACGTGCGTGGACAGGTACTCGGCCTGCGCCAGCGCGACTTTGTACTGGCCGCACGGGCGCTGGGCCAGCGTGATCTCGGCATCCTGCGGCTGCATATCCTGCCGAACATTACCGGCCTGGTGATCACCGCCGCCACGCTGGATGTGGTTAACGTGATCGTCGGCGAAGCCACCTTGAGCCTGCTGGGACTAGGCATCCAGCCGCCGAGTACGAGCATCGGCAAGATGATCGTCGAGGGTGCGCCACTCCTCGCCCAGAACGGCATGCTCGTCGCCGCTCCCGCGATCACCCTCACCATCCTAGTGCTGCTCTTCTCGTTCCTTGGCGACGCCCTCCGCGACGCCTTTGATCCCACCAGGGGGATCGCCGGGGGCTGAAGGCCCCGGCTAGATGTACGAAGCCCGCTAAAGCGGGCTAATACTAGTTTTCGGTGCAAAAGTCGGTTTGTAGCGGGCTATTGGAGCCGAAACGGTTGACACTCCTGGTCGCATTGGCCCTCGGTTTGCAGCATCCGCAGGCAGGATGTGGCCTATGCTGCGCGAGCGCTACGACCCGATGAACCTGTCCGAGTACATCCCAGCCCTGGGGATGGAGACCGATGCTGTGCTGAGCCAACTCGACACACTGCTCGACGACGACGTGCTGTTTCAGACGGTGAAGGCCGACCTGGTAAAGCGCTTCCCGCGAACCTCCAGCTTTGGGCGCCCCTCCACGCCCGCGAGGTCATCCTGCGCATGCTGGTGGTCAAGCACCTCTACCACTGGAGTTACGAGCAGGCTGAACAATGGGTCAGCGATAGCCTAGTGATGCGACAGTTCTGTCGCATCTACACGGCCAAGGTTCCCCACGATACCATACTGCTGCGCTGGGCCAACCTGATTCAGCCGCAGACCCTTGAGCGCCTCCTCGATCATGTCGTCACCCTGGCCCGTCAGCACCACGTCACCCGCAGGCGCAAGCTGCGCCTCGACAGCACCGTGGTCGAGACCAACGTCCATTACCCCGTCGACAGCACCCTGCTCGCCGACGGCGTGCGCGTGCTCGCGCGAACCATCCGTCGCGCCAAGCCCATCCTCGAAGACAGCGTCGAACGTGCCCGCACCCTCTTCCGCGACCGCTCGCGCAAGGTGCGCCAGGTGACCTAACCGCTTGGCCAAGCGGCTGGCCGAAAGCACTGACGGGGTCACCCAGGCCCAGTTTCAGTTCGACCGGGAGACACGGGTAGCCACCTGTCCGATGGGTCAGACGGCGGTGGGTCGGCGGCACAAGGATGGCACGATCCGCATGCAGATGGATACGGATCGTTGTGCGAGCTGTGTGCTGCGCCCGCGCTGCTGCACTGGCACGGGCGGACGTCGGCTGACATTCAGCCCCGGCCACGAGGCGCTGGTGGCAGCCCGCGCCCGCCAGGAAACAGCCGACTTCAAGACGGTCTACCGTGCCCATCGGGGTGGCGTGGAGGGTTGCCTGTCGGGGCTGGTGCGCGGGCAGGGCATCCGGATCAATCGCTATATCGGACGGGCGAAGAACGAGTTGCGGGCGCTGTTCGTCGGCACTGGGGTGAATCTGCGCCGGCGGCCCGCTGGCTGGCCGGAGTGCGCCCGAAGCCGCGCCAGAACGGGCTGGCCCTGGCCCTCACGGCAGACTAGATCGGCCATCCAGCGGGGCGCACCCCACCGGATCGGTGGCCAGAACCCATACTCATCAGGGAAGGTGCCGCGAGCATCTGGTTCACTTCAACGCCACGCTCAAAGATGAATTCGGTAGTATGCGCTCGCACGGGAACGAGACGCGCCAGATCTGGAATGATGAGAAGTCGCACGCCTTCGAGCGCGAACTTGATGAGTTGTGGCCCGGTATTCGGCGCTACCTGGAGGCGACCAATGACCACGAAGCGCACCTGCGGCGGCTGATTGAACTGTTTGAAGCTGTCGCGCAAACCCGCCTGTGATGACCAACCACGAAGTCAACATTGCGGCGCTGTCCGCTTTCGCCGAGGCACTGCGGGCCTATCCATCGCGCCAAGCCGCGACACTGGATGCCGCCGACCGCGCCATCGAGCGCACCCGCGCCGCCCTTGAGGCGACTGAATACCATTGGCGCCGCGAGGTCGAGCGTTGCCGCGCCCAGGCCAGCGCATGTTTTACTCAAGCCGCTTTTGCCGCTAGTCAGAGGATGTACGTGAATTGTGCGTCCTACGAGCATGCGCTTTACGCGGCAGAAGAGAGACTGCGGCAAGTCGTTGAGGCCCAGTATCGCTTTGACAATGTGGTCAGTTGGTACCGCAGCGCATCGCTGCGCTACGGCGCGATTCTGGAGGATGGTCTGCCCCGCGCCGTCACCTACCTCGACACCTGCATTGATCTCTATTCCGCCGTCGCCGCTACACCGCTGCACACGCACCCGGCCCTCAGCTCCAACCTGCGCGAGTCCGCGCCACCAGGGCCAGGTACCGATAGCCCACCGACCGACGGCGGGCCACCACGATCAGGGTCTTCACCAGAGCGCGGCGAAAGTGCTGATCGGCGCGAGGGTGGGCCGGAGCAGCGGGGATAAATGCCAATGGACGAAATTGTGGAGCAGGGACGCGGCGCGTGGCGATGGCTGGACGGCGAGTGGCACCAGGTACAAGAACAGTGGCACGGTGTTACCCACGAGCGCTTCGCGTCCCAGTTCTGGGATCAGCTTGACGACGAGACGCGGGACTTCCTGCGCGCCCTCGATCATCTCGCGGAGGCGCTGGAGGATGCACGTCGGATCGCCGACATCAGGTAGTGCCAACGCGCAAGAAGATTCTCCTACCCCGGATAGATCTGCCCCCCCTCCACGCGCAAGCGGGTGATCTCCGCGAGGAACTCTGCCCCAAAATCGCTCAGATCTGTGGCGCTGATCAGCGTCTGTTGTTCGGGGCGACGGATCGCCTCTAGCATGTGCGTGCGGCGTCGGGCATCCAGTTCGCTGAGCATATCGTCGAGCAGCAGCACAGGCGAGTCGCCGCTGCGCTGGCGCATGAGGTCGGCCTCGGCCAGCTTCAGGGCCAAGGTGACACTGCGCTGCTGCCCGCGTGAGCCATAACGTCCCAGGTCAATTCCGCCCACGGTGAAGCCCAGGTCGTCGCGGTGCGGGCCGATCAAAGTTTGCCCACGGGCTAGTTCGTCGTGGCGGGTAGCTTTAAGCTCCTGGGTCAGGCGCTGCGCGAGTCCCCCGGCATCGTGTGGCCCATCCAGGCTCAGGCTTGGCCGGTACTCAATGTGCAGGGGGAGATCCCCGCCACTGATGGCGCAGAAGAGCGGGCCAACAATCAGGTTGAGATCCGTCACCGCCCGCAGCCGCTCGGCTAGCAGGTAGCCACCAGAGGCCGAGAGTTCCTGGTCCCAGTAGCCTAGCTCGTCGTCCACACCGCGCAGCGGGCGGCGGCGCTCGCGCCAGGATCGCAGCAGACTGTTGCGCTGCTGCGTAATCTTCTGGTATTGGGCCAGGGTACGGACATAATGCGAGTCGAGCTGGGAGAGGGTAATGTCAATATAGCGCCGCCGCTCGGTGGGCGGGCCGTCCACCAGGGATAGGTCGGCGGGGGTGAAAATGACCACCCGTAGTTGGCCCACCAGATCAAGCGCACGGGCGGGGCGCTTGTCAATTCGTACCAGCTTCTGTGAGGTCGTGGTAAGCTGGCCGTCCTCATCGGCGCGGCGCTGCACAATCACCTCTAGGCGCACCTTACCCGTGCTGCGGCGCACCTCGGCGGCTACGCGAGCAAACGGCGTCACCCCAGCCTCGCCTACAGCATCCCAGCGTACCAACTCGCGGTCGGCGTTGATTCGTGGCGAGCGGGTGGTGGCCAGATAAAACAGCGCCTCCAGCACGCTCGTCTTGCCTGCGGCGTTCGGTCCGTAGAGCAAACTGATCCCCGGCGAAGTCTGGAGATCGAGCTTCTGGTAATTGCGGAAGTCGCGCAGGCTCAGTTGGGAGACGTGCATGGGTAGGTGGGGCCGCAAGCCCCTAATAAACGATCATATGTGTGGCCGACGTTGCTAGCTTCGCTAGCAACGTCGGCCACACATATGAAGAAGAGTAGGGCGGCAGCCCTAAGCTTGATTGCCAATCTGAAGGGCGCGTAGCGCACGAAGATCGGCGCAGCCGCTACAAAACATCGCCACGCGCAGCTCGCGCAGGAAGCACTCCAGTCCCTCAACCACTGCCTCGGATCCGCGCTCGTTGATTGCGTCCGCGAGGGCGGGCTTAGCGGTGCCGACCATATCTGCGCCCAGGGCGATTGCCTTGGCCACATCCACCCCGCTGCGGATGCCGCCAGAGCCGATGATCGTGGCATCGGGCAGGGCGATGCGTACCTCACGCACACAGTCAGCCGTCGAGATTCCCCAGTCGGCGAAGGTTCCGGCCACGCGACGGCCCTGCTCGCTGGGCTGACGGAATCGCTCGACCTCGCTCCAGCTCGTGCCCCCCGCCCCGGCCACATCAATGATCCGCACCCCGCAGGCGTAGAGCCGCCGCGCATCGGCGGCACTAATGCCATTGCCTACCTCTTTGATGATCACCGGCACCTCAAGCGCCCGGCAGACCTGCTCGATCTTGGCGAGCAACCCCTTAAAGTTCGTGTTGCCCTCGGGCTGCACGGCTTCTTGGAGCGGGTTAATGTGCAAGATCAGCGCGTCAGCCTCGATCATCTCCACCGCACGCCGACACTGATCTACGCCGTAGCCATAGTTGAGTTGCACCGCGCCAAGGTTTGCCATCAGGGGAATATGTGGGGCCACCCGCCGCACCTGGTACGTGGACGCCAGCCGCCCGTCGGCCACAGCCGCCCGCTGGGAGCCTACGCCCATCGCCAGACCCAGGTATTCCGCCGCCTCGGCCAGGGCCAAGTTGATCCACTCGGCCACGCTGGCCCCTCCCGTCATCGAGCTGATCAGGAGCGGTGCGCGTACTGGCTTCCCCAGGAACGTCGTGCGCGTATCAACCTCAGCCAGATCCAGTTCCGGGATGGCGGCGTGCGGAAGGCGGTAGGCGGCAAAGCCTGTAGAAACCCCCTTGGCCGCTACATCCTCGTTCAGCACAATTCGGATATGCTCCGCCTTGCGCCCCTCGGTTGGACCCGCTTCGGGCATTACGCGCTCCTTAGTGGTATGGTATATCGGGTAATGGGCGGATCATAGCAGCAAAGCAAGGGAGCGTCAAACGAGGAGGCGGGAGGCAGGAGGCGATCTACATGACTCTAGAGATTCTGCGGATAGACAAGATGCGCAGTGAGGATGATCAGCGGAAGATCCTCGTGGCTGTGCGGGTGCTGCCGGGGGTGCGACGGGCAACTGCCAACCTCGCCGATCTCACCCTGCGGGTCGAGCGCGAGGATACCGTTGGTCTGGCGGCGATTATCGCGGCCATCCAGAGCATCGGTTACAGCGCTGCGGTACTCGTCTGATCCAGAGGTGCTACGGCCCCTGGGGTAGCGATTGTTGGCAGTGTGAAGCAGAAGGTACTGCCGACACCGGGCGTACTCTGCACACTGATCGTGCCCCCGTGCAACTCTACAAGTGAGCGGGCAATGCTTAGTCCGAGCCCGGTGCCGCTGATCTGTGCGCTCAGTACGCTGTCGGTACGGTAAAACGGCGTGAACAACCGCTCCATCTCGGTGGTACTCATGCCGATACCCGTATCGTGGATCACCACCTCTACCAGATCCGCACCGCCATAGCTGGCCCGGATCTGCACATGCCCGCCGGCGCGAGTGTACTTCACCGCATTGGTGATCAGGTTCGCCAGGATCTGGTCGAGCCGCTGCGTATCGGCGTACACCATCGGCAGATCGGGCGGAATCTCGACCGACACCGTCACGTGTTGATGCTGGATCTGCTGCTCCAGCATCGCCAGCACCGACGTGATCGCCGGGGCTACGGCCAGTTGCTCAATGTGGAGATCGATCCTCCCAGCATCGAGTTGGCCCATGACGAGCAGGTCGTTCACGATCGCCTCCATACGCCGGGAATTCTGCTGGATCATCTGGAGGAAGTGTTCTTGATCCGGCGTAATCGTCCCGCCGATCCTGTGGAGCATCAGGTCGGCGTAGCCACGGATGGGGGTGAGCGGGGTGCGCAGTTCGTGCGAGACGGTGGCGAGGAAGTTGCGGCGCGATGCAATCACATCTTCCCACATCTGTTCGCGCTGCGCCTCGGCTTCGCGTTGCTCGTGTTCAGCTTGCTCCAGGGCGCTCAAGGTTTCATTTATCGTGTTTGCCAAGAGGCTGAACTCATCATGACCATCAATAGCTACCCGGTGCCTGAGATCTTTATCAACGCCGATCACCTTCACATTCTGGATAAGTTGCCCCAATCGCTCAAGTACAAGCTGGTTGAGCAGTTTCGTCAGCGTAAACATGGCGATCATGCCCGCGATGATGAAGGTGATCAGCGTGTAGAGGGCTGTGGTGCGACCGATCCACACGATATCGCGACTGCTGGTCACCTGGATCAGCAATGTTGGCGTTCCGTTGGCACTCGTGATGAGGCCGTAGCCAGCCACGCTATCTACGGTTAATGGTGTTACGACAGGCGCTCCCGTTGTGGTAATCACCCCCACGGAGCTTTTGATCGTCTCTGACAGATCCGGCTGATCGAGACGATGAATCTGCACGTTTAGGCGCAGTTGCGTGCCAAGCTGTGCGATCCGCACCGCATCAAGAGATCTCCCCATGATCATCGTACCCATACTCGGGCCAACAAAGTCACTTGTCAGGATCGGGTGTGCACTGAGGATCAGCGGTAGTCCCGGTAGTTGTACGATCTCAGTAGCCCCGTGATCTGGCCCGGTCTGGTTGAGCAGTCCCGACATGGTAATGCGGTGCAGCACCTCGGCGTCATTCGCCGTACCCTTGGCCGTGTCGAACTGATACGTCTTGTAGGCGCGTACCTTCCCTGCCGTATCAAGAATAATGAGCAGATTCAGTCGGTTGGTCTCAAAGCTATTTTGATTGAAGATCTGTTCGACAAAGCCGTCGTTGTGGCCCTGAACGAAGCTGTAGGTATCATTCCAAGAGGCATTGTCGCGTGTCAGTTGAAGCAACTGCTGGCGCTCATCGTCAATCGTGTTGATCGCCCGCTCGACATTGCTGATGACGGTGTGGCGCTCAAGATCGCTAAATTCGTAGAAAATGATTGCCTGGAGGGGCAGAAAAAGCACCATCAGAAGGAAGAACAGCGCGATGCCAACTACGCGCTGAGTCCTACGCACAATGCCTGGGGAGGTCATCGTCAGGAGGGTGGATGTTGCTGCTGGCTCTCGAAATGTTGGCATAGCGGATAACTCAGCTCTTGGTGATCGCAGTCTACATGCTGTTGTCGATCACAGATATTCGCGCTGGTTCACCCGCCGTCGCCACTCCTCTTTGATCTCTACTGGCGATCCTTGCGAGACCAGAAAGTCGAGCAGGAGACGTGAGAAGGTGTTGGATTGCTCCAGGAAGGGGAAGTGATTCGCTTTTAACAGCGTGATCATCTGAGTCAGGTGATCACTCGAATCGTTCAGGAAGTGCGCGTGTTCATCAGTGACAATCATATCCTTACCGCCATACACTGCCAGCAGCGGCACCCTGAGCGCCCCCAGCGCCGGGCGGAGATCCGTGTCGAGCAACGACTCCTGCACGCTAGACAGCACCGTCTCGCTGAGACCCTCGGTATCCTCGTAAAGCTCCTTCTGGACATCGGGGTCGGCGATGGGGATAGAGCGAATGAGCTTGGTCCAGACATTTGTTGATTGGCTACGGCCAAGCAGCTTCGAGAAGGTACCCGGCCTCACGTGTCCGCTCAGCACACTCCCATAGAGCGGCGTACAGACTGCCATCACCTTGGTGAATCGCTCAGGATTCTCGCGGGCCGCCCGGATGGCCACCATGCCGCCCATACCGTGGCCCACCAGATTCGCCTGCGGAATACCCATCTGTTCCATAAAGCGGTTGAGCATATCAACATAGCCTGAGATCGTGAACTGCGATCCACGCCGGTCGCTTTCACCGTACCCCCAAAAGTCGAGGGCATAGGCGCGGTAGCGCTCCGAGGCCAGATCCATCGTGGGCACCCAGTAGCGCCACGATCCGAGCCAGCTATGGAGAAATATGATCGGCTGGCCTCGTCCGAAGACTTCATAGTGGACCAGCCGGTTGTCAAGATGGATTGCGCTCACGAGGCATCCTCTTCAGCGTTTGGCACAGCCTGCTCAAGTGGGATAACAAAGCTGAAGGTACTTCCCTTCCCAATGTCACTGGTCACCCACATCTCGCCGCCGTGCTGCTCAATCAGCGCCTTGGCAATCGAGAGCCCGAGCCCTGTGCCGCCTGCGACATCACGGAGCGGGTTATCGGCTCGGTAGAACGGACGGAAGAGCTTCTTCATCTGATCAGGCGACATCCCGACACCCGTGTCCTCCACGTCAACCTGCATCATGCTCGCACTCTTCAGGAAGGCGCGTACCTGGATGCGCCCGCCCTCGAAGGTGTATTTTACCGCGTTTGAGAACAGATTAAATACCACTTGCGTGATTCGTTTCTGATCGGCCATCACGTGGGGGAGACTGGCAGGCATATCGAGTGTCACCGACATTGACTTGCGCTCGTACTCTAGCCGCAGCGACTGCACAACTTCGTCAATCAGATCGGGAATGACAACCTGTGAGAACTTCAGCCGCTTTGAGGAGTCGGGGCGCGAGAACTCGAGGATATCCTCGATCAGTGACTTGAGCCGGTTGGTGTTGTTCTTGATAATTCCCAGGTAGCTCACCTGGTCGGCAGTCATGGACTGGGTGCCACTGAGCAAAAGTACGTCTACATAGCCTTTGATCGCCGTAAGCGGCGTGCGCAGTTCGTGGCTCACATCGGAGATAAACTGCCGCTTCGCCTCATCAGCCTCGATTTCAAGGGTGATGTCGCGCAGCACCATCACATTGCCGTAGCCCTGGCCACCCGGCCCGATCACCGGGGCGATATTAAGGGCAATCACCTGGTTCGGGTTGGTCAGGTCGAGGGACGCGGTATAGATGGCCTGACTCTGGCGTACCTGCTTGAGTCCGTTCATCAGCCCATTGTAGATCGTCTGCGCTCGCTTGCGCTGGGTCTCGTCTTTGCCATAGTCTGACAGCATGGTGAGCGGTTGGCCGAGCAGCATGGGCGACGGCACCTCAAGCACCAGTTCGGCTGCCGGGTTGAACAACGTGACGTTGCCCTCCGGGTCGAGGACGATCACGCCCTCGGTCAGCGAGCGGAACACCGCCGCGCTCTTTGAACTCTCTTCGCGCTGCTCCTCAAGCAGCACCGAGTTGCGGCTGGCCAGCTCGGTGATAAAGCTGTAGAGTTGGGCGTTGCTTACGGCAGATGCTACCACACTGGCGATTGTCCCCAGCAGGTTCATCTGCGAGTCGGTGAAGTAGCCCACCGTCGGGCTAGAGAGAATCAGCACGCCCAGGGCGGCATCACTCGTTTTCAGGGGGACACCGGCTGCCGAACGTACATCGTCAGCGCGGCCCGACTCCTTCACCCAGCGGTCATCTTTCAGCACATCGGCGATATTCACCGATTCCTGGTGGTGCATCACCCAGCCTGAGAGTCCCTCGCTGCCGCTGAACGAGAGCGGGATGTTTGCCCCGCGCACATCGCCCCGGTCGAAGAGGACAGCCCGGCAGATCAGTGTACCGTTCTCTGTGTCACGGAGCATAATCGAGCCATGTGCGACGCCCAGATTCTCCGATATAAGCTCCAGGGCGCGCTGGATGACGCTGTCGAGATCAAGCTGTGTGGTCAACTCCAGGCTAATCTCGTGTACCGCCTCCAGTCGATCCTTCTCCTCGGAGAGCTGGCGGGTAGCTTGCTCAAGCTCGGCGGTGCGCTCGGAGACCCGCCGCTCTAAGTCGGCGGCCAAGTTGCTGATCTGGGCAAACAGACGTGCGTTCTGAATGGCTTGGCTGGCCTGGCTAGCGAGGGCGAAGGTAATCTCAACGGCCTCGAAATCGTAGGCATTCGTAGAATCGGCCCCGATGGTGAGCAGGCCAACCAGCTTGTTATCAACCAGCAGCGGTGCGCCGATCCAGGAGCGAGCATCCCAGCCTATCTGTCGGATTGCGTCGAAGCGCGGATCGTTCTGGGTGTCGGCCAGCATCAGCGGTCGTCGTTCATGCGCAATTGACTGGAAGAGAGCTACATGTTCCACATCGAAGTTAGCGTTGAGCAGGCGTGTGTCGGTAAGCCCACGAGTCTCTGTGATCTGCAGGTGTCCGTGGCCCTCATCGCGCAGCAGAACGGCGGCGCTATCGTAGCGCACCACACGGGCCAGTTGATCGAGAATGAGAGTCTGGATCTCGCGCAGGGCCAGAGTGCTGGTAAAGGATTGAGCCACATCGCGGAGGGTGTCGGCCAGACGGCGGCGCTGCTGTTCAAGCTGGAAGAGTTGGGCGCTTTTGAGAGCTTGACTGGCCTGATTAGCCAAAATGGAGATCAGCGAGATCTGGTGGTCGCTCCAGTCCACACAGGAGCGTGATCCGACCCAGAGGATGCCCAGGCGTTCGTCGTGTGCGCCAATCACCACGCCGAGGGCGCTGCGGATGCCAATCTCACGCACCTGCGGGTTCAGGGTGGCCCGATCAAGCGTCATCAGGTCGGAGATGGCGAGAGGCTGATCGCGCTGGAGCAACTGGCCCGTCAGTCCATTCAGGCGGAACCCGAGATCGAGACCGGTCACAACTTTGCCGTCCTCCATGAGCAAAGGGCTACAGATCTGCCCGTGGCTGTCGAGCCGCAGTATCGCGCACATTTCCACACCGATCAGGCGCAGGGCTGCGTCGGCCACCATGAGCTGCGTCTCGTCGGGATCGAGAGTACCCGAGAGATTCTGCGTCACCTCGAAGAGCGTGGTCATTTCCTGGGCGTTCTGGCGTGTCTCGCTAAACAGAGTTGCATTATTGATCGCCACCGCCGCCTGGTTCGCCACCGTTGTCAGGAAGCGCAGATCGTTCTCATCAAAGGCGCGGGTCTCGTAGCTCTGGATGTTGATGACGCCGATCACCTTGCTACCGAAAATGATTGGCACCGCCAAAAACGACTCCTCCACCTGCCCGGTGATCTTGCTCCGCGCATTCTCCGTGTCGAGATCTCGCATACGAGCATCCTCGGCACTGTGGATCAGGAGGGGCTGACGATTGCGGATCACCCAGCCGTTGATTCCTTTGGCCTCGTCAATTGTGATCGGGGGGAGCGTGATGGGTTGTTTGGCATCATAGGCAATCGGGTAGCTCAGCGTGCTGGTCTGCTCACTGTAGATGCCGATCAGCGATGTACTGACATCCAAGATCTCGCCGATACCGTGGTGTAGACGATCCAGCAGGTCGTGCTGCTCTAAAGTTGAGTTCACCGCCTCACTAATCGCGTTGATCGTCGAGAGTTCGCCGATACGGCGCTCGCGTTCCTGGAAGAGCCGGGCATTCTCCATCGCCGTCGCCGCTTGATCGGCTAGGCCCACCAACAGCAGCATTTCATCATTGCTGAAGCTGCGTAGATAGTTGGTCATCACGCTGAGAACGCCAACGATGTGTCCACGGTAGACTACCGGCACGCCCATGAAGGAGACCAGATTATTGTCGCGCTCGTAGTTCGGGTAGAACGACCCTCCGCTCGCACGGACATCGTCAATGATCAACGGCGTGCCGGTTTCGGCGACTCGCCCGGTGTGGCCCTTCCCTACCGGCACGCGCATGTTGCGCCCGCGCTCGGTCGGGATGCCGTCCAGAGCTGCGGGAAAAAGTATTCCGCCCTCGTCACCGAATGCCCACAGAGCCACCGTCGTCACGTTGAGTTGGCGGCTCACCAGTTCCATTAGCTTCTTAAGAACCTCTTCAGGCTGAAGCAGCGAGGGGAGGATGCGGGCTGCATCGAGCAGGGTACTCAGCTCGCCTACCTTCACGCCCAGGGCGTTGGCGCTGGTGCTGGCTGCGTCAAACGCTCGGGTACGCGCAATGGCCGTCGTGATCTGGTTGGCAATAGTCTGGCATAGGTCGAGCGCCTGGGGCCGGAACTCGCCGGTGCGTCCCACAAAGTCTAACCCGATGCCGCCGATCACCTCGTTGTTCATCACCAGCGGGATGAACGCGATTGATCGGATATCCATCTGGCGGAAGATCTCGTAAGAACCAACGAGAACCGGATCGTGCTGCGCATCATCCGAGACGAAGGGCATCTTGTTGGTGTCGAGCCATGCCACCAAGGGATTATCGTCGAGCCGAATACTGATCGTCCGCATATCATTGCTGGGTACGAATTCGGCCACTGCGCTGCCCAGCCCGGTCTTCCGGTCGTAAAAGATCAACCGTGATTGATCCACACCCGTGGCCTCGGCCATAGAATTGACGATGCCCTGGTAGATTTTCTGCACATCAGACTCGGTGGCGGCCAAGGCCGAGACACGGTTCAGCAGATCGAGTTGCTGTACCTGCTCGCGGGCCTGCGCCAGCAGGCGGGCATTCTGCACACCTAGTGCCAGTTGATTCGCCACGGTGGTCAGGAATGATCGCTCGCGGTCGCCATAGATATTCGGCGTGTAGCTCATCACCGCCATCACACCCACGACGCGATCATCGCCTACGAGCAGCGGTACACCAAGCCATGCCGCCACATTGCGTTCGCTGCCAAACGTCACCGGCGTGAAGCCGCTCCCCACCTGCTCCTTGGTCAGATCTTGGAACTGGAGCGGCTGGCGCGTGCGAATAATGTGGGCGGTCAAGCTCCCTTCGCTGGGGGCGTGCGCTGTGCTATCAATAATGTCGCTACCCTCATCCACCTCGTAAGAGAGGATGATCTCGTTATTCTCATCCTGGTAGATGAAGATCCGAAAGGAGTCTATCGTCAGCGAGACCGCAAGCTGAGTGTAGACTCGGTGCAGCATCAGCGGCAGATCCATGGTCGAGCCCGTGATCTGACCGATCTGGTTGATCACATCAAGCTCGGCAATGCGTCGCTCACGCTCGCCAAACAGGCGGGCGTTCTCCAGAGCGATTGCCAACTGGCTGGCCAGCGCACTGAGAAACTGCTGGGTGCGCTCAGAGAAGGCGTTTGGCTTGAAGTCCTGCACGCTCAACACGCCGATCACCCGGCCCTGACTTACCAGCGGTATACCCAGCCACGAGCGCACCTCGTTACTGTTCTCGGCAAGTGAGACCGCGCTGGCGGCGATGCTGGTCTGGGCATGCATATCGTTGACCAGCACCGATTTGCCGCTGTCAATGATCATCCCGGTCAGCCCCGACTTCGGCACCGTCGCCTTATGGTACTGCGGCATAATCTCGCCCTGACGCAGAAACTGTTCAAAGCGCAGCATCTGGTGTTCGGGCTCGTAGCGGGCGACGAAGAAGAAGCTAGGGACGCCCAGGTAGGCCACAATCTCCAGGTACACTCGCTCCAGCAGAGTGTCGAGATCGGTGGTACTGGTGGCGGCACTACCCACCTGGAAGAGAGCCGCCATTTGCTCGGCGCGGGCGCGGGCGTCGCGCAGCAGGTAGTAGTTCTCGATAGCGATGGCCGACTGATCGGCAAAGATCTCCAGGGGCTCTACCGTGCGCGCCGTGGGCCGCTGGCGATCCTGCGGGTCGCCGACGAACATCAGGCCAAGCATGTTGCCTTCGGTCGAGTAGAGCGGCACGCAGAGCCGGTCGTTGCGCTGCCACTCGTTGGGCAGGCGCGCATCGTCGAAAGATGTGTAGCTAAAGACCGAGGTGCTAAAGCCCTGCTCAAGAACGGTAGCCTCGTCGGCGGGTACGAAATAACAGTGTCCAATGCGAAACCGCGAGTCGAGGTAGCGTGTGGCCAAAGCCTCAGGCAGCGGTCGCTCGCCCATCTTCCCTAGTTCGTTAAGCGGGATACCGGCAGCGGCCACAGGTCGCAAGACATGGGCATTGTGAGGGTCGGCCAGACAGAAGACAATGGTGCGGAAATTGGCCGAGTCGGTCACGCTATAGCCGACCTGCTCCAGCACGTTCTCCAGCGAGCGGTCGGCACGCAGGGCCTGGCCAATCTCCAGCACATCATTGAGCATCGAGGCGCGGTGCTGGAACATACGCGAGAGATGCTCAAGCTCGGTATAGCGTTGGGCATTGCCAATACCAATGGCTGCCTGGTGGGTGAGGGCACGCAGGAAGTCAACCGCATCGTGGTCGAAGCTGCGTGGTTTTGATGAGAGCAACAACAGCACCCCGGCCACCCCGGCCTGGTAGAAGATCGGCGCGGCGAGGACAGAGGCGACGCTCGGGAGGGAAACGGCGGCCCGTTCGCCGCTGCTGATGGTGTCACTGAGCTCGGGTTCGCGGCGCTGCATTGCCATATGAGCGGTGGTGGCGCGCATATCGAGCAGGGAACCGATCAATATCGCCTGCGTTGGCTCATCATAGCCGACCGCCTCAACGATCTGGTATGCGATGGAATCGTCTTCCTCTCCGTCGTCATCCTTCTCCTCGACCGTACGCAGAGCAATCAGGCCATGGCTTGCGCCGGTGGCCTTTAGTGCCTGCTCCAGAGCATAGGCCAGGATTTCCTTCTGGTTGAGTGTAATCGCGAGCTGGCTCGACACCCGCTGGAGCGCCCGCATCTGCTCCAGGCGCGAGCGCAGGCTGCTGTCTGCCTGCTCGTAGCGAGTCGCGTTGACGATGACCTGGGCCGACTGACCGGCAATGATGCTTAGGAGACGTTCGTTATCGGCGCTGAAGGCGTTTGGCGCGGTGGCAAAAAGTTCAAGGATTCCCACCAAGGTGTCGCTCGTCCGCATGGGCAGACCAAGGTACGATCGAGCAGCACTCCCATCCTCCAAGGTGATCTGGGCGACGTGGCGTGTCGTACCACTTTGCATACTAACCGACTCGAGATCAGGGATCAGGCGCGATCGCTGGTGACGGGTGATCCAACTGCTCATGCCATCGGTTGCCTCGCTGGCGGAGGAGCTCAGTCCGCAGCTTGTGGCTACCCGAAGCTGGCGGGTGTGTCCGTCCCAGAGAGAGATGCGTGCGCCGCCAAAACTAGCCAGGGACTGTAGGCCATCGAGAATCGCGCTGAGGGTTTCATCAAGCGAGAGACCCGCACTGAGCTGCTGGCTGATCCGCTGGAGCAACTCAAGCTCGGCAGCGCGGCGCTGCTCCACTTCATAGAGTCGCCGGTTGGCAATCGCGGTGGAGACCTGAGCTGCCAGCACCTGGGCCAGGTTGCGCTCGGCCTGAGTGATCGGTCGGCGTGCCCGCTCGTACCCGATGGTGAGCAACCCAATCGTCTGATCCTTCGCACGCAAGGGCAGCAGCAGGGCCGACCGACAGCCCTCGCTGGCAAGTACTGCAGCGAGAGCGATAGTCTCAGCCGCAGCGGGTACGTCCTCAATATAGAGCGGCTCGCCCCGGCTGATCTGGGTCAGGAATGATGGTGCATTAGTAATCGTGACGTTGCGGGTCACCGGATGGGCGCGACTATTTTCAGCATAGATCGCTACCGTGCGCAGATCCTCCGGGTGAAGCGGCTCGGTCAGGCGCACCGCGCAGTGTTCCGCATCAAGCGCCAGGGCGATATTCTCGGTGGCCCGATCAAGGGTACTCTCGATCTGTGCGTCAGCGCTGATCTCTTTACTGTTCTCATAGAGGACAAATAGCTCGCGGGAACGCTGCTGCTGCTGGCTGAAGAGCCGTGCGTGGCGGAGCAGCAGCGCGACCTCCTCGGCAAATGAATTGATGTGACGGATCAGGCTGCTACCCGAACTTTGCTTGTCGTTGTGCAGGGTTGTCACCAGCACCCCCACCGACTCCTCATTAGCGAAGAGTGGCATTGCACATGCAGGGCGCTCGGTTATACGGGCGTTGTCGGCAGATCTACGCCGCCGACCGTCCACCATCAAGACACTGCCGACCTGCGGCTTGCCCTCGGCGATGGCGCGGGCGGCGAGGTTGTCGCTGCCACGAGCGATGATCTGTGGGTGTCCATCGCCATTCGCACTCGCCGCACTCAGAGTCAGCGGCTGGTCGCCGTCATCACCACTGTAGAGCGCAGCACTCTCGATATGAAGGATCGCGAGAACCTCGGTGAGTACGGTACCAAGCAGTGTACGCACATCGAGGACACCAACCGATTCAAGATTGCGCGAGATCAGCGCACGCACCTGATCAAAAGCCACCATCTCGGCCTCGCGCCGCCGTGCGACGAGCAGTAGGGCGAGCTGTGCCGTAAGCGCGACGGCAACGTGTGGGTCGAGTGTCGCCGAGTTGTCGCCGCCAAGATACAGGCGACCGATCTCTTCGTCGTTGGCACAGATGCTGAGACTGGGCGAACCATCGGTGTTCGCATCACCCCACGTCGCCGCTGCGAGGATGATGTCATGCTCCACGATCTCGACCCGACCGGCGACCATCGGGAGGTGCCGGGCAAGCAAATCTGCCAGTTCACCCGCACATGTCGGTAGGTCGGTACTAACTGCGCCCCGCTGGCCCCAAGCAGCCAGATGAGCCAGCAGTTCCCAGCCATACGTTGGTGTTGAGGTGATCGTAGAATCCATGTGTCCGCGTTGCTCCTCACAGAATCCGTCGGGCTCGTACAGGGTTCCGAAAATTCGCAATGGGCGTGGGTATGCGATCCATCTACGGTGATTCGGTGGCCGGCCACCGGAACCCGGCCACCGAATCCGTGGAGAGACTATCGCTTCCTATCGAGGAATACCCCTCTCTGCACCTGACACCTGACACCTGACACCTGACACCTGACACCTGACACCTGACACCTGACACCTGACACCTGACACCTGACACCTGACACCTGACACCTGACACCTGACACCTGACACCTGAC
>Ga0007797_1000124_pt1 | contig 20946 bp, 17 predicted proteins | sample CryBogmetaGMA25M_FD_60364 | JGI IMG/M metagenome (GOLD analysis project Ga0007797, IMG submission 60364) | Freshwater microbial communities from Crystal Bog, Wisconsin, USA - MA2.5M | ecosystem: Environmental > Aquatic > Freshwater > Lake | place: Crystal Bog, Wisconsin, USA | collected 2009-07-06 | reverse complement strand
TTAGTTTTCTTGATATAGAAAACATAGAACATTTAATAGGTAATAAAATTATAAATAGTTGTTGTCGATAAATTTCATTCATTTGTTTCATCAATATCAATACCAAATAATGATGACAAGTCTTGGGTCTTAATAGTTTTTGCTTGAGTAGTCTTTTGAATTTTATCATTAATATCAATACTTTTAATAATATCCATATGATCTACACCACGTAACATAAAAAGTAGTTCTGGCTTTGCATCAAATCGGGCCCCTACTCCATAAAGCGTAGCAGCCACATGCTTACACATATAAGCTGAATCATAACAAGAACATTTGAATTTTATTTCATTAGGCGAAGGAAATAAACCATTTTTCTGATCAATCATCGTATTCATCACTAGCGATGGAATCTTCCCCTGCAATAACTCAATCAATGACCCAACTTCTCCAAAACATTGTTTGATAATTGCTTGCCATTTTTGTTGCTCTATATTAATAATACTGATGTCAACTGTATATAAAGAGGCTCCATTGACAAAAGCCTGAATGCGTCCTTGATTAATATCCAAATTGACTACAGATCCATAACGTACATAAGACCTTCCTCTAGGCAATCTATTTTCATAATCACTAAATGATTCAAGATGTTTACACCAAGCTTTTCCCCAAACACTTTTAGCAATAGATCTAGCCTCTATTATCACCGGATCAAGACTCTTACCTTTTTTAATCATTTTTGCAATAAGAGCTTCATTATCTTCTTTGCGCTCAGCAACAGCAATATAAGGAGGAAACCCCCAGCTACTTTCCCTACTTCTTCTACCTCTACTCCTTCTTCCCCAACTCATCCTTACAATTCCTTATAACTCATTCTTGCAATTCCTCAATTGCTGAATTAATATCAAGCGATACAATCTTTAGCAAATCATCGTTAGATAACTCACTTAACATTGTAGCACCACTGTCTAGCGCTAATATTTCGTTTGCAATATTTTGCTTAGAGTCAATTAATTGATCAATTCTATCTTCAAGTGTACCTTTGCAAATAAATTTATGTACTAAAACGTTACGTTTCTGCCCTATTCTAAAAGCTCTATCAGTAGCCTGATTTTCAATTGCTGGATTCCACCAACGATCAAAGTGAATTACATGAGAAGCAGCCGTAAGATTTAGCCCTACTCCTCCAGCTTTTAAAGATAATATAAAAAATGGAGGACCATCTTCTTCTTGGAATGATTTAACCATTTCGGCGCGTTTCTTTATTGGTGTACCTCCATGCAGTACTAGTCCTGGATGACCAAATATACCCTGCAAGAAACTCGCCAATGCCCCAGTAATTTCTTGAAATTGAGTAAATACTAGAAGCTTTTCTTGCTTTTCCATAATGACTTCACATATTTCTTTCAGTTTTATAAATTTACCACTTTCTTGTAGTCCAAACAAGCCATCTTTTAGCCAATGAGATGGATGATTACAAATCTGTTTAAAGCGAATTAGATAAGCAAAAATGATGCCTCGACGTTCTATTCCTTTTATCTCTCTAATATCTTTTGCAAGAGCTTCTACAGCTTGAGCATAAAGTAGCATTTGCGCCTTTGTTAATGAACAATATGTTTTAAGTTCCGTTTTATCAGGAAGATCGCTAATTATTCTTTTGTCCGTTTTCATTCTTCTTAAAATATATGGACTGACTAAAGTACGTAAAGCAGCATAAGCAGAGTTATTTTCTTTGCTCCTTTGTTTTATAAATTTACTAAGATCAGCATTAGAACCTAAAAGTCCAGGTGAAACAAAATCAAATAATGACCATAAATCTGCTAAACTATTTTCAACAGGGGTACCAGTTAGCGCTAATTTATGAGAAGCTTTTAAAGCTTTGATTGCTTTAGTTTGTTTACTAAGCGGATTTTTAATTGCTTGAGCTTCATCTAGAATGATTAGATCCCATTCTTTTTCTTCTAACCACTTAATTCGATTTGCATAGCCATAAGTGGTGATAATAAAGTCAAAATCTTGCCCCAATGGTTCATTAATGCCATCAGCAGATGAATGAGCAATCCAATATTTTAAAATTGGAGCAAATTTATTGATTTCATTCTTCCAATTCCCAATTAAAGATGCAGGTAAAATTAGTAAAGAAGGGGTATTATTGATGTTATTGTTATTATTATCGCGATTGTGATCTCGTATATCTCTATGATTATTACTTTGATAATCATTATTATGATTTTGATCTTGATTGTTATTAGCATATTTACTTTCATAGTCATCATTACTGCAAATATAATTATAATTATTATTAGAATGATTTTTGTGCTGTTTTTTAAGCAATAGTAATGAAATCACTTGTAGTGTTTTGCCAAGTCCCATATCGTCGGCTAAAATTGCTCCAAGCTTAAGCTGATTCAATAAATTTAGCCAGGAAACTCCTTGAAGTTGATAAGGCCTTAAGCTGGTTTGTAGATGACTATCCAATATTTTTTCAATATCATTATTTGCTTGAGGTGATCTCATCTCTTCAAGTATTTTCTTAAGCCATTTTCCACTAATAACTCGCTCTTGTGAATATACATCTTCTTGAGCTGATCCATGACTAACTCCAGACATTAGTCTCATACTATCTGCAAATGTAATGCCACCTTCTTGCGCTTGTTTACTAACATTCTTCCATTCAACTAGTAAATTTTCTAATTTTTCTTTGTCTACCTCTACCCACTGTCCTTTGAAAAAAACTAAATTCTCACTACGCAACATTAAGTCACGCATTTCTTCTTCAGTTAATGGTTCGTCATTGAGACTCAAGTAAGCTTTAAAATCAAGCAATCCATCAAAACCTAATTTGCTTGGCGTTTCTTCACCTATATGTATTTTTATAGTTGGTTTATTAGTATGTTTAACCTTCCACCAATTAGGTATTTTTATAGCAATCCCAGCCTTTTCAAATAATGCTGTATCTTTTAAAAATGAATAAGCTTCTTCTACTGTCCAAGCTAGTGGATGGTATATATCTCCAGAATCAAGAAGCTTCTTTATAAATTCACTTGTTAGCGAAGCATTATAGATAGGCTCTAATAAGCGTAACAGTATATTATTTTGATTAGCTTCTGAATATTCTTTTAGAGCTCTACCTAATGGTAGATGTTTATTTCTACCTTCGTTATCTATTTGATGAGCATAAGTTGCAAGAAAAGCAAAAGGGGTATCAGAAGAATTTTTATTTTCTGCCAAATGGAAGCATATCTTACCGAGTAAATTCCAACCTGGATATCGATCTACAAAAAATTCACTAATCAAACCATCAAATTCATGAATCTCTATTTTTAATGCTTCTTCTATTTGTTGCCAAATATTTATAAGACATTCTTCATCAATATATTCAGCGCCTTTCATAAGTGGAGCTGTTTTAATGAAGCTATTTAGCTCATCAATTGGTAATTCAACTTTAATTTTTGAAATATCTACGGTATCTAGATTTTGAATAGTAACAAAAAGTGATAAGTAAAATTTAGAAAATTCTCGCCAATAAACAAAGCTTTCTTCTTCACTTAAATAGTGAGCAATATTTAAAAATAATAGTCCATGTCCAGATCCTTTAGAAAACGCATTAAATAAATTTATGTTATTATCTGATTGCTCACCTTCTATATGCAGAATCTTATTTGGCGACACTATGATCTTGAACATTTACCAATATAATCCTAAAATTTTAAAACACTAATTACCTCTACTACACAACTAATAAGCTAGTAAATAATTATTGAATTTTTTATTTAAAATAAAACTCTTTTTATATAGACATTGGATAATAGCTCATTTAATGAAAGGCTATTTATTACTTTAGCTCTTTAATCTTTTTCCTTACCAATATTTTGATTTATAATAGCTACTCCCAAGCTTTTATTAAACCATTCCTTCAGTAAATCTCTATCTTCAATGACTTCAGAAGGCACATACCAATAACTTAAAGCTATAGTTTTATCATCTCTTTTATAAGTAAATGGAAAGGATCCAGCACTTTTATATTCTTCAGCTAATTTAGCATCTACTTTAAAATATAATTCATCATCCATAATAATAGCAAAAATTATCTTACCTCTGTATATGCCATAACCACCAAACATCCGATACAATGTAATATCACTAAATCCAGATAAAATATCCATTATATGCTCAACAAATTCACTCTTACTCATTTGCAATTCAACCTCTATTATTTAAGCCAATTATAATTAAAACAAAATTTAAGTTTTTCTATCTACCTAAAATTATCTATTTATAATAAATTTGTCATGGAATCTATTTTACCATTTATATAGTGAGCTACGATAATACAATAATATCTCTTGAACTCGAGATTTCACACTTCTTACGATGATAGCTAAATTCTACTAGACTATATACTTCTCTTTAAAAAAAACTGTTTTTACTTTAAAACAGGAGTTCTAGGATTTCCATCACAAACTTGTAATCTTAAGAGATGGTTCTCAAATCTGAGCGCATTATTCTCTCGCTCAAGTGCTTTATATTGACGCGATGAAGCAATCGCAGCCATAATAAATGCACATACAAACACAATAGTCATCAATATCGGAATCCAAGCTTTAAAATTCATTTTTTATATCTCTTTATCTTACTTATTTACAATAACAATCCTCATAAACGCTGTACTTAAGAGAATTGCTATAAAAATTATTCAGTAAAGAATAATCTCCTTTTTTAGAAGCAAAATCTCTTCTTTAAAACCAATTACATGGAGTGAATTATTTCATACTCATAATACACCTCATAATAATTAATTATCATTCAATAAAATTTAATTCAAAACGTTACTACAAAATTATTGTACAACTGATAAGCCTTATTTCCTAGAAATACAATAATGAGCATTAACTTGATCTAGCCATCTGAATTATACCCTGTTAATTTATAAAATATCATAAAATCATATTTTTTCTAAAAGATTGTTCATTCTTTTTGAGAATGTAGCCATATCAGGTATTGGCTCTCCTTCAATAATACAAGCCTGATCAAATAATATCAGAACCAATTCATTTGCTACGCTTTTATCATCTTTCTCTATTTCTTGTCGTATTTTGTTAATCATTGGATGATTAAGATTAATCTCCAGAATTTTAGTAAATTTTGAATATAGTTGTTTTTGATCCTTAAAGTAACGCTCCATCCTGATATCCATTGCGCCTTCGCTAACTGCAAGACATACCGGACTATCTACTAACTTATCTGAAGACTTTACATCCATAACTAAGCTACTAAGAGTATTTTTGAAATAGTCAATTAATTCTTGATCTTGAGTACTTAATACTTCAGGCACTTTCGATTCTTCATCTTCATTTTTAGAATTTAAAATTTTATTTAATTCAATGCTGCTACGAGTTACTGATTTTATCTCTTTATCTTTAAAATCATGTATCGTATTAGTCCAAAAATCATCGACAGCTTCAACAAGCAATAATACATCTATACCATGTTTTATAAAGCCCTCTAATTGAGGACTGTTTTTTGCTTTCTCAACACTATCGCTACTAAGATAGAAGATAGTCTTTTGTTCTTCTTCCATATTTGCAATATATTCAGCCAGACTAATTAGTTTATCTTGTAACACACTGTAAAATAGACATATTTCAAGTAATTTTTCTTTTTCTTCTGTTGGCAAGGATTCACATAACCCTTCTTTCAGAACAGTTCCAAAATTATTCCAAAAATTGAGATAGTGGTCATACTCTTTTTCCATTTTAGAGCTTAGTTCACTGATAACTTTTTTTGTAATTGCTTTACGCATCTTTTCTAAATAATGCGTATGCTGCAATGTTTCACGACTAACATTTAGAGGCAGATCTTCAGAATCAACCACACCTTGCAAGAATCTTAGATATGAAGGTGCTAGATCTATATTTTCCGAACCAATATAGACTCTTTTGATATATAGCTTTAATTTACTGTGGCGATCAGAGTTAAATAGATCAAAAGGTTTAGTTGAGGGAATATAAAGTAAGTTAGTAAACTCTACCATACCTTCATTCTTATTATGCATAATATGCCATGGTGTATCATATAAATGAGATATTTGTTTATAAAATTCATTATATTGTTCTTCAGTGATATCAAGTTTAGGGCGCATCCATATTGCCGATGCGTTGTTTAAGATTTCTACTTCAGTTACCTCTACATCTATTACACCATCTTCTACAGTATCTTCTTTGTCTTTTTTAGCTTTTTTATTTATTTTTTCTTGGCTTTCAATTAAAATAAACTCAATTGGAAAAGCAATATGATCAGAATATGTTTTGACTATATTACGTATGCGAGATTTATCAAGGAACTCATTCTCCTCAGATTTGAGATATAATATAACTGAGGTTCCGCGCATTAAATCACATTCAGTCAGCTGTTTTAGAGTATATTCCCCCTCACCTTTTGATTTCCATAGCCAAGCATCTTTTTCTTCAGCTTTACGACTTATAACCTCTATTTCCTCAGCTACCATAAATCCAGAATAAAAACCAACTCCAAATTGACCAATTAACTGTAGGTCTTTATTGCTATCACCAGTAAGCTTTGTTAGAAAGTTTTGGGTACCAGAGCTAGCAATAGTACCAATATTTTCAATCAAATCATCTCTATTCATCCCAATGCCATTATCGGTAATCGTAAGAGTTCTTTTTTCTTCGTTTACTATAAGCGTAATTTTAAACTCAGTATCATCTTTGGTTAATTCAGGGTTAGTTATACTAAGATACCGCAATTTATCACAAGCATCTGAAGAATTAGAAATCAATTCACGTAGAAAAATATCTTTATTAGTATAAAGAGAATGAATCATTAATTGTAGTATTTTGCCAACTTCAGCACCAAATTTAATATGTTCTTCAGTTTTAGTGTTTTCTTCAGATTTAGTTTTTGATTTATTAGCCATTCTTATTCTCCTAAGTGTTACTGCATTAGTTTTTTTAGTTAATAATTTCAAGATAGTGTACATATATGGATTATATCCAATAATTCAAGAGCAAGTAAATCTGCAAGCCGGAAACCCAAAAATTTCCCCTTTATATCTTAAAAGCCAGAATTTTCCTATATTTCTATAAGTTTTAAGCTAGCCTACAAAGTTTATGTAATTTCTATATCAATATATTTGCTAATATAAATTAGCAATGCAAAAAATTATAAAATCTATTCAACTTTCAAAAAGCGATATGTTCTCCGATTTAAGTCGCTTGAAAATTTTATAAATCACGTTAATATTAACTCAAGTGGCAAACTAGTTTTTTTAAGACGTTATTAGAAAAAATTACTTATTTTAATTTCTAAACTTAGTAAAACTCACAACTCAAGTCATAATTATGAAAAAACCCACAGATAGCAAATCTACTTCAAGAAAAAAACAATCTTCTTCTCTTCTTAGTGAAAAAAGGAAAAGAATATCGAATAAATTGTATAATGATAATATAAGCTATGGCCTTGATTTTACAATAAATCAATGTAGTAAGCCTTTACGATCACAGAAGAGATTGATCGCACCAAACTATATTGTAGAACCAGATTACAAAAGATTATGGGGAAAGCCATTTAATCTTTCTAAAAATGCCCCCAGACCTAAAAGCAAGTCAAACCATCAAAAGTTATTTGAAAATTATAAGCATAATAGAAGATTGCTTTCTGATTTTCACATAGATACATTTAGACCAGGAAATATACCTGAACGCATTATTAAAAATGCTGGAGAGAAACTAGGAATATGTTCTGAAGATGGTCATATTGACATATATAGCGAGGTTGAAATGAATTTATTATATGATTATTGTACCTTATATAGTTATATAGATAATAGGCCATTTATATCTGACTTCTTAGAAAGACACCCAGAAAATTTACAGGAAGAGGTTAAAGAAGTAGTTACTGCTTTCGTAAATTCAAAATTTACTATATTGAGATTTGATGAGTTACTAGATAATGGTTTAATTAAGGTTTATGATCTTGCTAATGGAGAAAATCACATCTTAATAGACCAAGCATTGAATAATACTACATTTGAAGGCTGTCATTTAGTAGTTAATCTTCTAGACTTAAAAGATTATGTTATGAGCAGCGGCGGTCCTATATCTTTTGACCCTAAATCATGGGGAGGAAAACATATTTTACAAATTTTTAGCGAGTACATATCAACTATTAAAAAAAACAAGCAACCAACAAAAAACATAACGATTGAATATGCTACAAAAATCTACAATTACTGTTTAACCAACTGCGCACTTCATGGAAACACTGCAAATGAAGTATAAACATCAAATGGATAAAACTATTAAAAAGATTCCTGAAAAATATCGTCTCTGGATTGAAGCTCGCAAAAGACACAAGCTTACAGATCTTCATATACAAATGGCTCGAGAATTAGGAATGAATCCTAAAAAATTTGGAAAAATAGATAATCATAAGCAAGAGCAATGGAAAGCTCCCTTACCCGAATTCATTGAACATTGCTATCAAAAAAGATTTAAACGAGAGCGGCCCCTCAAAATCATTCGTATAGAAAATCTTGAAAAATAATAGTTAACCATCCTCCATCTCCAAAATGAGAGAGATTGTTCAGATAAGCAAAACAACAAAAATGTTATTTCGATTATATTCTCACCAAGACTTCAGAATTTTTCTTATAATATGAGATAATATTTTTTTGCTACTGTTTACGAGCTTATAGATCTCTTTAGGCTCATCTGCAAAAGAGGTAAGAAAGTGGAATCTGTTAATATGCTGATACTTTAATTTTAAGATAGCGGTTCTGCTCCTTCATCTAATATATCTAGATATTTACGATACACATAAACTCTATCTCTTTTTTTAGCAGTTATTTCTTCTAAAATCCCTAATTTCAGCATATGATTTATTGCACTTCTTGCTGTTGGCGCTGTTATATTTAGCTCTTTACTTAATAAAGGGACAGAAGTCTGTGGCATTTTTTTTAGGTATTCTAATACTTCAATACAAGAAAGTCTGCTTCTTCCTAATTGCTGTATTTTTAATAAGTCATTTTCAAATAACATATTAATTTGTTTAGCGGTATGTACTGCTTGTTTTGCTGACGCAGTAACTCCTTCTAAAAAAAATTCTAACCATGTTTCCCATGTACCTTGTAATCTTACTTGTTGTAGTAAGTTATAATAAATATCTCTATTTTGTTTGAAATAAAGGCTAAGGTATAAAATTGGCTCTTTCAGTAGACCTTCTTGATATAGAAGCAAAATAATAAGTAATCTACCAAGCCTTCCATTACCATCTAAAAATGGGTGAATTGTTTCAAATTGTACATGAACAATTCCAGCTCTAATTAAAGCTGGTAGCTTTGATTTTTTCTCATAAATAAAATTCTCAAAATTAGATAAACAATCCATTAATTTTTCTACTGGTGGAGGAACAAATAAAGCATTTCTTGGCCTACTTCCACCAATCCAATTTTGAGATCTTCGAAATTCTCCTGGTAGTTTATTAGATCCCCTACTACCTGACAATAAAATGGCGTGAATTTCACAAATTAACCTTAACGACAAAGGAAAATTATTTTTAAGTCTATCTAATCCATAGTTAATTGCTTGCACGTAATTAGAAACTTCTTCAACGTCATCTATAGAAATATTAGGCTTTTGATTATGCTCGAATAGCATCAAATCTGCAAAAGAGCTTTGAGTCCCTTCAATTTGAGAAGAAAGCAATGCTTCTTTACGCACGTACATATAAATAAAAAGAGATATATTTGGTATAATTTGTGCAATACTGTTCAGTTCAGCAAGAGCTAATGTTGCCTTTTCTAAATAAGGATATAAACTGCTAACATCAATTGGAGGACATGGAGGCAGCTGAGAAGGTATGTATGCTCTATAGCTTTCAGTTGCAACTTTTTTTGTTATATAAGTTCCTATTCTTTGGTCCATGATGTTTTTATTTTTTCTTAAGGTTTGTTACTAAGAAAGTATATCATATTATCTTTTCTTAGCATAGAATAAAATAAGATTTAAATTAGAAGTTCTATCTTTGCGAGTTTATGGCTTTTTTGTGATTCTATTGATAAAATATTTATCTGCAATAGTGCTAGAACTATGACCAGTATCACCTACATATGTTCTTTTGACCTCTTTAATGATCTGAGATGCATAACCAGTAGTAAATAGTAGGCAATGCACTTGTTGCTACTAGTAAAGATTCAGCTTCTTCATTAAAACCATTTTCTTGCAACGCTTTTACTGCTTAGGTTAAAACGCCTCACTTATCACATTAATTATATCCCCCTATCCTACTACTCTAGGGTTTCAAAGCTTTTATCAATGCTATTACATTCTCCAGTGAAGTAGCCATAAATATTCTCTATCATATTATTTAATGGTTCTATTAAGTTAACTTTCTGAACACTTGTCAGCAATAATTTACTCATATGATCTGTCATCACAACAACACTCATAACACTTAAAGATTGTTTAACTGCTAACATTTGCCCTACTTGAGTTATAAAATCAAAATTCATATTTCTACTAACACTATATAGAACTAATGAATCCATAACATAAGGAATAATTACTTACTCCTAAAAATAGATTCTTGTCTTGTGGCAAATTCTCGGCCTGGTTGTATTGATTATAGCATTGCATTCCACCAACTGTACCACTTATTACAATATCATATAGTAGAGTTGTGCTAGATACTCCACCACTAGCTATCCCTAGAAATATTTGAGCTGCTATATCAAAACTACATTTTTCAATAAACTCAATTGGGTTGTTTATTGATTTATCTTGCATGTTTTGAAAACTTTCTTGCTTCAAATCAGCCAAGCATTCATAGGCAAGGATTTTTCCTCCATAAATAACAGTAAACGACATGGAAGTGATAAAATCAAACTTACCACTAATGGAAAATATCCCCACGTTGCAAGAGGTATAATGAACAGCTATCTTGAAATAGTTACTATCCATGAATTCTGGTAAAGAATATTTTAGATGCAGAATCTCTTTAAAGAAATATTGAATTATTGGTAGCGCTTCTATTGCTTCTTTGGTAGCAAACGATATCGTTGTTAATTGACTAATCGTAGATGGAGGCTGTTCATACGAAGATTCTTCATATTCATATGAAGCGTGGTCTTCTAATTCAATTTTTTCTATTGATTTTTCTGCTTCTGAAGATTTATCTTCGTTAGATAGTAATTGATATTGTTTTATATTAGCACTAACCTCTATTAACCCATTTATTATGGGATCTGCACCTCTTTTCTTAGCTATAGATTCTACTACTTTAAAGTTTAGCGCAGGATTGTCATATACAACAAAAACATAATATACTTGGTAACTAGGAAAAGCTATAGTTTGCAAATCACTCTCACCTACAAAATTAGGGTCTTTAATACATTCATTATATGATAAAATTGCACTTGTAGACTTACTATCAATAGGAATACTTTTTAAATAGCTATAAATTTTCTTTAATACATAAACTACAATTTTTTGATTACTGTTCTGACTATTTTTTGGCCAATAGCTACTTCGTAAAATTAAATATTCTGCACAAGCTTGATTAAAAAATCTACCCATATATTCTACGGTACTAATACCTCCACTATATGACCACCAGTCCATTTTGCTAATTGCCTTATTAGCACTTAGTTCCTTAATGAAGATATTAGCAGTACTATCTGTTATTAGGTTATATTTTGCTAGCATTTTATATAACTTTGATACTTTAAAACTATCTTTTTTTATATTATTAAAAACACTTTGAAAATATTTTTTATCTGTAATTAATTCTGCCAATGTATCAATTATATCAACAATAAATTTCTCAGGGTCCTTAATTCTACTTTTTGACATTATGAATGTTTTTTCTAAAACAGCTTTAAAGATATAACAAATCTCATTATCACATTCTTCTTTAATTATAATATCTTTAACTTCATCTTTTATAAATTGAAGCCTACTATTTTTACTATCAAAAATCACTGCATATTCATTATGCATAGCAACCCACAAAAGCTTATTAAATAAATCAATAATATTTTTAGAGGCATCAGTATATTGAACTACAAATAATGGAAGGCTTTGTTCTAATTGCTGACCCAAATAAGCTATTATTGTAGAAGCAAATTTCCGTGATATTCCTTTTAGCGTATCACTTTGCTTTTCTTTTTCTATATTTTCTCTATATCTCAATAAACAACAGAAAATCTTAGCGCATAAAGCTTGAGTATATTGATTTAACTCTAGTGTAAAAAGCTGGTTAAGTGCAGTAAGCGCGTACACCGATCTCCATGATGGATCATTGTCAATGCGCCGAACAAAATAATCTGCTAACCTTTCGCTAAAGCTATTAGCCAATAAAGACATTGCTAAAAAACCACCATCAACATCCCAATAATCATTGCTTATACTTTCTGTAACAATTTTTTCAGTAACAATTTCTTCAAAAAGCTTAGCTATTTCTTCATATCTTTTTTTTACTAATCAAAAATGCTTTTGTTTCTTTATAAACATTTGCCTTATTCATTACTCTGACTTTTAGTATTTTTGAGTCTTCAATAAAATCAAAATCCATAATGTCATCTGCTAAAGAAATACCTCTGGCCAATACTGGCATTTCAATCCTTTGTATTTCTTGTTTTTTATAGCTTTTATCTTCCATCGCTGAAGTTATTGTTATGCATTCTATTAATCTACTTGACCAGCCTTCATCCTTAATAATTTCTTGTAGCCGTTCTTTTTGTGACCGGTTAAATTCTTGTATGCAATTTTTATATAGCTTCAAATCTGCAAACCCAAGAATATCACCACGTTCACATAATATACTCCAAAAACTTTTAACTTGAATTTGATTGCCTTTATCCCAACCTGGCACTAAAGGATCACCACTCAAACTTAAATGACTGAGCATCAACATTATTGTATGGTATTTAGTCATATAGCGATGCTCTAGTATTGCTTCTCTGAAAACTATATTTTCTACAGCAATAAGACCTTTTAGTATACAAAGCGCAGCAAGGTAATCCTGATAAGTATCATGATTGAATTTCAGAATAAAATCTGTACCTTGATTAGAGATAGTAACTATTCCTGTATCCTGTAATTCATTTATCATTTCAGTCGTATAATAGATTTGATTTAGTGCCTGACTCACAAAGCCATAATTTTTATTAAATGCTTGACGAAATGCATATACCATTAAAATGTCATTATAGCTGGAAGTAAAACTATATACTCGATGAGGAAATCTTAATGTTGTAGAAAGAGGCATTTCCATATGCTTTTCTAAAAATAAACTTAGTTTTGTTCTTATAAAATATTGATAAAGCGTTATAGTACTAAGTTGAGTAGTTTCCCCAAAAACTTCGTTAAAATTAGCTTGCTCATCATGTAACCAAGAATGCATAATGCTTGGCTTTAGCGTTTCACAAAAAATATAACTTTCTAAAGGAACACCTAGTAAATGCATTATATTTTTATCAATGATATCATTCATTTTTTCATATATAGATTTTGCTAATTGCCTTACATTTCTAGAGCTTAATTCTTTTTCTTTAGATTCTTTTGCTTGAAATTCTCTATATATAGCCTGAACATATTCTTCTATATATTTTTTATGCTGAGTATCTGTATATTCTTTAAGGGTCAAGTAATGCCCTAAAGACCTTCCTTTAGGCAAAATAATTTTATTATATGAATATGGTCTTGTTGTAATCACAATTTTTGTTTCTAAAGGCAGCTGACTTATCCAAGTGTTAAATATTCTCACTGCAAGATCAGATTTTATCTCATCGAAACCATCTAATAATAAAGTTACTCTTCCCAAAACCCTCATATCATGTTTTAATGCCTCAAATTGCCATCTAGGCCAATTTTCTCCTATAGATATTTCGGTAAATATCTCCGTTAGATGAAAGTTATCAGATAAAAATTGTATTCCAGGTAAGCTTAGTCTAATTATCCAAGTAATCTTATTCGAGTCCTCAGATCCTTGCTGAATGCTAGCTCTGTTAATACAAAATGATGATTTTCCATAACCAGCATCAGCTGAAATAATTATAGAGTTTTGAGAATATTGAGCAAAAAAATCTTCTTCTGTTGCTACTCCTTCTTTCTCTCCATCAAAATCATATTGTAATGGGGTGGGTAATTTAGAAATATCATAATTATTTGTTACAATAACTTCAAAATTCTCAATATTTCTAATCTGTATACGGAGAGATTCTATCTCTATTGCTGTGCCAATATTGAAGTAGGTACTAGCAATATAGATCAGTTTTTCCGAGGCAGAATAACTTTCAAGATTATTAAAATCTGGAACTAACCGATATTTTATATCTTTAGAAGCTTGATTATCAGAAGCAAAGCTTGTTTTTTTCTCATTATTAAACCAATTTCTTAATGATAATTCTAACTTAGCTCTATTAACTCTGCTAATATTATCTATTACAAATAACTTAGCAGGAACAACTTCTAGAATATGCCTCAAATGATAGAGAGGAACTCCTTCAACTAAATCATTAGCAACGTATACATCATATGGTAGGTTTTGTGAATTATGTCTATTATCTTTTGAATGTTCAATTATTTCTCTAAACCAATCTAAATTTCTTATTACCTTATAAGCTCCACTATCTTTATCTTTAAGAATATTAGATATACTATATTCTTTTCCACCTACGCTTAATCTTATAATATCAGCTTCTTTATATATTTCTTCTAATTGCTCGTCAATTAGTGGATCAACATTAAATTCTTGAGCATTAAGGATTTTTAGTTGATCTTTTTGATCTGGCCTTATTAATAACAATATTTTTCTGTTATTCAGATTGGCATTTTGTAAAGCTTCAATAAATACTTGCGGGATATCGTTTTCTTGTCTACAGTCTACGAGTAGTAATTTTATAGAATTACCTCTTAATATATCGGCCAATTTCTCTAGATAAGGAGAATTACTTGATAAGAATCCCCATTCATTATCTTTTAAGAATAATTGTGTTTTATATGGCTTGATTGTACCATAAACTCATAATTCTATGCCACTACCACTATCATCTTTAACAACAGCAATATGCTCGTTATTATTACTTAAAAACTCAGATAACTCTCTTATTTCAGCATGCTTCCAATCTAATCTATATCCTTCAAATTCTTTCTCATAAATCTGTGTAGCTCCAAATAAATAAACACGCTGTGAATCCCCTAACTCTGCAGTTATAAAACTACCCAAACTATCAGATTTTAATATACAATCATGCCGCTTGCTTAACCAATCCAACATAAATTTATATAAGCTGTTGAAAAGCTCTTTTGGAGCTATATTGACATCTACTTCTAACTCTTTTGCAATTATCTGAATTAAACTGTCATTATTTGGCTGCTCTATTTTTATAACAAATTCATCAAGAAACTCCTCTATTTCTTTTGACATAAGATTAGATAAGACTAATCTTGGGTTATTTATTTTTACTTCTATTTTATCTTGAGTAAAATGCTGTCTTAATATTTCTGCATGTTCTTTCTTAATTTTCAAAAGAATAAGGCTTTTGTATTTTTCATCATCTAAAGCTAATGCCAATAATGCTTTAGCCTTTTGACTTAGATTTGATCTTCCATCTATTTGCAATTTTTCATAATTTAACTCAGATTTACTTTTGCTAATTTTGGATTTTTTATTTGGAGGATTGTTGCCATAATTTTGGATTTTTATACTATTTTTTTCTATATATTTGACTGCTTCAATGATTTCTTTATCAAGCGTTTCTAAATCTATTTCAATATCCTCAGAACTATCTCCTCTTTTTCTTACCTCATCTGATGAAGATCGAATAGCATCAACAAATTGAACTCTGCTATTACCTTTTTGAAACCTAAAGGTTTTACTGCATATACCTGTAAATAAAAACTCATCCTCTTCAACAGTAAGCTCTTCTAAAAATCCATTTCCATTTTCAATCCCTTTATTTGTAAAAAAGATATATGTGCTATATTTTTCTTCATCAATAGCTGTTTTAGTAAAAGTACCAGCTTTAAGTCTTATCCATGAATCAAAATATTTAGCTAGACTAGCATCGTTATCTAAGTCAGCACATAAATCTGTTGCTGTGTATGAAGCTTCTGCTGTTGAGCTATGCTTTGCTTGCAAAAAAGTAATTCTATCACCATAATCAATTACTAGATCATCAAATTTTTCAAATTCTTTAGCTTCACTAATAAGATGAAATAATTTGCCTTGTTTATACGCCCGATAAGCAACTAAAGTTAATAAACTTAACTGGTATAAATTACCATGCAGACTTTTTCTTAAACCATCAGCTGTTAATTGTAAATTGTCGTAAATTGTACGCTTATCAATATTAGAAGCATCACTATGACCAGATTTTAAATTACTAACAGATTGCGAATTACCATGTACTGTAATTGAAGCACTTGATATTCTGGTTTCTGCATTAATTTCTTGGCTAATTTGTTCAAATATATTTACACTATCACCCTGAAATTCTAATCCACCTTCGCTAGATCTCTTAAAAAATAAAGCGACAAAATTTATCGTTCTACCTGCAGAATCTATGGCGCTAAAATGACCTGAATTGTCATGTATAATATCTCGTATTTTTGTTGCACTAACAATGCTACTTTCTTCTATAGATAGCAATGACGATAGGTCTTGCGATATGCTTTTCATCCCCAATAGCAACGCAGCTTTTATTATATTAAAACTTTCTGGCTTAGTATATTTAAGGCGCCCTGAAAAATCCTCATTTCTTAACTGCATCTCATAAAATAAATCATCACTAACTTCACTTAAATGTTGATTACGTAAAGCTTCTATTCTATGAGGATCATCGCATATTATAGCTAGCCTTAAGTTTTGCCCCTCTATAATATCCTTACCATTCTCAGCACTAATCACTCCACATGAATTACCGTCATATTGCTGCCTTTTATAAGCTTCATTATTAATATCATGCAAAGTAAGGCTGGTTTCAAATGTTTCTTGAATAGCTCTTTGAATTTCTTCCTTAACACTTTCTCTAACATTGGAAGATCTATCTTCAGATGGGTTATATACCGTAATTTTTATATCATCTAGAATGTTGTCTCTAGAAAAGCCTAAAGTTATAATTCCTAATCCCCAATGAATATCATGAATATGATATGGAAAAATAATTGAGTGCAAATAAATATGTTGCTTTGATGAATCAAAGTTCCAATCTTTGATTTGATTGAATGCGTACAGAATATCATTTGTTATCCCATTAAACCCTTCCAACAATCCTGCTTTTGATTCAAAATCAACTGCCCCTGCAATAGAGACAGATATATCTTGCTTATTTTTATATAGGGTTTTATCTTGGTTGATTAGTAGGCCAGCTTGTTTACGTAAAGTCATAGATGATTTATCTTCGCCAAATATAGAGTGTCCTTCAGTATTTGCATCAAAAAAGAATTCTAATTTCTGAGAGCATATATATTTGTCCCATACTTTTAATATTTGTTGTTCGCTATACCAAGCTTCTATATTTGCTTTCACAATTTAGCATATACCTCAAGTAATCATAGTTAAAAAGAATCTTAGTTTGATGTCTACTATATATTTATAACGAACACTACAAGCCTACAATTTCTGTTCATGGTTTTGCTTAGCTTTTAGAGTTTTAATCTCTAGCAGAGAACCTATTAAATGAATTAATTTCCTCTATAGTAAGTAACGCCTTCCCTTGGTATATATGCTGAGATAAGAAGTCATGTTCTTCATCTTTGTTTTGTTCACTAACTTCAATATACCAAGATTTTGGCTTACCATTGTTGCCATCATTCCATCGATACCCACGGTTCTTAAGAATATCTTTACTACTGAATGGACTATTTATTGCCCATATGATATAAGATTTTTCTTTAGCATTGTCCAATAATACCTTAAAAACTAAGTCTTTTGATTGAGGAAGCAATTGTGTGAGCAGATGCACGCCCACTAGACAATCCACCTCCGCTCTATGAGCATCATAAAAGAAACCGAATTTATATGCTAAATATTCTAACTTGGCGCTAGATATATTTTCTTTTCTCCAGGGAACTTGAGTATAACTACAACCCCAAGCTCTCTGTTTAAATATAGGGAATTGCCTTTCAACAAATTTTCGATCAAAACTGCTATTGTGAGCAACTATGAGCGACGCAGATTGCACTATTAACTCTACTTGTGCATTATCAATAACTTGATCTTTAACCATATCATCAGTTATGCCGGTGAGTAAGCTAATCTGCTCATTAAGTGGCTCACCTGGATCTTGAAAACTAGAATAACTATCTAATATTCTAAAAATACGCCCATCTTGACTATATTCAAATGGCACTAAAGCTAATTCAATAATTTTATCATTTTTATAATCTAGCCCCGTTGTTTCAGTATCTAAGTAAACACCTATTAGCTTCTCCCCCTCATCACTAGGATGATACTGTTTTAACTGCTCGAAGCGCTCTAATACCTGATACTTATTACTTTGGCTCAAAAGCTTAGCAATTTCTTCTAGTGTTTGAAGAGAATCTATTTGGTTAATTGTCATAATAATACATTCTATCTATAAGATTATAAAAACAACGGGTCCATAAAACTAGATTATAGAAATTATTGATTCACCGCATCTTTCAGTAGTTTTCCAGCAGAAAATTTTACTGCCTTAGAAGCTGCAATAGTAATTTCTTCACCACTTCTTGGATTACGTCCTTTACGTTCTGGCTTTTCAATTACAGAAAAGTTACCAAAACCAATTAATTGAACTATATTACCAAATTTAAGCGCTGTTGTTACTACATCAATGTAGGCATCCAAGAATTTTTTAGTATCTACTTTAGTGAATTTTGTATTTTCTGCGATTGCGCTAACTAATTCTTCCTTATGCATAATTATTATTCCTATTATTTAAACATTGATATTGAGTTAGCTACGCTATTGTAAATAGCGGAAACAAAAGACTTACACATATTTATTTTACTTGCAAGTATTTTTTATTAACTATTATTAATCTTTACCAAAACAAATTTATATCACAGCAAAATAAACAACAGTAATTCATTTAATTGAATTTCTTTTATTTTTTCTAAAAGCTTCAGGCTTCTCAAATTCGCTACCCCAAATCCCTACCCTATTCCACCTCGCTTGCACTTCTTCTTTCATGAAAGATAAATCATATTTGCTATAAGATAAAGCATTTCCTGTTTTCACCATCTCTCTGTTAAGATTGATATCTCCCACATAACAATAAGCGAGTTGACGTCTATATTTATCTAGGCCTCCGTCAGTACAAGCGACTTCTTGAGCTCTAATCAATTTAATTAAATATTCTTTAGCCACTTCGCCACATTTATATAGCTGCATTAATTTTTTATCTCTACATTCTTGGTTAAGCTCTGGGCTATCTATTCCCTGTAATCTTATACGTAATTTACTTAACACAATAGTATCTCCATCAATCACACGAACTTGAGTACCAATAAATCTCCTCTCATGTAAATCATGACCAATATAATATTGAGCTACCAATATTATACTCAAGAAAATACCAATAAAAGTAGGATACTTAATATAATTTTTAATAATATTTTTAAGTTTAATTATTTTGACTGCCATTTTATTTTATCCCTATCCTCAATCTCCACATATTACGGTTTCAAATTTATCTTCAATCTTAATAATAACAATGAACAACCATTATAGTCCTTATATTGCTTCATGCTATTATCTCCGCTCTAAATTAATTTAAACCTAATTTTTATTAGACCGCACTAAAGCTCTAGCAATCTCTTGTAAAAGCATCGGTTGAGTATAAGGCTTCCTTAAAACTGAAACTATACCCAAAGCATAAGCTTTTTCAATTTCAACTTCAGAAACCATCCCTGTTTGTAAAATCACTGGAATTTTTCTTAAATAAGAATCCTGTTTAATAATTTCTAATAAAGCTAAACCAGTAATATCTGGCATCATCATGTCCAATAAAATTAAATCTATCTTAGGATAGGTTAAAAGATACTTAAGTCCTTCTTTTCCACCTAATGCACTAATTAAGGTGAAATTAGTGTCAAACAATAACATTTCCATTCCCATTAAACAAACTTGGTCATCATCAATCATTAAAATCTGTTTTGGTTCCTTCAAGATCTTATGGCTAGCCCCGCTCTCATCAATCATTTTTTATCAAAACCTTATTTTTATTTCATTCATCTTTTATTTATGTATTTTAAAATTCTTGACTCCTAAGTCTATTACTTGAGCTTTCGGCCTTAGACAAAAATCAAAGGTTAACAGATTTTATCACAGAACTTAACGCAACGCTATACTTACAAGTAATAAGTAAGCGCTACTATTCAACATTTTATGTTTGCTAGAAATTTGAGCGGTCAAGTTAACAAGAATACGCAAAATCAACGTATTGACCGTTAAAGGATGAATTAAAGAAGTTTGAACTTATACATAACCTGCTAAAATATACCCTTAACATGATTTGCTATTATAATAGAATTAAAGCATTCCTAAAGCATGCTTATAAAGATCTAATAATTCCTCATGTTCATCTAGTTTTGCTTTATCTATTTTACGAATTCTAACAATTTGACGAAGAACCTTTACATCAAAACCTTGCCCCTTTGCTTCTGCATAAGTTTCTTTGATATCTTCAAGTACAGTATTCTTATCTTCTTCCAAACGCTCAATTCTAGCCATAAATTGATTTAAATATTCTTTAGAACTATTATCTATTACATCACTCATATGTATTCCCTTAAATTATATATCACTAATTCTTACAAGCCGTAGCTTTCAGAAAAATTTATCCATATGACGCATAGGCCTAAGAATCTTAAGCATTAATTGCTTCTTTCCTTAATCAGTAGTAATTACCTTATTATTAATGCCCTAAAATAAGCTATAAACAGCTTATACTCAGGTCTTATG
>Ga0007797_1000123_pt1 | contig 20958 bp, 20 predicted proteins | sample CryBogmetaGMA25M_FD_60364 | JGI IMG/M metagenome (GOLD analysis project Ga0007797, IMG submission 60364) | Freshwater microbial communities from Crystal Bog, Wisconsin, USA - MA2.5M | ecosystem: Environmental > Aquatic > Freshwater > Lake | place: Crystal Bog, Wisconsin, USA | collected 2009-07-06 | reverse complement strand
GCCCTGGTGCTCTGGAGCACGGGCCTGGCCGCCACCGTGGCCGAGGCCCTGCCCCGGGCCAGGGACTGTCTGCGCAGCGGTCTTGCCTGGCAGCGGGTGCAGGCCCTGCGGGCTGCCCTGAGCTCCCCTGCTGCGGGATGATCGATCCAGTTGAGCGCCCGGCCGTGTCCCAGCCTTCCGTCGCCGTCGTGCCCTCGCCCACCAGCGTCCAGCAACCGGGCTCGGCCGACCCGGGCGGCGGCCCGTCAACGGCAGCCGCGGTCTTGGTGCTCGCCGACGGCACCCTGCTGCGGGGTCTGGCCTTCGGCGCCAGGGGCACGGTGGTTGGCGAAGTGGTCTTCAACACCGGCATGACCGGTTATCAGGAGGTGATGACCGACCCCAGCTACGCCGGTCAGCTGGTCACCTTCACCTATCCCGAGCTCGGTAACACCGGTGTCACCAGCCAGGATCTCGAATCCGACCGGCCCCAGGTCTGCGGCCTGATCGCCCGCCAGCTCTCCCCCTGCACCAGCAACTGGCGCGCTGAGGAGGACCTTGAACCCTGGCTGGAGCGCCATGGCGTCATTGGCATCGAGGGGGTGGACACCCGTGCCCTAGTGCGCCATCTGCGTGAGGGCGGTGCGATCAATGGGGCGATCAGCAGTGACGGCACGCCTGCGGCGGCCCTGCTGGAGCAGGTGCGTCAGGCCCCGCTGATGGATGGCCTCAACCTCGCCGCCGGGGTCAGCACCCCCGAGCCCTACCAGTGGAGCAGCGTCTGCGCCGCCGGCTTCGATGCCCGGCTTCAACCCCGCCCCGAGCGCCCCTATCGCGTGGTGGCGATCGATTTCGGCATCAAGCGGGCGATCCTGGAGCGTCTGGTCGCCCATGGCTGTGCCGTCATGGTGCTGCCGGCCGCCGCCACCCTGGCCGAGGTGCTTGCCGAGGGGCCGGAGGGGGTGTTCCTTTCCAACGGCCCCGGCGATCCGGCCGCGGTCAGCAGCGGCATCAATCTTGCCCGCGAGCTGCTCGAACAGCACCATCTGCCCCTGTTCGGGATCTGCCTGGGCCACCAGATCCTCGGGCTCGCCCTGGGCGGCAGCACCTTCAAGCTCGGCTACGGCCACCGCGGCCTCAACCACCCCTGTGGCAGCCCCGGCCAGGTGGAGATCACCAGCCAGAACCACGGCTTCGCCCTCGATGCCGCCTCCCTGCCGGCCGCTCGGGTGCGCGTCACCCATTTCAATCTCAACGACCGCACCGTGGCGGCCATGGAGATGCTGGATCAACCGGTGTTTGGCGTGCAATACCACCCCGAGGCCAGCCCCGGACCCCACGACGCCGACCACCACTTCGCCCGCTTCACCGCCCTGATGGCGGCGGCCCGCTGCCGGCCAGAAGCGAAGCCAACGCCAGCGTGAGGCCAAGCCAACTCAAAGCCAAGCCAAAACCGAAGCCTTTTGTCGTCGTTGACGCATCCGGCAATCCCCTCTCTACACTCCAGCGCGACACCATTCGTCGAGGGCTGGAGCAATCACCGACCTGCAACGACTCACCGTCTCCCTGCGGGGGGGCTACGAACGGCAGGTGTCGTGCCTGCTGTTCAGCTTCACGGGCCAACTTGATGCCTACTCCGACAAGCAGTTCAGCGAGTTCATCGCCGAACACAGCGCTGGCAACGCATTGCCGCTGGTGGTCGATCTGAGCCGGATTGATTTCATCGATTCCTCCGGTCTTGGCGCCCTGGTGCAGATGGCTAAGGCCTGCAACGACGCCGGCAGTTCTTTCGTCGTGGTTGGTAACGCCCGGGTGATCCAGACGGTCAAGCTGGTGCGCCTTGAGTCCTTTCTGCATCTGCAGCCCGATCTCGATACGGCGCTTGGCAGCCTCGCCGCCGCCTGATTCCCCCGTTCCGGCCTCGGCCTGGCTCGGCCAGCTGCCCGAGCTGGCCCCCGGGGCCGATCTGGGGGCCCTGCAACTGGCCTGGCTGGGCGACGCCGTCTGGGAACTGCACCAGCGCCTGCGCCACTGCCGCCAGCCCGGCCGTGCCCATGATCTGCACCGCCTGGTGGTCGAGGCCGTGCGGGCGGAGGCCCAGGCCCTCGCCCTGCGCGGCCTTGAGCCCCTGCTCACCTCCGCCGAGCTCGATCAGGTGAGGCGCGGCCGCAACCGGGCCGGTCGGGGTCCGCGTCGCGGCGACCCAGGCGCCTATGGGCAGGCCACGGGATTTGAGACGATGCTGGGATGGCTGTTTCTGAAGAACCCCAAGCGGCTGGCCGAGCTGCTGGATCACCTCGAGAAGTCCGACTCCCAAGCCCCGCCCGCCAGTTCATGAGCCAACCCTCCGATCGACGCCCCTACCGCTCCGCGGACCGGCGTCCCAGCGACCGCCGCCCCGGCGATCGCCGCCCCACCGAGAACCGCGCCGGCGACCGCCGTCCCGTTGACCGGGGGGCCGCCGAGCGCCGCCCCGGTGATCGGCGACCCGCTGATCGCCGCCCGGCCCCCTTCCGCGACGGCGAGCGCAGTTTCCCCGACCGCTTCGCTGAGCGCAGCGGCTCTGAGCGGGGCGGCCGCCCCTTCGACCGTTCCCCACGCCGCAGCGACGCCCGCCCTGAGCCCGGCGCCCGGCGCTCCGGTCCTCCTGCTCCCCGCTTTGGCGGTCCCTCCCCCCGCTTCGGCGGTGACCGACCGGCCTTCAACCGTTCCGCCGACGAACGGCGTTCCTTCCAGCGCGGCGGCTACGAGCGCGGCAGCGCCGACCGCGGCCCCCAGCGCCGCGGCGAATGGCGCCCGAATCGGGCGGAGGCCGATGGCCGCCCCGGGGAGCGGCCCGCCCCCCGCAGCTACGGCGATCGGGCGAATGGCGAGCGGGGCAATGGCGATCGCCCCGATACTGAGCGCCGCCGTTTTGATCCCCGCAGCCGCTTCCGCGACAGCGATCGCCGGCCCCGCCTTGCCGGCCGTCCCCCCTTCGCCGGCCGCGCCCCGCTGCCGGCGCCGCCGCCCGCCAGCGCCGAAGGCGGCGAATCCGACAACCACGCCCCCTCGGCGCCCTCCGATCTGATCTGGGGCCGCCATCCTGCCCTGGCGGTGCTGGAGGCCGGCCGGCCAGTGCATCGGATCTGGTGCACGCCGGAGATGCGCTTCAGCCCCCGCTTCCTGCAGCTGCTGCGCGACGCCAAGGCCTCCGGTGTGCTGGTGGAGGAGGTCACCTGGGCCCGCCTCGGCCAGATCAGTGGTGGGGCGGTGCATCAAGGCATCGTTCTGCAGCCTGCTGCCGCCGAGACCCTCGACCTTCCAACCCTGATCGACGCCTGCCGCCAGCTGGGCGAATCGCCGCTGCTGATCGCCGTCGACGGCCTCACCGACCCCCAGAACCTCGGGGCGATCGTGCGCAGCGCCGAGGCCCTCGGCGCCCACGGCATGGTGCTGCCCCAGCGCCGCAATGCCGGCCTCACCGGTTCGGTGGCCAAGGTGGCGGCCGGTGCCCTGGAGCACCTGCCCGTCGCCCGGGTGGTCAACCTCAACCGTTCCCTCGATGCCTTAAAGGAGGAGGGCTATCGGGTGGTCGGCCTGGCGGCCGAAGGCAGCCTCAGCCTGGAGGAGGTTGACCTCGACGGCCCCCTGGTGATCGTCACCGGCTCCGAGGGGGATGGCCTCTCGATGCTCACCCGCCGCACCTGCGACCAGCTGGTGCGCATTCCCCTGCGGGGAGCCACCCCCAGCCTCAATGCTTCCGTGGCCACGGCCCTGCTCCTCTATGAAGTCGCCCGGCGCAGCTGGATGCGCGGCCTCCGTGGCAACGCCCCCGCCCCGAGACTGCAGCGGTTGCAGCTGCCGGCCCCAGGCCCCGTGCCTGAACCGCAGCAGGCGGAGCCAGCGGCCGCTGAGGCGGCTCCAGTGGTCGAGGCCCCTGCCACGGAAGCGGAACCCACCCCGGCCCTTGAAGCGGTCTCCGAGACAGCGGCCACCGATCCCACTGTCGAACCCACTGTCGAACCCGCTGCCGCTGTGGCCGAGTCAGCCCCTGCGCCGCTGTCTTCAGCCCTTGCTGGGGATCCCCAGGGCGATGCGGATCTGACCCTGGCGGGCCCCGGCAGCAGCGAACGCACCAGTGATGGTTTCGACCAGGATGTGCTGCTGTGAATGGGGTCGGGTCGCAACGTCAGAATGGCGGTTCCGCCTCTCCCATCACCGCGATGAACCCGATGCTCTGGCCTGCGCGCAGCGTCGCCAATGGCCTGGGTCTTGCCTGGTGGGCGCGGGTGGAGACCCGCTCCCCAGATGCCATCTACTGGTTCGGTCCCTTCGTGCGGCGCAGCACCCTGGAAGCGGCCCTGCCCGCCTTCCTCGACGACCTGCGCTCCGAATCGCCCGCCGTCCTCGAGCATCAGCTGCTGCAGACCCGCCGCGGTGAACCGCTTACCGAGGCCCCTGATCTGCCCGGCGAAGCCGTCCCATCGGCCTGAGCGGCGCTGGCTGATAGCGTCCAGCGAAGCCGGAAACTGGGTCGATGGGGATCGCCGAATGGCGGGAGCAGCTGCAACGGGGTGAGGTGTCCGCCCGGGAGCTCACTGATCTGCACCTGGCGCGGATCGCCAGCAGCGAACCCAGCATCCACGCCTTCCTGGAGGTCACCGCCGAGCGGGCCCGCGCCGATGCCGATCGCATCGACGCCGCCCGTGCCGCCGGCGAGGCCCTGCCCCCCCTGGCCGGTATCCCCCTGGCCATCAAGGACAACCTCTGCACCCTGGGGATCCGCACCACCTGCTCCAGCCGCATGCTGGAGAACTTCGTGCCCCCCTACGAGTCCACCGTCACCGGGCGCCTCTGGCAGTCGGGAGCTGTGCTGCTCGGCAAGACCAACCTCGACGAGTTCGCCATGGGCAGCTCCACCGAGACCTCGGCTTTCGGGCCCAGCCGCAACCCCTGGAATCCGGAGCGGGTGCCGGGAGGTAGCTCCGGCGGCAGTGCCGCCGCCGTGGCGGCGGGTGAATGTGTCGCCTCCCTCGGCTCCGATACGGGGGGCTCGATCCGCCAGCCCGCCGCCTTCTGCGGGGTGGTGGGGCTCAAGCCCACCTATGGCCGCGTCAGCCGCTGGGGGCTGGTGGCCTTCGCCAGTTCCCTCGATCAGGTGGGACCGTTCAGCACCAGCGTGGCCGATGCCGCCGAAATCCTGCAGGTGATCGCCGGCGAGGACCCCCGTGATGCCACCTGCCTGCGCGCCCCCGTCCCCGACTACCGCGCCGCCCTGACGGCCTCCCTGCAGGGGCTGCGGGTGGGACTGATCCGCGAGTGCTTTGAAGCTGAAGGGCTCGATCCCGAGGTGAAGGCCTCGGTGCAGGCGGCCGCCGCCCAGCTCGAAGCCCTCGGCTGTGACCTTGTCGATGTCAGTTGCCCGCGCTTCAACGACGGCATCGCCACCTACTACGTGATCGCCCCGTCGGAGGCCTCCGCCAACCTCGCCCGTTACGACGGGGTCAAGTACGGCTATCGCTCCGAGGCGGAGAACGCCGACAACCTGGCGATGATGACTGCCCGCAGCCGTGCCGAGGGCTTCGGTGATGAGGTGCAGCGGCGCATCCTGATCGGCACCTATGCCCTGTCCGCCGGTTACGGCGACGCCTATTACCGCAAGGCCCAGCAGGTGCGCACCCTGATCCGCCGTGATTTCGAACGGGCCTTCACCCAGGTGGATGTGCTGCTCACCCCCACCTCCCCCGGCACCGCCTTCCGCTTCGGTGCCCACGCCGAGGATCCCCTGGCCATGTATCTGGCCGACCTGCTCACCATCCCCGCCAACATGGCCGGCCTGCCGGCGATCAGCCTGCCCTGCGGCTTCGATCGCCAGGGATTGCCGATCGGCCTGCAGCTGATCGCCGGCGTGCTCGAAGAGCCGAAGCTGCTGCAGGTGGCCCACCAGTACGAGCAGGCCGCCCGCGTGATGGCCGGCCGGCCCGAGGCGGTGCTGGTGCCCTGAGGCGAACCCCGGCAGCGGCTAAGGGGGCAGGCTGCTGCGTCGTCTCCCTGTCCCAGCCCCACCCCACCCCTGGCGTCGTCCGCGGCGGCAAGGGGGTCAATGGCACTGGATGTTGCGTTCGGCCTTAGCCTGGGGCCATTGCCGGTCCGCACCCTTTGGCGTTCGTTCCCCTCCACAACCACAGCGACTACAGCCTGCTGGACGGTGCCTCCCAGCTGCCGGCGATGGTGGATCGGGCGGTGGAACTGGGCATGCCCGCCCTGGCGCTTACCGATCACGGCGTCATGTACGGCGCCATCGAACTGCTGAAGCTCTGCACGAAGGCCGGCATCAAGCCGATCATCGGCAACGAGATGTATGTCATCAACGGCTCGATCGAGGACCCCCAGCCGAAGAAAGAACGGCGATACCACCTGGTGGTGCTGGCCCGCAATGCCGTCGGCTATCGCAATCTGGTGAAGCTCACCAGCATCAGCCATCTCCAGGGCATGCGCGGCCGGGGCATCTTCTCCCGCCCCTGCATCGACAAACAGCTGCTTGCGGCCCACAGCGAGGGTCTGATGGTGTCCACCGCCTGTCTGGGGGGCGAGATTCCCCAGGCGATCCTGCGGGGGCGTCCCGATGTGGCGCGTGAGGTGGCCCGCTGGTATCAGCAGCTGTTCGCCGATGACTTCTACCTGGAGATCCAGGACCACGGCGGCCTCGAGGATCGCATCGTCAATGTCGAGATGGCCCGGATCGGCGCCGAACTCGGCATCCCCCTGATCGCTACCAACGATGCCCACTACCTCAGCAGCAGTGATGTGGAGGCCCATGACGCCCTGCTCTGCGTGCTCACCGGCAAGCTGATCACCGACGAAAAGCGCCTGCGATACACCGGCACCGAATACATCCGCAGCGAGGCCCAGATGCTCGGCCTCTTCGCGGATCACCTCGAACCGGAGGTGATCGAACAGGCCGTTGCCACCACCGCCCTGGTGGCCGAGAAGGTGGAGGACTACGACATCCTCGGTCGTTATCAGATGCCTCGCTTCCCGATCCCGGAGGGCCACACCCCGGTGAGCTACCTCAGCGAGGTGGCGGAGCAGGGGCTCCGGCAGCGCCTGGAGCTTCCAGAGCCGGCAGCGTTCGAGGCCGAGTATGGCGATCGTCTGCAGTTCGAGCTGCAGGTGATGGAGCAGATGGGCTTCCCCACCTATTTCCTGGTGGTCTGGGACTACATCCGCTTTGCCAGGGAAAGTGGCATTCCGGTCGGTCCTGGTCGCGGCTCGGCAGCTGGCTCGCTCGTGGCCTACGCCCTCGGCATCACCAACATCGATCCGGTCCGCCACGGCCTGCTGTTCGAGCGCTTCCTCAACCCCGAGCGCAAGTCGATGCCTGATATTGACACCGACTTCTGCATCGAACGGCGTGGTGAGGTGATCGATTACGTGACTCGCCGTTATGGCGAGGACAAGGTGGCCCAGATCATCACCTTCAACCGCATGACCTCCAAGGCGGTGCTGAAGGATGTCGCGCGTGTTCTCGATATTCCCTACGGCGAGGCCGACCGCCTCGCCAAGCTGATCCCTGTGGTGCGCGGCAAACCCGCCAAGCTGCGCGAGATGATCGGCGCCGAGTCGCCAGCCCCCGAGTTCCGCGAGAAGTATGAGGGCGATGCCAAGGTGCGTCACTGGGTGGATCTGGCGATGCGGATCGAAGGCACCAACAAGACCTTCGGTGTTCACGCCGCCGGCGTGGTGATCGCCGCCGATCCCCTCGATCAGCTCGTTCCTCTGCAGCGCAACAACGACGGCCAGGTCATCACCCAGTACTTCATGGAGGATGTGGAGTCGATGGGGCTGCTGAAGATGGACTTCCTCGGCCTCAAGAACCTCACGATGATCGAAAAGACCATCGATCTGGTGGCTCGCAGCAGTGGCGAACGCCTCGATCCCGACAAGCTGCCGATGGATGATGAGGGCACCTACAGCCTGCTGGCCCGCGGTGATCTCGAGGGAATCTTCCAGCTGGAATCCAGCGGCATGCGTCAGATCGTGCGCGATCTCAAGCCCTCGTCTCTGGAGGACATCTCCTCAATCCTGGCCCTGTACCGTCCCGGTCCCCTCGATGCCGGGCTGATTCCCAAATTCATCAATCGCAAGCATGGCCGTGAGCTGATTGATGTGGCCCATGAAAAGCTCAAGCCGATCCTCAGCGAGACCTACGGAATCATGGTCTATCAGGAGCAGATCATGAAGATCGCCCAGGACCTGGCCGGCTATTCCCTCGGGGAGGCCGACCTGCTGCGTCGTGCCATGGGCAAGAAGAAGAAATCCGAGATGGAGAAGCATCAGAGTGTCTTCGTGCAGGGGGCCAGTGAGCGCGGCGTTGACCGCGCCATCGCCGAAGGGCTATTCGAGCAGATGGTGCTGTTCGCCGAATACTGCTTCAACAAGAGCCACTCCACCGCCTACGGCGCCGTTACCTACCAGACCGCCTACCTCAAGGCCCACTATCCCGTCGCTTATATGGCGGCCCTGCTCACGGTCAATGCTGGCCAGAGCGACAAGGTGCAGCGCTACATCGCCAACTGCAACGCCATGGGCATCGAGGTGATGCCGCCCGATGTGAATGCCTCCGGGATCGATTTCACACCGATCGGCGATCGCATCCTCTTCGGCCTTTCCGCTGTGCGTAACCTTGGCGATGGCGCCATCCGCCAGCTGATTGAGATTCGCCAGAATGATGGTCCGTTCCGCAGCCTGGCCGACCTCTGCGACCGCATTCCCTCCCAGCAGATGAACCGGCGGGCACTGGAATCGCTGGTCCACTGCGGTGCCCTTGACGGCCTTGAGCCGGCGGCCAACCGCGCCCAGCTGATGGCCGATCTGGATCTGATCCTCGACTGGGCCTCCTCCCGCGCCCGCGACAGAGCCAGCGGTCAGGGCAACCTGTTCGACCTGCTGGCCGGCCCCGCCGCCACCGCCGGCGCTGAAGCATCGAGTGCTGATCTGAGCACCGCCCCGCGGGCGGCGGCCGTGGCCGACTATCCGCCCACCGAGAAACTGCGCCTGGAAAAGGAACTGCTGGGCTTCTTCATCTCCGACCACCCCCTGCGCCAGCTGGCGCCGCAGTTGAAGCTGCTGGCGCCGATCAGCCTGGCCAGCCTTGAGGAGCAGGCCGACAAGAGCAAGGTGAGCGCGGTGGTGATGGTGTCAGAACTGCGGCAGGTCACCACCCGCAAGGGGGATCGCATGGCCGTGCTGCAGCTGGAGGACCTCAGCGGCTCCTGCGAGGCGGTGGTGTTCCCGAAGAGCTATGCCCGTCTCGCCGACCACCTGATGGTGGATGCCCGGCTGCTGGCCTGGGCTTCGGTGGATCGCCGCGACGACCGGGTCCAGCTGATCATCGACGACTGCCGCAGCATCGAGGATCTGCAGTTGGTGATCGTGGAGCTGCCGGCCGAGCAGGCCGGTGACATCACGATCCAACACCGGTTGCGGGAGTGCCTGCACCGGCATCGCCCCAGCCAGGAGGAGGTCGGTGGCCGCTTCCCGGTGGTGGCCCTGGTGCGCCAGGCTGATCAGTCGCGCTATGTGCGCCTTGGTAATCAGTTCTGCGTTGCCGATGCTTCGGCCGCTGTGCAGACGCTGGCCTCGGCCGATTTCAACGCCTGGCTGCGCTCACCGCTTCCCAAGCCCTAGGAGCCCTGGCGCATCGCCCGCACCGATTCGCGCAGGCGGCTGATGTTCAGGCCGATCTGCTCGGCGCCGAGCACACTGCCTGGGGCCGTTTCCCAGCTGGCGGACAGCACGCCATAGCTCAGGCCCACCAGACCCAACAGAAAACAGCCACCCGAAGCCAGCAGGGTGACGCCGGTGGGAATCTCCATCACCCCTTTGCTGATCAGCAGGTAGCTGCCGACGAACACGCCCATGCCCATCAGGGTGGGAATGCCGGTGGCGATCGCCACCCGGCGGGCCATGCGATTGGCCACAGCGTCGGGAATCACCTGCTGCCCCCGGCGCTCCGGCCGCTGCTTACCACCCCCTCCACCCGGGCGAGAGCCTGGTGGCCTGGCTTTGGCCGGGCCAAAGGCCCGCGACTCTCCCTGACGGGCCATGACCCTGACCTCAGCCGCGGATGCCGAGCTTTTCAATCAGCGTGGAATAGCGCTCTTCGCTGTGGGAGCGCAGATAGGCCAGCAGGCGCTTGCGCCGGCCGATCATCTTCAGCAGCCCCTGGCGGGAGGCGAAGTCGTGGATGTTCTTCTGCAGGTGACCGCTGAGCTGGTTGATCCGCTCGCTCAGCATCGCCACCTGAACCTCGACTGAACCGGTGTCGGTGCCGTGGGTCTGGTGGGAGTTGATCAGTTCCTGCTTTTTGGTGATGGTGAGCGGCATGGACGGCCCCTGGCCCTGTCATTCAAGGAATCACCATAGCTTGCGGCCCCTCCAGCACCTGGCGCCACTGCGAATCAGGCGGCCGATCGTGACAGCCAGCGCAGACACTCCCGGATCCAGATATCACTCGAGGCTTCCAGCGCCAGTCCCTCCGCCGCCACTCCCCGCAGGGCACGGTGGATCTCCAGCACCTCGTAGCCCAGGGCCTCCAGGGTGATCTGCACCTCCTCCCGCTGGCCCGCTTCGGGCAGGGGAGCGTCGGCCAGGCCGTCGTCCACAGGGGCACCGGGTTCCAGCTCGGCACTGAAGCGCTCCTGCAGCCGCTGGCGCAGTTCCACCGCCAACCGCTCGGCCGTTCGTTTGCCCACCCCCGGCGCCTGGCTGAGGCGCCGCAGATCGGCCAGCACGATGGCGCGGATCAGCTCGGCGGCCTCCATCTGGCCCAGCAGGCCTAAAGCCATCTGCGGTCCGACTCCGCTCACGGCCACCAGCTCGCGGAACAGATCCCGCTCCTGGCGCAGTGGAAAGCCGTAGAGGGTCCAGCCGTCCTCACGGATGCTCTGGTGCACGTGCAATTCCAGGGCAGCGCCCTCGGCCGGCAGTTGCTGCCAATGGCGCTGGCTCACCTGCACCTCGTAGCCCACCCCCTGGCAGATCAGCAGCAGTCCGCAGCGGTTGGCCTGTTGCCAGGCCCCGGCCACCTGCCCCTGCAACCAGCCGATCATCAGGATTCCGCGCGGGCCCCCATGCTGCCCCCTCCGCCGACTCCGGGCCGATCATGGGGCCACCGGTCGCCGTGCTGATGCCGTCTCTTCCACCGCCCACGCAGCTGCCGACCACCCCAGCGGTGTCCGGGGCTGGGGCCGTGCCGTCGCCCTTTCCAGGTCCGCCCCTTGCCCGTCTGCGTCGCTTGGTCCTGGCGATCTCCCTGGTGCTGCTGTTGTTGATGCCCCTGGGGCTGGCCGGCTGCAGCAGCCCCGGCCAGCCTCCCCAGCGGGTGCTGCTTGATGCCCTGGCCTTGCAGATCCAGCTCACCCAGGAGTCGATCGCCCGGGCCCTCGACCTCGAGGCCACCGGCCTGCCCCAGGTGAGTCGGGTCCGGATCGAGCAACAGCAGGCGTTGCAGATCGGCGCAGCGCCGGGGCTGCGGCTGGTGGGCCGCTTCGACTGGCGACTGGCCGGTGATCCGATTCGGGTGGACAGCCCCTTCGAGATCTACCTGCAGCGGGGGGAGAGGGCGCAGAGCTGGCGGCTGGCCCGCCCCAGCGGCCCCGCCGATCCGACCGATCCCACCAACCAGGCCTGGGTCACCGATCCGCTGCCCCTGCCCGGCTCCCGGCCCGCCGCCTGAGCCGGTTGCGCTTCAGCGGCCCAGCAGCACCGCCGCCAGGATCAGCACCGCCCCGAGGCTGGTCCAGCCATCCAGGGCTTCGGCGAACACCAGCCAGCCCCACAGCCCGGCAAAGGCCACCTGGCTGTAGCTGATCGCCGTGGCCCGGGCCGCCGGCAGCCTTGCCAGGCCGTAGGTGAGTCCCAGCTGGCCCAGCTGGGTGAACAGGCCCACCCCCAGCAGCCACAGCCACTCAGGGCCCCGGGGCAGCACCGGATGCAGCAGCACCGCCGGCAGGCTCATCAGGGCCGCCACCAGCGGGAACCAGAACACGATCACCAGCGGGTGTTCGCTGCGGGCCAGGCTGCGCACGCTCACATAGGCCAGGGCGGTGAACAGGGCTCCCACGACCGCCAGCAGCACCCCATCGGGCGGCAGGGGCTGGGCGGCGGTCGCCAGTCCCGCCGGGGCGAACAGGGCCGGCGGCTGGGCCACCAGCAGCACCCCGAGCCAGCCCAGCAGGGTGGCCAGCAGGATCGCTCTCGATGGCCGCTCCCGCAGCCACAGCCAGGCCAACACGGCCGTGAAGCTCGGATAGAGGTATTGCAGCAGGGTGGCAGAGGCCAGCGGCAGCCGGCTCAGGGCCGCGTAGAGGCACCACAGGGCCAGACAGCCCAGCATCCCGCGCAGGGCCAGCAGCCAGCGCCGCCGGCCCCAGGGTGAGAGGCCGGCGGCGCGCACCATCAGCCAGCTGAGGCAGAGGCTCACCAGGGCCCGGGCCAGCACCACCTCGGCCACCGGCAGTCGCCCCCCCACCTTTTTGACACAGACCCCCATGAGGCTGAAGCCGAGGGCACTGGTGACCAGGGCCAGCCTTGCCCTGCCGGCTTCACCACACCAGTGGTGGGATACCGCAGAATGGAAGGGTCGGACCCACCAGTGCTGGTGTGGTTCCCTGTCCAGTCGCCCCCGGCGGCTCACGTCGCCGCTCCAGCCACCACCTTTACCACCACCGCTCCGCTCCCTTGTCCCTGCCCCGCCTCCATCCACGCACGATCGAAGCGGTGAAGGAGCGGGCCGACATCGTCGATGTGGTGGGCGAGCACGTGGTGCTCAAGAAAAAGGGCCGGGAATTCGTCGGGATCTGTCCGTTTCACGACGACTCCTCGCCGTCGATGACGGTGTCGCCGGCCAAGCAGTTCTACTACTGCTTCTCCTGCGGAGCCGGTGGCAATGCCATCAAGTTCCTGATGGAACTGCAGCGACTCAGCTTCAGCGAAGTGGTGCTCGAGCTGGCTCGCCGCTATCAATTGCCCGTCGACACCCTCGATGGTCCCCAGCAGGAGCGGCTGCGCCAGCAGCTCTCGCGCCGCGACCAGCTCCACCGGGTGCTCAACCTGGCGGCCGGCTGGTTCCAGAGCCAGTTGCGCGGCGCCGACGGTGCCGCTGCCCTCACCTACCTCCGCCAGCAGCGCCGGCTGGATGAGGCCACCATCGACAGCTTCGGCCTCGGTTTCGCCCCCGACCGCTGGGACGGCCTGCTGGCCCACCTCCAGCAGGTGGAGGGGATCGCGCCGGCCCTGCTGGAGGCCGCCGGGCTGGTGGTGGCCCGTAAGGGCGGCGATGGCTTCTACGACCGTTTCCGCGGCCGGGTGATGGTGCCGATCCGCGACCGCCAGGGCCGGGTGATCGGTTTCGGTGGCCGCAGCCTTGATGGCGGCGAACCCAAATACCTCAATTCCCCGGAAACGGAGGTCTTCGAAAAGGGGCGCCACCTCTTCGGCCTCGACCGCGCCGCCGACCCGATCCGCCGCGCCGACCGGGCCGTGGTGGTGGAGGGCTACTTCGATGTGATCGCTCTCCATGCCGCCGGCATCACCAACGCTGTGGCGGCCCTGGGCACGGCCCTCAGCTCCGGCCAGATCACCCAGCTCTGCCGCTGCTGCGACAGCAAGCGGCTGATCCTCAACTTCGACACCGACGCCGCCGGTGTCCGGGCGGCCCAGCGCGCCATCGGTGAGGTGGAACAACTGGCCCTGCAGGGGCAGCTGGAGCTGCGGGTGCTGCAGCTGCCGGCCGGCAAGGATCCCGATGAGTTCCTCCTGGAACACGGCGCCGGTGAGTACCGCTCGCTGGTCGACCAGGCCCCCCTCTGGCTCGACTGGCAGATCGACCAGGTGCTCGCCGGCCGCGATCTCGGCCGCAGCGACCAGTTCCAGCAGGCGGTCACCGCCCTGGTGGCCCTACTGGGCAAGTTGCCCCAGGCCACCCACCGGACCCGCTACATCCAGCTGGTGGCCGAGCGCCTCAGCGAGGGCCAGTCCCACCTCTCCCGCCAGCTGGAGGAAGACCTGCGTCAGCAGGTCAAGGGCCAGCGCTGGCATGGCCGGGCCAGCCGCTGGGAAACGCCGGCCACCGCCACCATCCTTGAACGGGCCGAAGCCGAGGTGCTGCGGCTTTATCTCCATTGTCCCGGTACCCGGCCGGAGATCCGCCGCCAGCTGCGGCTCGCTGAGCAGGACGACTTCTCCCTGCGGGACCACCGGTTGCTCTGGGCGGCGATCTGTGAATTGGAGGAGGGCAACATCGGCGCCCTGCGGCTGGAGGCGATCAACCGCGGCGACGACCCCGGCCTGGAGCTGGCCGACCTCGACCTGGCCCGGTTGCTGGGTCACCAGCTGCTGGTGGAGCAGAGCGAGCTGCTGGGCCGGTTGACACCGTTGCTGGAGCCCACCGAGGTGCAGCGGCTGGCCCTGGCCCATCCCCTGCTGCAGCTGCGTGGCGCCATCGCCAGCCGCACCCGCCTCGGCGTGGAGAAACGCTGCCGCCACCTGCTGCAGGCCTGGCGCAGCCAGCAGCTGCGCACCCTGGAGCACTGCATCGCCCTGCTGCTCGGGAGCGAGGCCGGTGAGTCAGGCCAGCCCCCCGCCCCGGAGCTCCCCGTGCTGCCGGTCGGCCTCGACATGGAATCCCGCATCGACAATCTGTTCCGCAGCCTCAATGCCGACGCGCTGCGCTTCCAGGACGACTTTTACCGGGAGCGGCGCCACATCGGTGAACTGGACCAGCACCGCTGTGCGTCCTACGAGGAGATCAGCGGGGGGCCGCCGGTTGCCGCCCCGCTCGCCCCTCCCGCCGCCGCCTAGCCTCATACCGGCACCCACAGTGCCGCCGTTTCCCCTGGCAGGCCCTTGTGATGGCGTTCTTTGAGGTGTTCTGGCATGGGGATTCCATCGGCGATGGCGGCGATCTCGAGGAGGCCCTGACCGCCTATGCCAGCGTCCGTCCCGACGACGGCGACTGGGCAACCGCCTGCACTGCCGCCGACGCCGACCCCCAGGTGCTGCGCTACGCCTCCTTCGACGCCTTCCTCGACAACGCCGACGCCCTCGAGGCCATTGCCGTGACTGCCGCCATGATCACGGCGGCCCTGGCGGACGACGCCACGGCCCCATCCCCTGCGGCGAACGACGGCGAGGCGGATCAGTAGGCCCGGGCCAGGGGCACATCGGCCAGGCGGGTGGTGGCGGCCCTGGAGAGCCGGGAGCGGCGCATCCGCCAGCGGGGCTGCAGGCCGCAGGCGGCCCATTGCACCGTGCCGCTGCCGTAGCGGCGATTGAGGTGGTCGACGGTGGCGAGCAGGGCGGCCCGGCGTTGCTGCTGCTCCACCGGTGAAGGCACCAGCAGATGCTGTTGCAGCAGGGTGTCGGGCTGCAGATCCTGGAGCAGCACGCCGGCCTTCTGCAGGGGTTTGTGGGGCCGGAACAGCCGCTCCGTCAGCGGCAGTGCCGCCGCCAGCAACACTGCGGTGTCGTTGCTGGCCAGGGGCAGGGTGACGGTGGCGGCATTGCTGTAGAAGCTGGTGCCATTGAACGGGCTGCTGCGCACGAACACGGTGACCGCGCCGGCCCGCTGCTGCTGGCTGCGCAACTTTTCGGCGGCGCGGCTGAGGTAGGTGGCCACCGCCTCCCGCAGGGCCGGCAGGCTGTCCACCGGTGTGCTGAAGCTGCGGCTGACGCAGGTTTCCCGTTTCGGCGCCGGAGCGCTTTGCAGTGGCAGGCAGCTGCTGCCGGCCAGCTCGTGCTGCAGCCGCAGGCCCACCACGCCGCAGCGGCGGCGCAACTCGCCGGGGGGCATGTCCCGCAGGGCCCGGGCCGTGGCGATGCCCCGCAGGCGGCACCAGCGCGACAGCCGGCGGCCGATGCCCCAGACCTCCTCGACGGCGATCTCCTCCAGCCACGGGTCCGGGTCCGGCACCGCCCCGAGGTCGAACACGCCGCTCTCCCGGTGGCCGGGGTGTTGCTTGGCGATGCGGTTGGCCACCTTGGCCAGCACCTTGGTGGGGGCGATCCCCACCGCCACCGACAGGCCCAGGTGCCGCCGCACCCGGCTGCGCAGGGCCTGCCCCCAGACGCTCAGATCACCGCCAGCGCCGCCGTTGGCGCCAGGTCGGCTCAGACGGCCGAAGGCCTCGTCGACCGAATAGATCTCCAGCTCCTCCACCCATTCCTCCAGGCTGGCCATCAGCCGCTGGCTCATGTCGGCGTAGAGGCTGTAATTGGAGCTGCGCACGATCACGCCATGGCGTTCCAGCTGTTGCCGCAGCTGGAACCAGGGGGCCCCCATCGGAATGCCGAGGGCCCGCGCTTCAGCACTGCGGGAGACCACGCAGCCGTCGTTGTTGGAGAGCACCACCAGGGGCAGGCCCAGCACCGAGGCATCCAGGGCTGCCTCACAGGAGGCGTAGAAGTTGTTGGCGTCGATCAGCACGGTGGCGTGAGCCATGGGCAGGCCTGATTCAGGGTTGACGGATCGCGTGCAGCACCACCCCCCAGAGCTGGGCGTTGCCGTCGAGGGGCAGTTCCGGATAGGCCGGATGGGCGGCCCGCAGGCACCACTGGTCGCCCCGCCGCTCCAGCCGCTTGACGGTGAAGCCGTCCTCGAGGCGCGCCACGACGATGTGGCCGCGCCGGGGCCTGATCGCCCGGTCGACCACCAGCAGATCGCCGTGCCGGATGCCGGCCCCGGCCATCGACTCGCCGCAGACGCGCAGCAGCAGGGTGCTGGCTGGATGGCGGATCAGCAGGTCGGCGAGATCGACATGGGCGGCGAGATCAGCTGGATCGGCTGGATCAGCAGTCATGGCCCCCAGCAATGAACCCTGACATTAGTACGTCTGTACCAGTCGCGCGGGCTTCGCTTCGGGTAGAAGGGGGCGAACGGGCCGATGGCGATGCGGCTGCTGGTGGTTGAGGACGATCAGACCCTGTGCCAGGCCCTGCTGGCCCTGCTGGGGCGCTGGGGCTATGCCGCCACGGCCGCCGGCGATGGGCCCACGGCCCTCGATCTGGTGGCCGAAGCCTGCTTCGATCTGGTGTTGCTGGATCTGGGACTGCCCGGTTGTGATGGGCTTGAGGTCTGTCGCCGGCTGCGTCAACGGGCGGGCCATCAGCCGCTGGTAATGATGCTCACGGCCCGCGATGCCAGTGCCGACAAGGTGATTGGCCTGGATCAGGGGGCCGACGACTATGTGGTCAAGCCCTTCGATCCGCCGGTGCTCCAGGCGCGGCTGCGGGCCCTGCTGCGCCGTTCCCAGCGGCCGCTCCACGACACCCTGCATTGGGGGCCTCTGCGGCTCACTCCCGGCCAGACCAACCTGCAGATCGGCGAGAAGGTCCTCGACCTCACCCGCAAGGAGGCGCTGTTGCTGGAAACTTTGCTGCGGGCGGAGGGGCGCAGCTGCAGCAAGGGCCAGTTGCTTGATGCCAGCAGCACCGGCCCCCGGGAGGTGGGCGAGGAAACCATCAAGGCCCACATGCGCAATCTGCGCGCGAAGCTCTGCACGGCCGGCTGTCCGCCGGATCTGGTCCAAACCATCTACGGCCTTGGCTACCGCCTCAACCCCAGCCACATCCACTGATCCACTGCGCTTGAAACGCTGGCTGGGCCTCCAGGGGGGCGGCTTCGCCCTGCTGCTGCTGGCCAGCTTCGCTTCGGCCGTCTACTGGGGTATCGCCGCGGAGCGCCACCAGCACCTGCGCGAGGAAGTGCAGCGCCTGGCCGCGACCGCCGCCGGCCAGCTGCCGCTGATTGCCCATGAATTCCACGAGGTGGGGAACAGCCATAAGTTCCACTCCGACCAGGAGGTGCTGACCGGCGAGGATGCGATCCGCCAGCGGCTGCGTTGGTATGACCGCTCCGGCCGGCTGGTGGAGGAGCAGGGGAGCCTGAAGGTGCCGCCTCCGGCCGTCGCAGCTCAGCGGCCCGGGCTGATCTGGCGCACCTGGCCGGGGGGACTGGCGCTGTGGCAGCCGGTGTACACCCGCCCCCGCCATGGGCATGGGGGCTCCCCGACCGCACAGCTGAGCGGCTACGTGCAGGTGGGCCTGTCCGATCAGGCGGTGGAGGCCGAACTGGCTCGACTGCGCCGGGGTCTGCTGCTTGGCACGATCACGGCGGTGCTGATGGCGCTGGTGGTGGGGCGGAGCATGCTGCGCAGCAGCCTGGCGCCGCTGCAGCGCCAGGTGCTCTCCCTGCAGCGGTTCACGGCCGATGCTTCCCATGAACTGCGCCATCCGCTCACCCTGATCCGCACCCTGCTGGCCAGTGCACCGGCCGCTGCGGAGTCTGCTGAGCCGGGCGGCGCAGGCACTGGGCCCCTGCTGGACCGCCTCGATCGGCTGGCTGCCCGCATGGCCAACCTGCTGGACGATCTGCTGTTGCTCGCCCGCCATGAGCAGAACCTCGGTGAAGGGGCCTGTCAACGGGGCCAGTGGCGCCGCTTCGACCTACTCGAACTGCTCGACGATCTCCTGGAGATCTACGGCACCAGGGCCGCCGAACGGGGGGTGCGGCTGCTGCTGGAGAGCCCGCAGCCGGAGCTGCAGGTGTGGGGGGAACCGGAACGGTTACAGCGGCTGTTCACCAACGTGCTGGTCAATGCCATCCGCCACAGCCCTGCCGGGGCGGTGGTGACCGTGCGCACGGGGCGGCAGGCGGGCAAGCTGCGGGTGGAGATCATCGACAGCGGTGAGGGCATTGCCGCCGCCGACCGGGAGCGGGTCTTCGAGCGTTTCTGGCGGGGGACATCCGCCAGCGGCGGCAGCGACCCCGGCGAGGAGTCAGGTCGCAGCGGCCTCGGCCTGGCGATCGCCCGGGCGATCGCCCGTGGCCACGGTGGCGAGATCCATGTGGCCGAGGGTGATCCTGGGCATTGCGTGCTGCTGGTGCTGCTGCCGGCAGCTTGAACTACCACCTCACGACTTCTTGACAGACGGATGGTCAGGGTCGGGAGATGATCGAAACCATGCCCAGCGAATCCGGACTCGCCGCCTTCGGCTCCAGCGTCACCGCGATCACCCTGGCGGAGCTGGGGGACAAAACCTTCTTCATGGCTCTCATCCTGGCGGCCCGGCATCGGGCCCGCTGGGTGTTCATCGGTGCCTTCGCAGCCCTCACGGCAGTCACCCTGATTTCCCTCGGCATCGGCTATGGACTGAGGGAGCTGCTGCCGGCGGCGGTGGTGCCCTGGCTGGCGGCGGTGCTGTTCCTGGGGTTCGGCATCAAGTTCCTGGTCGATGCCCAGGGCATGGGCTCTGGTGCCGCCAACGACGAGGCCGAGGAGGCCGAGGAGGCGATCAATCAGGCGGAGAGCCGCAAGCCGTTCACCACCCCCTGGGCGGTGATCTGGGAGGCGTTCGTGCTGGTGTTCATCGCCGAGCTCGGCGACCGCACCCAGTTCACCACCATCGTTCTGGCCACCACCCCGGCCTTCGGTTTCACCGGGCTGCTGGCCGGCACCCTGCTGGGCCACGGCCTGGTGACCTGGCTGGCGGTGGGCGCAGGCAAGTGGATCGGCGGCAACATCAGTGAGCAACTTCTCTATCGTCTGAGCGGAGGCCTGTTCATGGTCTTCGGCATCTACTCGCTCAAGCAGGCGCTCGGCTGAACACGATGGGCAACCAATCGCCTCGCTCCGGCCAGGATCACCAGCACGGCGACCAGGCCAGCCATCCGGCCGTCCAGATCCAGCGGCGACCCCATCGGCGCCAGCATGAGCATCGGCCGGGCTCGGCCCAGGCCTTCCGCTGGAGCATCGTTCTCAACAGCGGCCTGTCGGCCCTGCAGCTGGTGATCGGCTTCAGCTTCGGCTCCCTGGCCCTGATCGGCGATGCCCTCCACAATCTCGGCGATGTGGCGGGGCTGCTGTTCGGCTGGGGGGCAGAACGGCTCAGCGCCCGTCCGCCCACGAGCCGCTTCACCTACGGCTTCGGCCGCAGCACCCAGCTGGCCTCCCTGATCAACGCGGTGCTGATCCTGATGGCGGCCGCCGTGGTGGTGGTGGAAGCGGTCCAGCGGTTGGCCCATCCGGTGGCCGTGGTCAGTGGGCCGGTGGCCTGGGCGGCGGCAGCCGGCATCCTGGTCAATCTCGGCTCGGCCCGGCTGTTCGGCCACGACCACAGCCACGACCTCAACCGCCGGGCGGCGGTGGTCCACCTGCTCACCGATGCAGCCGTCTCGGCGGCGGTGCTGGTGGCGGCGGTGCTGGTCTGGTTCACAGGCTGGAACTGGCTGGATGCCGTCACCGCCATCGGTGTGGGCCTGGCGGTGGCCTGGAGTGGCTGGCAGCTGCTGCGGGAGGCCCTGCTGGTGGCCCTCGACGCGGTGCCCCGTGACGTGGATCTGGCCCTGGTGGAGCAAGCCCTGCGCAGCCTGCCCGGGGTAGTGGATGTCCATCATCTGCACGTCTGGGCCATGAGCACCTCCCAGAACGCCCTGACGGCCCACCTCAAGCGCTTTCCTGGCGACGGGGACATGGAACTGCTGCACGAAGCCAAGGCGCGGCTGGCCCGGCTGGGCATTGCCCACAGCACCCTGCAGCTCGAGCCCCCCGAGGGCTGATCGCCAGCCCTGCTTTTCCTTACTCGTCGCCTTCGAGTAGCAGCTGCTGAAAGGCGGTGTAGGCCTGCTGCTGTTCCGGATCCAGCGGTCGGCCGGGGCGCTGGAGCTGGCCCCGCACGGCGGGGCGCTGGGCCTGTTGGCGCTGGCCTGGCTGGCGCTGGGCCGGCGGGGCCGCAGCGGCACTGCCGCCGCGTTCAGCCGACAGGGGGGAAGCTGCCGGGCGCTGCCGCTGCTGCTCCAGTTGCCGCAGCCGTTCGAGGTGGTGGGGAGGGATGCTGCCGTCGGGACTGGCGGCCATCAGCTCGCGGAAGAGCTGGTCCGGGTCCTGCTCCAGTTCGAGCCGGTGGCGGCCTTCGCCGGGGCTGGCGGCGGCGGCA
>Ga0007797_1000122_pt1 | contig 21049 bp, 16 predicted proteins | sample CryBogmetaGMA25M_FD_60364 | JGI IMG/M metagenome (GOLD analysis project Ga0007797, IMG submission 60364) | Freshwater microbial communities from Crystal Bog, Wisconsin, USA - MA2.5M | ecosystem: Environmental > Aquatic > Freshwater > Lake | place: Crystal Bog, Wisconsin, USA | collected 2009-07-06 | reverse complement strand
AGGGACGCCCCGGTGGAGCCGATCACCTGCACCGCCCCATTCAGGAAGGTGGGGGTATACGTGCCGCCGTTCCAGGTACCCGCGACCCAGCGCGACGTATCGAGGCTGGGGCCGTCGAACGTATCGCGGAAGGCACCGTCGAGACCGACAGCCCCATCGCCATCGAGTGTTGCCAGCGTGCCATTAGTTCCCACGCAGGCCGCCTGGAAGTCAGATGTGGTGGTGTGAACCAGATCGCCACTGGGATCCGGTGTGGACGTATTGGTTGCTGTTGACGGATCCGGTGTGGACGTATTGGTACTTGTAGGAACACCAATCTGGGTATTGGTAGCAGTGGGTGTAATGGGTGTATTAGTACTGGTCGGGGATGACGGAATGGGCGTTCCGGTAGTAGGATAGACAGGCGTTGTACTCGGAGTTACCTCGGCCAATGGCGTGTACATGGCAGTAAAGCTATGGTTGCCCGCAGGTGTGCTGACAAAAGCTACGTTCTCACCCTTGATCATCTCATTGCTGAACGTGGCTGGACTACCATCTACTGTCACAGCGTTCAGGAGGCGACCACCATAATTGAGCGGCAGCATTGTCGTCAGGTTGACCCCGACGTCTGTGCTAGCAGTCAGGTCGAAGCTGAGCGTGCTGGTCGTGTCATTCCAGACGATAGTACTATAGTTTGCGCCGTAGCGGGTCTCGACAAACTGAAGCCAGCGGTCAGCATTCCACACCGGCACCCCGTGGCTATTCGCATAATCAACCGTCCCTTCAGCCCAGACTTGTGCGTCACCCGAATAGTAATCCACATGAAACTGAGTCATCAGCGCAGCGTAATCGCCGGACTGACTGGCGTCAATCATCTGGCGTGAGATGGCCAGCGCTTGGGTGGCGTTCAAGCCATTGACCCCATTGCCGGCCCCGGCAACTAGTTGCTCATCAACCAGTTGGGTGAGTTGCTGGAAGAGCGGGATGATCGTCCCGTCGGCACGGGCAAAGCGCATTGGCTGACCGCTGCCGGTGATATAGCCGTAGGGCCAGCTTCCGTCTGGCCTCTGGAGCCACGGCCCCCAGTGATAAAAATTGGTATCAAGAGCGTAGCCGTGGTTGGCGGCAATATCGGCTGCATCCGTCCATCCCTGCCAAGCAACCTGGTGATGCCGTATTGTGCGTGATCGGGGTACGCCTTCACCGGAAAAATTATGAAGATACCACCACAGCTCAGTCGCAGAATAGCCTTCGCTCAGATTCGTTATGTTGAAATATGGATACGGGTCGGGTCTATAGGAATAGGGATGAATTCCAAACATTTGCCCTTGCCCATACCATGTCTTGAGTTCCACGTTTGTCGGATCACCAGCCATCGCGAGATAGAAGGTTGCCGTCGCACCATGTGCGTTGAGGCTACTGACCTCAGTCTGATACGAACTGCTCGGATTCGCGTGAGCATCGGCGGTGAGGACGAGCATCGTTTTCGCATTGCCGGGGAAGTACCAGAACTGGGGCATCGGATGGGCAGGGCTGAGAAGGTTCTGCGCCAAGCGAGCGAAGAGTCGCTGCTGTTCGTCAGCCTGAGGGATGGCGATCTTATCGCGGTTCACCCAGGGTGCGCCGCCACCGCTGCCCTCGAAAAGATCAATTGTGCGTCGCACACCATCGCCATCAGTATCGAGGTTCGCGTTCGCCGGATTGCCCTGACGGGTGTAGATCACACTATGGGCCAGATCATAAGTGAAGGCGACGGTCTGACCGCTGCCGTAGGTGGCGCTCACCACTGCCGGGTAACTCGTCGGATTCGTCGAGTTACTGTAAAGCTGGGCAACCACCGTCGTTCCAGATAGGGCGCTGTAGTAATCAGCAGTGCCGTGGATCTGCATGGTTGCACTGGTCAATCCAAGCCCGGCCCCACTGGAGTTAATTTTCAGGTAGGGATCACCGAGGGATCCGACCTGACTACCCAGCCCAAAGAGATCGCGGAGTTGCGCATCAGGGCGCATCGCCAACAGTCGCCCACCGCCGCTCACATATGTGCGCAGCAACGTGGCCTGGGAAGCACTCAGCGATGTCTCGGCCAACACGGCCAGCTTATGATCGGCCAGGATCGTCGCTGTCACACTGCTGAGTTGCACCGTCTCAAAGCTATTCAACCCCTCGGCACGCAGGATCTCGGCGAGGTAGTTACCAAAAGGGTTAACGGCGGCGCTATTGACGATGAGCAGAATCGGTGGTGCAGATGTCGCTGCCCGCGTAACCGCATAGCCGCTTAAAAGCGAGACACCCAGGATGGCGACAATCAGAATGGCGCGGATCCGGGTGACAAAAGGCGTGTTTCTGTACATCATAGGAGGGCACCTCGCAAGGCCGATATGGCGGCGGAGACAAGCGTACACAGTTCTGAGAATGAGCTACTGTGGGCGCAATCCTAACGCGCAAGCCTAAATTTTGGCTAAATCAGCCGTACTAAGGGGTAAACACCCCGTTACGTTCTTTATATGCAGACCTGCTGGCATGCCCAAAGGGTTGACATTGAGCAGGGAAATGACTACAATCATAGTCACCGACCGCATCGCTACCTGAAGGATCGGGTATGTCTCCACAATTACCCTACACAATCACGTATGCGCCTATCATAAAAGAACACCTTCGTTCTATTGACCGAAAATACTACACGCTTATTCGTACGACGATCCAGGAACGATTATCGTATGAGCCAGACGAAGAAAATCGTAATCGGAAACCCCTCAAGCGAACCGTGTTTGAAGTAGCAACCTGGGAACTTCGTTTTGGGCAAGATAATATGTTTCGTGTTTTCTATGATGTTCAGAGCCATGATCGCGACGTGCATATCCTTGCAATCGGAGTAAAAGTGCGCGACAGAATTTTCATTGGAGGGGAGGCGATAGACCTATGAAAATTGCATCAGTTGCCGATGTCAAGGCAAAACTCAGTGCCTACCTCAAAGCCAGCGAGGACGAACTCGTCGTGATTACCCGCAACGGGAAGGCCATTGCTGTCATCCTGCCGATTGATGATGACGATGAACTTGAGCGATTAGTCGTCGCTTACTCACGCCAGTTTCAATCCATCATCCAGACGGCACGACAGGAGATCGCCGCTGGTGGCGGGATCGCGCACGACGATTTCTGGAACGACATGGATCCTGATGCGCCGACAGGTAACAGATGATGACAATACCCATAGGGGCGAAGCATCGCCACCTGATGTGCGGGGAAGCCACAAACGTATCAGGCAACAGTGCTTCGCCCCTACCGATGACGACGGCGCACGGCGATGATCCCACCGATGATCAACCCCAGCACGCCGAAGGTCGGCAGCAGCGCCATTGCCATCATCACGACCCCCTGCTGCTCCCAGCGTGGCGGGCCATCTGTGGTTGGCGCAGCCAGGATTGGCGCAGGCAGCGGGGTGGGACTAGGTATAGGCGTGGATGTAGCCAATACGGTGGGTACCGTCGTCGGCACCGAGGTGAAGGTGGGGGGCAGGGCGACTGCTGGCGCGTCGGTGGTGAGGGTGCTGTACCAGACTTGATAATGTGCGCCATTATCGCTGCCGAAGAGATCCTCTTTATGCCGAGTAAACCAGACCGCGTGCAGTTGGTTGCCGCCATAGACAATGATGCGCGGCCACTCGGGGTACAGTTCATTGCCCATCACGACCTGTGGCACCGACCATGCCTGCCCATTCCAGACCAGGTGCAGCAGCCAGGGATTCTCAGGTGCTGTATCTGATGCAGAGCCAGCAATAAAACCGGACATCAAGAGGTGGATCTTCCCGGCGCTGTCAGTTGCCAGACTGTAGCGGTCAAGATTGTTGTCGTTGAGTTTCCGCCCGCGCACAATCGGAATCTCGATCGGTGCAGTCCAGCTTGTGCCGCCATTGCCTGATTGCTGGTAGTAAAGCCGATCGGTTATTGCGCTGCGGTAGACCACAAAGGGATTGCCCTCAGGCGACGTGGTGAGGGCGATCTGCTGGATCGGTTCTTCTGGCGACCCGAAACGCACCGCCGCCGACCAAGAATTGCCGCTGTCATCGGAGCGTTGGTAGACTCCGTACTTCGGTACACCCCTGCCGACGTACCAATCCACGCCCTGATCCCAAACCGCGTGAAGATGGTCGTGTCCATCAATGATGATCTGCGGACGGTTCTCACCATCGTCGCTTTTTGAGATGTTCTGCGGCGTACTCCATGTCTTCCCACCATCGCGTGAGTTGCGGTAGAAGAGATCAGAGCAGTTAGGGCATTCTTTGCGTGGCTTCTGGGGATCATCGATGATTACCTCAGACCAGAGGGCGTGCAATGTGTTATGACTGTCTACACCGAGGGCAGTGTAGTAACTGCCGGGGGGGCTGATCGGATTGGGGACACTCCAGGCACGGGCCGACCAAGCCGTATCCCAAGGGGCGCTGGTGATGAAGATGCGGTCGTGCATACGCACGAGAGCATAGATTCTTCCATTGCGATCAAGCACGATACTATTGCGCACTGTATAGCCGCCCTCACCGGTGTAGACAACATCGTTGGGATCAGACCATACACCATCGCGTTGACTACGGTAGCGTAGCAAGTCAATCACCCTTTTTTGAGGGGTTGAGTTGGCATCGCCACTTGCCCAGATGATGTGTACACTGCCCTCAGGGCCAGTAACGATCTCGGGAAACCAGGAAAAAGGTAAGTTTGTGGAGACATCAACGGGGGATGACCATCTGGCCTGAGCGTGTGCGGACACGCCAACGATCAAAAGTGGGGCAAGCAATAGCAGTGCGAGTAGACGGCGCATATGTGGACGACCTCAAATAGCAATAGCGCATAAGTCACGTTGTCATCCTGAGTGCCACCGTGAGAGATTAGATTAGGCCGACTGAGTACCCAATAACTGGCGGGCCAGTAGCGTTGGTAGGAACATGTCAACGGCTCAGTTACATGACCCATTAGATTGGTATACCAAAAGATCGCCCGATCCGTTGTCTCATCCACGGCCCCCCCTTGCCTAGCGTGAAAAGAAGTGCGAGTGCGATTGGAAGGCCAAGACTAAGCACGAATCCCAAAAACATTGCCAGAGCCGGCGGTAGTACGATGCCAATTGCTGTCGTGGCAGTCTGAATAAGCTTAGGCACCAGCGGCATGTGAACCAGATAGATAAAGAATGAGTACTTACCTAAGAACAGCAAAGGTGTCACCAGTACGTCGTGCTTATCAATCCATTGTGCGCCAATGAGCAGCAAGTGCAAGGCGATCAACTCATAACCAAAGCTAGCGACCTTAAAGTAGTCCTGTCCACCAGGTGCCTGTTTCCAGAAGAGATAAAAAGTCTCAAGCGAGGTAGTTATCAGCAAGAGTCCGGCACCCAGCATACTGACAATAAGGTGGTGATGGATCCAGGCGAAGAATTTGCTGCTCATAGTTGGATCGCCACGACCGACAGCGAATCCATAAAAAAAGAACCCTGACCATACAAGCGGATTACGATACATCGGTGCTGCGGGCAGTTCGCCCACAGTACTTCGCCAGATGAGTAGTTCATAAACTGCGACAATGACAAGATTTATCGCAAACATAGCCATCGCGAGCCGGAAGCATACATGCGGCGAAAGATTGCGCGACCAAAAGGCAACGGGGTACAACAGCATCAGCACAAAGACAAAATAGTACTGACTGGGGTCTGTCATGAAGAATAGCCTGACCAGTAGATCACGCAGATCGAATGATCGGTCACTCCCAACCAGTCCTAGCAACAGCCAAAAAATAATCGTCCAGCACCAGGCCGGGATGAGTACGCGATCAATTTTTCGACACATGTATGGGCCAATAGTCGTCTGTCGGTCGAAGACAACGAGATAGCCTGAAAGAAAAAAAAACACCGGAACCCCAACCGTCGCGGCATTGTGCAGCAATGAACCGATCACGAGTGAGAGTGGCGTGTACGTACCGTTCAGCGTGTTATGCATTAGAACCACACAAAAAATCGCCACACCGCGAGCCAGATCAAAGGAGCGAACTCGCATGCTCATCGCTATTGCCTTCTCTTTATGAAGAATCTTGCTATGCCTGTGTAACAATGACTAAGGGGAAGCGAAATTAAATATCCCGGCGTCACATGTCATGCTGAGCGGAGCGAAGCATCTCTCCCGGTTTCCTAGCAGACCCTTCGCTTCGTTCCTCAGAAACTTGAACGGTACCGTGTAAAAACGCCCTTGAGCGACAGTTTCTCCCGGTGCCATTGGCCCGTCGGCCATAAGATACTCAGGGTAACATGACGCCTGCGATGAGACAATTAAAAAAATCTGCTTCCCTAACCTCGTGTAATCCTTCACCGAGCCCGCGTAATCCTTCACCGAGCTCGCGTAATCCTTCACCGAGCTCGCGTAATCTTTCACCGAGCCCGCGTAATCTTTCACCGAGCTCGCGTAATCTTTCACCGAGCCTGCATAATCTTTCACCGAGCCCGCGTAATCTTTCACCGAGCCCGCGTAATCTTTCACCGAGCCCGCGTAATCCTTCACCGAGCCCGCGTAATCTTTCGCCGAGCCTGCGTAATCTTTCACCGAGCCTGCGTAATCTTTCACCGAGCCTGCGTAATCCTTCACTAGATAACTGCCGGGTCGGCGACGGGGGCCGACGGTGCATCCAGCAAGTGGCGGATGCTGATCAGTGTACCGAGGAAGAGCCAGCTATAGACGGTGTATTTGAACCCGGCAATCCCCTGGTTATAGGCAAAGGGCAGCACCCAGTCGCCGAAAACCATCGAGCCCATCGCACCGATCCATCCGCCAGTAGCGATGATTGCCAGGCTGTGCAGGAAACCTGGCGGTGTACGGTGTATCAGCCGCCATCCCTCCCAGATACTGGCGACCGAAAGCCAGAGCCAGATTGCCATACCCACGAAGCCAAACTGAGCCACAATATCTAGGTAGTTATTGTGGGTCGAGCGGGCCGTGGTTGGGAAGTAGGTCATATAGTAGATCGCGTAACCGGCTGGACCGGTACCCAGCAACCAGTGATCTTGCACCACCCGCCAGTTCTGGCTCCAGATCTCCAGTCGCTCAAGGCTGCCGTCATCCACATTATCCTGTGCGACTTGCTCAAAAAAGCCGAGCGAGAGAATTATTGCGACCACCCCGATCACCACCAGGGCCAGGAATGCCTTCCATGAGTGCAAAAATGTGATCGCCACGACTGCAATCACGCTCGGCATCCAGCCCGAAAGCCAGTCAGCGTTGATCACCATGGTTTGGTAAAAGGTGAGCAGGATGATAACAAAGAGGCATGTACGCCAATGCCAACCGATCTTCGGTTGGGCGATCATCAGACCATAAGCTGAAGCAATCATCCAGGTACCCCAAAGGCCGCGGGCGTTGAGAAAAGACGGGTTGACCTTTCCAAGCAGGATAAGCGTCATCAAAAAGCCTAGACCAATAAATACTCCGACCATATACTTGAGTTGTCGTTCGCTACTAAAGAAGTTACCCACCAATAGACAGGCGCTGAGCGAAATGAGTAGGGTTATCATTGCTCCAATCTGAGTAACGATAAACTTAGGTGCGTTGATGAGTACCGGATCTCGCCAAATAAGCCCCCAGACTAGCGAGATAATAAAGACTGCGCCGAGAGTAAGAATTGGGCGATTGAGTAGTGAAGGTCTGAGTATCCAGCCTCGCTGGAACATTGTGATGCACCAGAGTAGGGTCAGTAGCAAGGTCAGTAACAAACTCCACGGTAGCCTGCTCTCGGTGCCGGTCGGCAATTCGAAGGATGGCATGGTGAGTGTGGTGAGTGGCAGTGCCAGAACAAGGAACTGAAAGTAGCGTGAGGCGAAGGACAACCCTAGACCAAGTAGCGGTGGCCCCAATAGCAGAGCGAGCAAAATCAGATTGCCATTGCCTGCAGCGAAGCCAACGAGCAGACTGAATACGATCAGAGTGATTAACACGCTGGCAATAAGGATCCAGGTGGGAATATAGAATTGGCGACCGAATAGGGTTAGAGGCATAGGTTGTCCTGTGCTGACAGATCTCGCGATCAACGCTTCTGATCGAGCGATGCTGTCTGATGATTTGTGACGTTTGATCTTACCACCGAGCCTATTATCAACAACGCCAGCACCAGCAAGCCTGTGCCACAACTGACGGTAATGCCTAAACCAAACATTGTTGGCACGTAGCTAAACTCAATAGTGTGTGTTCCCGGTGGCACGTAGATCGCACGAAAAGTGTAGTTTGCTCGGTATATTTTCGTCGGCTGAGCATCAACTGTAGCCCGCCAGCCTGGATAGTCAGTATCATTTAATACTAAGACGCCCCCATCCTTCGATTCGACCCTGATCACTACCAAATTGGGCTGATAATCTTGTATTCGTACAGAATTCGTTGAATGGATACCCTTTTCTGGGAGTGTAATGTGCAACGGCTCTTCGATAATGACCTCTGTGTGCGGATTGAACGTGGAGTCCGTCATTGCCTCCAGGATTTTTGAGGCATCGCCTATAACGCGGGTTTGCTCCACAAGATAGGCTCTTGGGAGGACGTTCATGTTCTCGTAGATATGTATCGTCGGATCATGGTATACCTCACGCAGTTGGTTATCTGCTATTTCTGACGATGCTGTAGTGCTGACAATGTATTTGACGTTCATCAGGCTGGCTAGTTTTAGATCGATTCTGTGAAATGTGATGCGGAAATGGCTTTCCATAGTACCACCTGAAGCGAGGGCAAGTTCTGCATAGCGGCGAAGAGGAAAATCCACTCCCGCGATTTCGTAGAACTTATAGGGCATGCCTGTATTAGGAGGAAAACTGTCGTCAATTGCTGTAATACGAAATAGATCTCCTGCCTGAGCCTGTGTACTCAGAAATGTTGCGGGGGCTACTGATGGAAAGATATACTTTTCCTGGATGAGCGGGTTGAACGGTTGCCCAAATATGAATAGTTCGGCCAGAGTCATGATAAAAAGGATTACTGATGTAACTGGCTGCGGAAGCAATGCACGGTGATAGCTAAGTAAGGTAACGATAGCACCCACTGCTGCCAATATAGGGGCATACATGGCCACATTTGTCGGACTGAATGCCTTAACGAGGATGGGATAAAGGGTCGCGATTCGATTGAAGCGAATAATCTCGTCTCTTAGGTAGATAATCACGAAATGGATACTCAGGAGAAGTCCTGTAGCACTGACGCAAAAAATGAGCAGGCCAGTCACGAGATTGCGTATTGCGTAGTCATTTCGGCGCTTTTTTAGCACCTGCTCAGCCCCTATCCCGGCTAGCAGCGCCATGCAGAAGGTGTAGATCATCCGATAGCGATGGGGCGATACAACATTGAAGATCGGAAGTTGGTTGATCAGGTCTATTCCAGGTATACGCATAGATAAAGCCAGAAAGGCCATTCCCAAAAGTGCTAAGAAAAGGATGATGTTGCCTCTTTCTCCACTGATGGCTATTGTTGTGATACTCGTGTTCTTGCCACGCCTCACTCTGCTTGCAAGGGTGCTGACTACAGCGGTGATAGCCAACGCGAGAGGGATAACGCCCACATACCCGGTTAGTTCAATGTAATTTGAATAGACGAAACTCAACGGCGAACCCCACGTTGGATTTCCGAAGAGATTTGGCAGGGCAAAGGTTGCTAATGCCATGAGATCCTTCAGATATGACGTCGAATCCAGTGATAGCCGCTCCTGTGTACGTAACTGCACCTCATTTCCCAGTCTAAGCCACTCTACAAAAGGCAGCAATTGTATGGATGCAAGCATAATTCCAAGGACAACCCCCGTGACGAGGAGTATAGTCGCTACTCCGGCACGTTTTAAGTTAACTGGACAGCAATACATGGTCGCTAGACGGTAGAGATTAAAGATACTCCATGCCAGCAATACAATGAACGATGTCTGATAGTGGCCCGCAAGAAGTTGTGCCGCAACCACAAGGCTACACAGTCCGGCATCACGCAGACGACGATGGACGACGAGTCGTTCACCTAAAAAGAACAGCAGCGGAGTCCAGGCATACGCGTTGCCAATGGGGTAGTTCAACCAAACAATCATTGGGCCGCCAAACATAAAGGTGACCGCGCCAAAGAGCGCCCCTAACTCGCCAATATCGAAATTGCGTAGGAGAAGAAACGTACCTATCCCCCCGATGTACAGGTGTACTATTGCTAAGATGCCTAGAGCTTGTGAGAGGGGTAGTATTGCTGCTAGGAGGCTGAGCGGATAAAGCACCGCCGACTCGGCATTTGCGAAGAGTGGGGCACCAGAGTAGATATACGGATTCCAGAACGGGAAGTACCCGTTGCGGAACGCCTGTTGGACTGCCAGACGCCACGGGTAAAATTTTAGAACAGGGTCAGACTGTAATGGATTGGTTGCGTGCTGAAATTCCGCTGGGGTTGCGCCTTGGAAAAACGGAAATGTGAAGATCATATCAATGGGCGTAAGGCGTAGATTCCGGCTGAGCATTGGCCAGAAGAAGAGGCACACCAAAGTCAACAGGAATGCTGAGGCTCGCACGATCTCCGGTATTGAGTGATATCGGTGGGTCAGGTTCTGCCAAGCGTTCTTATAGATTTTAGCCATATAGCGACTCCATGACGCAGTCTATGGTTCGCCTAGGTTGGGCTGAGCATAGCCGACGGTTCGCTCAATCAGCGCACAGAGTTTATCCACACTCCGGCTCCAATCGTAGCTGGCGACCGTACGCCGCCCGTGCGCAGCCATGTCGGCGCGTAGGGCAGGAGATCTGAGCAGGCGCAAGGTCTGTGCGGCGAAGTCGGCGGGCGTATCGGCAACCAGCACATCGCGCCCAGGCTGGAGTACGAGTCCCTCAACTCCTTTACTCGTCGAAATCACCGGCGTGCCCAGGGCCAGAGCCTCAAGCACCTTGAGACGAGTGCCGCCTCCTTTGCGTAGAGGCACGACCTCGGCCCACGCCCTGGCCACAGCGGGTCGCACGTCGTCGAGGTAGCCGGTAAACTCGACTCCCTCGGTGTTCGGCAGGGTGGCGATCTGCGACGGTGTTGCGCGGCCAGTAACGCGCAGACGAACGTCCGGGCGCTCACGACGAATCAGCGGGAGGACTGCACTGAGGAAGTAGGCCATCGCATCGTGGTTGGCATCGTAGGAAAGAGCGCCGGGGTAGATCAGGGTGTTCGGCTCCGGGGAGCCGAAGTCTCCTGCCAACTCGGCAGTATCAACCCCATTTGGCACCACGACCAGGGGCATGCCTGGTGGTGCGATCTGTTTCGCTAAGTGCTCCTCGGTAGCTGAAACCACTGTTGCCCCAGCACAGCGCCGCATGGCCGTCGCCACATAATGCCGGGTCTTCCACCATGTCAGGCCCGCACGCAGCCTCCCTGTGCAGGCAGCGTCAGCGAGCATCGCTAGCTCCAATCCTTCAGAGATGATCGGTACATTGCGTGTACGCAGGGCGTAGGGCACCATGTGCAATTCAACGCAGAGCAACAAATCGTAGCGTCGCTGCGTGATGGATCGTTCCACCAAAGCGGCCATAGCCGAACTGAAGTTCCCCGCCATCGAACGTGGCTGAGTCGAGAGCAACCCGACTGCTTGGCCCAGCCATCGCTCCGCAAAGGGGGTCTCAGGCAGCAGCGACACGCTGCGGCAGAACTGACGAAGCTCCTGGGTTGCCCGCAGGATCGGAGCGTCGGGGCAGAACGCGATCAGATCCAGCGTGTGGTGGCGCGACAGACCGCGCAGCAAGTGGAAGATTCGTAGTTTCGAGCCATTATCGGCTGGGTATGGGCACCACGGCGAGAGAAAGAGAATCTCCATCATATCACCTCAGACAACCACGCGATTCGCGCACAACACCCGATGAAAAGAGCCGCTGATGCCCAATTATTGGCTATCGGCTATTTTCACCTCTGCCCCAAAGCGCCCCAGCCAGAAGTCACGCATCCCTCGTAGCATTGCGTCACGGTTGACGCGGCGGTCACGCCACTTTGGACGCAGACTATAGCTCACGCAGGTGCGCAGATCTTGGAGGAACAGCGCATGGAGCCACGCCGCCAACCCGCCGCCGGTGATGCGCAGGAAGAGCAGCCGATTGCGGGTCATATAGTAGGCGACAGAGGGCTTATCTACGCGGTCGGCCAGCGGGATTTTGTGCCAGAGGTGCGCTGTTGGCTCGTGCAGAATGCGAAAGCCCGTACGACGTATTCGCACGCACCACTCAGTCTCCTCATAGTACATAAAGAATCGCTCGTCGAGCAACCCGGCCCGCCCCAGAGCTTCCCGCCGAATGAGCAGAGCGCAGCCGGTGACAAAATCTACCTCCGTGGACAGTGAGTATTGGCCCTGATCACCCTCGCCGATGCCGCGCATAGCGCTTGTGCCACGCCGCCAGTCGATTTGCCCACCGGTTGACCAGATCAGATCGGGCTGCGCGTGGTAGTAGATCGTCGGCCCGACCGCACCAATCATTGGGTCGGTCTCGGCTATTGCGATCATTTGGCTCAGGAAGTCCGGTGCTGCCTCGGTATCGTTATTCAGCAGGAGCGCGTAGTCGTAGCCATGTGTGAGGGCGTAGCGCAGTCCCACGTTGTTGCCAGCAGCAAAGCCCAGGTTGGCCCCATTCTCGATTACCGTTACCTTCGGGAAGGCTGCGCGCACCGTCGTAGGCGTGCCATCCTGCGAGGCATTATCGAGTACCAGGATGCCCAACCGATCACGCGGGTAGTCGAGATACTCTAGCGAGCGCAGACAGGCCAGGGTATCGGCGATGCCGTTGTAGCAGAGGGTGATGATCACTACACGGGGGAGCATATGATTGGCTCTATTATGGATGATCGAGCCGTAGTGACGTCCTCGTAGATCCTCAGCATCACCGCCATCTCCGCACTGATCGTCTCGGGCGGGGTAGTACCAAGGGCCAGTCGACCAAGCAGGGTCGGATCGTCACGCAGTCGCTCGATTTGCCTCGCCAGATCATCGGCGTTGCCGGGCTGGAAGTGCAGCCCGTCCACCTCGTCGTGCACGAGCTCAGCCATCCCGCCCAAGGCCGATGTCAGCACAGGCCGACCGGCGGCGTGGGCCTCCATGATCGCCAGCGGGCTATTCTCGTACCAGAGCGATGGAACGATGGTAGCATGGCACGCTCCCAGCACCTCAGCGATTCGGCTATTCTCAAATCGTCCGGCCAGATGGATGCGCGGATCCGCACCGATGCTATGGCGCAAACGCTCGGTATAGTCCGGGTGCTGCTGGAGGTCGCCCCAGATCGTGAGTTGCCAGGGTCTCCCACCAATGGGCAGTCGGCGTACCGCGTCAACTAGGGTATGTACGCCTTTGTGCGACGCGATCTGGCCGATGTAAGCGAGGCGAAGATCGCCTTCGGTCGGATTGATCGGCGGCACGGCAGACTCAAAGCGATCCATGCCTAAGCGGAGTACGTGCAGGCGCTCAGGTGCGACCATGCCGTGAAACTGTTGGGCCAGGAAGTGTGATGGCGCGATCACCGCATCAACCTGGCCCAGGATTGCTCTCAGGTAGGCCCGACGCTCGGCGATAAATCGCTCCCCTGTGCCGAGCCCAATCTGCTGAGCGACCCGACCAAACTGACCAATTGTCGCCGTGTCGGCAAGGCGGTAGCGCCGACTGGCCAGATGCTCGCACCATGCGCAGGCTGCTGGTGATTCAGGCGGGCCGACGCATAGGCTACCATCACCGTGCAGCAGCGTGATGCGTGGGCAGAGGAACCAGAAGTCGTGCAGCGTTACAACCGTGGGAATGCCACGTGCTAGAGCAGCGTCGATCACACTCGGCGTGATCAGATAGCCGCTCTGGAGATGCACGAGGTCGGGCTGTCGATTATCCAGATAGCTGGCGAACCACTCTTTGATCGCGGGATTGCAGAAGGCCCACGTGCTAGGCGTACTGCGCAAGTCGAGGTCAAGCCGCCACACCGGCACCTCCTCGTAGACATCCGCCCGTGCGAGGAGCGGGTTTGCCCCGCGTGCATCAATATGTTCGACGCAGACCACCTCGGCCTCGTGGCCATGCTGGATGAGCCAGCGAGCCAGACGAAAGGTGTAGAGTTCGGCTCCGGCACTGTAGCGCGGCGGGAAATGGTGAACCGGCAGCACAACACGCATAGCATCACCCCGTCGATCCCTGGGCCAGCGGTTGGCGCAGGCGGCGAACAAAATTCCATTCGTCAGGGCCAATCACACCGAGGGCCACACAGAGGCCAGCGTAGGCCAGCACACCTAGAGCGACGCTGATAAGTACCGGCAGCCAAGCGACCCCCGCCACTAGCAGGCCCATCAGTACGGCGGCGGCTACCGGGCGACCGAGACTCTTTCCCCAACTGATGTGGCCTAGCTCGCGGCGCAGCAGCCAGAGGTACTGGCTCACGAGTACCGCCTCGGTTATCACCGTCATCGTGGCGGCGGCGATCACCCCAAAGCGCGGCACCAGTACGCTGTTCAGCGCAATGTTCATTCCCGTGCTAACCATAATCGCTCGTGCCACCCGGCCTTCGCGCCCGGCTACCACCACGACGTAGCCGAGGAACTCCGAGAGGAACATCAGCGGCACCACCCAGATCACGATCCGCAGGGCCGGAACCGCCGGGGCGTAGTCTGAGCCAAACAGAAATGTCACAATCTGCGGGGCGAGGGCTGTAACCCCCACGCTAATCGGCAAGGCTAAAGCCAACAGGTAGCGCAGGGCGCGGGCGTAGATTGATGCCAGACTCTCGGGTGCGGTTGTGGCCTGCCGGGTGAGGGATGGGTAGAGGGCTGTGTTGATGATATTCGAGAGGATCACCGTCGAGAAAACTAGGTTGTAGGCCGCGTTGTAGTAGCCAGTCGCTACGTCACCGTGGAAGATGTTCAGCAGCACACTGTCGAACTTGTAGGAGAGGCCCAGAGCGAATGCGACAACACCAAATGGCAGACTCGCTCGCAGCAGATCAGGCCACGCATGTATAGCAACCGATCCAAAACGTATGCCCAAGTGAGAGACCGCACGCCAGCAGGAATACGTGAGCGCTGTAACCGCCACAAAGGTCGCTCCGATAAGGCCGTAGTAGCCTGCGCCTGACAGCAAAGCGGTGCTACCTATCACGACAAATAGCAACTGATAGAGAATCTTTGTAGCTGCCGACATATCGAAACGTTCATGCCCTGCCAGGATAGCGTCGCTTGTCCCCTGGAGGCCATACAGAATCATGCCGAGCATATTGAGTCCGAGCGCGATAAGCATTACTGCTGGACGCCCGGTAATCCACGCCATAAGCATCATGGTGAGTACGCCAAGAGTTGTGAGCAGCAATCTAAGGGTGGCGACCGTACCATAGAGAGATTCGATACGTAGTGTGCCATCGGGAGTGTCTCGCAGACGGGCGACCTCACGAATCATGTAGGGACTCAAGCCAAGATCGCCAATGAACAGAAACATGCTACAGAAGGCGGCTACGGCAGCGTATTGACCGAACGCTTGCACACCTAAGTTCCGCACAATCAACACAGAAAAGCTGAATGAAATCAGCTTAATCGCCAGTTGTGCGGCCATACCAATGGCAGAGTTGCGGGCAACGATGTGTGCGAAGCTTTTCAACATGCTCTCCATTAACAAAAGCTATGCTGCGTAGGATCAAGCCGTAGGCATTTCAATCGTGCCGATCTTCCGTCCGATGAATGCCGCAGGGAGTACCGCCCGCTGACCTTGGTTGTGGTAGAGTCCCGCCGCAAGATCCCAGAAGCGCTTTGTGTCAGATGGGGTGATTGCACGCATATTGGTTGTGAAGGGTAGGCGACTAGGCTCTTCCCGCGTGTGAAGTGCTGGAAGTATATCTTGCTCGATATGGCTGATCTCAAAGCACTGGTTTGCGCTACGTGCTTGCTGTGCAACCCCGGCACTCACGATGTGTCTGGCAGCCACCTTGCGGCCAAGGCCATGTACCACAGCCAACAGATCTCCCCTGCGGATCAACTGAACAGCCCGCTGGGCAAAATAAGTCGCTCGTTCATGCATAGTGCTGACCGGTGTGAAATCAACCGTCATCACCAGAATTCCGCCGGGCTTAAGGATTCGTTGAAGTTCGTGGATCGCACGTTGATCGTGGGGTGCGGGGATGTGTTCAAGCACCGAGATACAAGAGATCGCATCAAAGGATTCGTCGGGGTAGCTTGTTGCGGTTAGATCCTGGGTGCTGTATTGAACACGTGTGCCATAGATCGTCTCAGGTTGCAATTGGCGAAGCGCCGCGATCAATCGTGTATCGCTATCACAAGCTTCAGCCTCCACACCAAGCTGAGAGATCACGTGGGCCAAAGGGGTTGCGCCACTGCCTGAATCTAGATAGCGCATACCGGGCTTTAGGTGCTGAAGCAGGGCGTCGAGCGCAAAAGAATATTCAAGCTGGCGAAACGGCCATCGGCATACTTGCAGATATTGAGAAATCTCAGGCAGATTGGCCGGGATTCTGCCAGCTTGCTTGGCACGTTCCATCGCCTGTAGCATCGGCTCCATGTAACGATCAAAGATCTGCGAGTTGGCTTTGAGGGTTGCGCGTGAGTCTGCATAAAGTACATACATACGGTGACACCTTTCTTGGTACATCAGGAAGGTTAGGCAATCTGATGGGCTGTCCCTTCTGATGGTCTCTCAAAAACCTGCGAGTAGGTACTGAGGATAATCTGCGCCACGCGCTCCCACGAGAACTGCGCCGCCCGTGCGAATCCTCGCTCGCGCATCTGCTGCGCACGTGCAGAATCGTTCAGCACACGAGCAATGTGATCGGCGATGGCCGCATCATCCTCGGCGTCGGCTAGCAGCCCGGCGTCGCCCACCACCTCTGGGATGGCCCCACGGTCGGAGGCGATCACTGGCGCACCGCAGGTCATCGCCTCTAGCAGCGGGATGCCGAAGCCCTCGATCCACGAGGGGAAGGCGAAGGCGGTCGCCATGCTGTAGAGCGCGATCAGGTCGGCGCGTGGCGGGTTGATCAGCACCTGCGCGATGCCTGCCACCTCGGCCTCGCGCACGACTGCGAGCGGCTCGCGCCGGGTGAAGAAGATCAGTTGGTGGCTGGCACGAATCGCCGCCGGTAGCCGACGCCACGTTCGTATTAGTACGGCGGGGTTCTTTAGCCCGTCGGCCAGCACAAATGGCTTGTCGAGTCCATAGCGGGTACGTACTGCGTCAAGGATTGCTGGCTCAGTCACGCGCCGCAGGTCGGGCGTGGGCGCATGCGGGATGGCGACAATTCGCCCTATGTCAATCTTGCCCTGGCGGGCGATCTCGCGCCGGGCGTGCTCTGAGACGGTCAGCACTAGGTCGGCCCGGCGCAGGGCGGCGGTCGAACACAGATGCAGGTAGGTCATCATCGCCAGCGTGCGCGGATCTTTGCGATGGCCGCGCACGATCTCGCGCAGCGGCAGGATGTTGATCGCATCGTGTAGGGTGATCACTGTGCGTGTGCCACGTGGCGCGAATCCGTAGTTCGCCGGGAAGTGCATCACCTCGATCCGGTCGCGTCTGATTTCGCGCTGCATCAGCAGGTCGTTGGCGATGCTGGAGAGCGGGCTGCGATACGGCAGGTAGCGCACGGTCACGTGTGGCGGGATGGTGTTCAGCTCAAAGGGACGTTTTGTATCGGCGTAGAGGACGATCTCGTGATCATACGCACACGCGATCAGCGCCGGGACGAAGTGGGCGATGTAGGTGTGTACCCCGCCCACCAGCCCGTGCGACAGATAGCGGACATCAATACCGATACGCATCATTAATCTCCCGATCCCACCAACCGCTTCGTATCGCCCACGCTCCCGCCCATCCACTTGAGGTGGTTCACCCCGATGGTCCAGAGCTGGCCGAGGGTGGCGGGGTTGGATGCGCCTTTGAGGAAGGTTAGCATCGGGCCGGGGCGCAGGCTCCACTCGCGAGCGGCGCGCTTGGCCCAGTACTCTAGCTGCTGTGAGCTGAGGTGCGGGTAGCTCAGCACGGTGTGGTCGTACATGTCGTAGTCTTCCCAGCGCTGCATGCTGATCCACCCGTTCTCCACCGCCTCGTAGTAGAAGGGTGTGCCGGGGTAGGGCGTGGCGATGTGGAAGAGGGCGATGTCCACCGGTAGCTTTTTGGCTAGGCCGATGGTCTGCTGGATGGTCTCGACTGTCTCTCCCGGCAGACCGATGATGAAGTAGCCCCAGTTCATGATCCCGACGCGGTGACTGGCGGCGATGGTCTCCTGAATGCGCTGCACGGTGGTGCCTTTGCGCGCCCGCTTCAGCACCGCCTCGCTGCCGCTCTCCAGTCCCCAGGCGATCATGAAGCAGCCGGCTCGCTTCATCAGCCGTAGCAGATCCTCATCCACGAAGTCCACCCGGCTGTTGCAGCTCCAGCGCATCTGGATCCCCTCGCGGATGATTGTCTCGCACAGATCAACCACAAACTCCTTCTTGACGGTGAAGAGGTCGGCCTCGAAGTGGATGTGGTGCATGCCCAGTTCCTTGAGCATCACCATTTCTTTGATCACGTGCGCCGGGCTGCGGTGGCGCACGCTGGACTGGTAGGTGACGTGTTTGATGCAGTAGCGGCAGCCAGCCGGACAGCCCCGGCTGGTCAGCACGAAGGTGTACGGCCCGCCGACAATCGGCACCTTGTACTTCTGCCAGGGCAGCATGTGGTGTAGTGGGATGGGCAGACTATCCAGATCCGTGATGAAGGGCCGGTCGGGGTTGATCTGCACCGCACCGCCCGCATCGCGGATGGCCACGCCCAGTGTCTCGCGCAGGGCGCGGGACACAAGCTGCGGCGATAGGCCAACAAAACGGCCACGGGTACTCAGGTAGGAGGCGTCGGGGAAGGGTAGCTTGCGCCAGGGCGCGGTCATGTCGGCGTTGCCCACCGGAACGGTGTCGAGTGCGCCCTCCTCTGTGGCCACCCGATCCAGCGTGCGGATCACATCCACAATCGTCATCTCTGGCTCGCCACGCACCACCACGTCCAGGCTCGGGTAGCTCTCTAGAGTCTCGCGACTCATCGGCGTCACGTGGGTGCCGATGGCCATGCTGATGGTGCCCACCGCCTTGCCCAGAAAGGTTGTCCGCATATCGTTGGTCAGGGTCGGCGCGGTGGCGTGAATGACCATGTAGCGCGGCTTGTGCTTCCACATATAGCGCTCGAACTGCTCCCAGGTCATACCCAGGCCAATGGCGTCAATCACATCAACGCGGTAGCCTGCCTCCTGCACCACCGCCCCAATCTGGGCCAGGGCCGTCTGCGGCCAGATAATCCCGTCGCGGGAGCGCCGCCCGACGCGGGCGATGTCGCGCAGGAACAGGTCACCATCGGGCGAGGGCGGATTGAGTACCAGCACATCGAGGCGCTGGCTGCGCTCGCGTGGCATCTGCACAAAGCTGATCGCCTCAGCGCGCTCGCTGGCCGCAGCCGGGGCCACCAGCTTGATGCCGGTCTGTTTGTCGCCGGGGGCGATGTGCTGACTGGTCTCCGCAGGCGGTGGTGTATTGCTCATAACTCTCCTCGCTCGTTACCTAATATCCGTGCCCGCGTAGAGCAGGTTGGGGTAGCCGTCGTTCCAGTAGGCCAGGTCAATGGTGTTCGGGAAAGCGAAGAAGTACTGCGCCCAGCGCACGTTGACGCTGCTGTCGTAGTTGGTTCCGGCGACGAGCTGAGTCCAGCCGCCCCACGCCGCCGGTCCGCCACTGCCCTCGAAAGCGTAGAGGTTCTCGCCGTGCCCGTCAGGGGACGGCACGGGCGCGCCGTGTGCGTAGATCCGCAGCGTGCCCGCCGCGTAGCCGAGGGACGGATTGTGGCTGGCCTGGGTGCCGCCGCCGGGATTGTTGGTTGCCCACGTCTGCCCACCGTTGTCGCTGTATTGGTAGTGAATATCGTCAGTCGCCGCTGCGATCCAGGCGATGTGATAGCGGTTGTCGGGCGTGACCAGCAGGCTGGTGGATTGATCGATTACCACCCGCGCCGCGTTGTCGCCGCTGATGGTGACGGTGCTGCCCCATGTGCCATCCGCCGCCCGCACCCGCCCGTAGATCGCGCCGTCGTTATCGCCGTTGAATGACCCCCGCTCCCAGACGACCAGCAGTTGCCCGCTACTATCGAAGGCCAGGTTCGGGTGCCACGCCTTCTGGTTGTTCGCGTAGGTGACGCCATCATCAAGCTGAGTTGCCGCTGACCAGCCACCACTGTTGCGGGAACGATGATACGCCCTGCGGTTCGGGCCGTTGCCCTTTAGGTAGACTACGTGGGCTACGCCGCTGGCATCCAGGGCCAGGGCCACACTCTGCATCCCCTGCCCGCCACCATCCAGCGCGACATTGAGCGCGGTATCAATGGTTTCCACGCTGCCGCTCCACGTGTCGCTGCTGGTTGAGAAGGTGGTGTAGCGCAGACTGCTCAGATCTCCCCCGTTGATCGTACGGTCGTTCCAGACAACGTGAATCGTGTTGCTGCCGTCAATCGCTATTGCCCACTGGCTCACCGCGCCTGGGGCGTGGCTGGCATCAGCCAGGCTAAACCCGCTCGGTACGCCCATACTATCCGCCCGATACATCCGCAGGGTCTGCGCCACATCGGTACACGGGTATTGCTCACAGGTGGAGACAACGATATAGAGCCGGTTTCCGCTGGTACGCACGAGCTGTTTGGGCGAAACATCGGTATAACCCGGCCCGACCGCAATGTTGTAGTTCTGACCCGTTGGGCTGGACGGCGTACTCATTGGTGTCGGCGTACTCGTAGCTGTCGCCGTTGCCGTCGCGGTGCTGGTTCCGGTCGCCGTCACTGTACTCGTCTCCGTCGTCGGGGCGCTGGTGATCGACTCGTCCATCACAATCGGCGCGTATACCGTCGTTGTTACGGCGAGCAGCGCAGGGCTAACCGCTCCGGCTAGGACACGCAGGCCGTAGCAGAGCGGCAGCGACAGAGCAACTGCCAGTAACAATATGATGGTTATATGCCGATGTGTCATCGCTGTTGTCTTTATCTAGGATCGGTATTTTTCGCATAAGCGGATTTCACTTGCCGACCTTACCCCCTCACCCC
>Ga0007797_1000119_pt1 | contig 21144 bp, 13 predicted proteins | sample CryBogmetaGMA25M_FD_60364 | JGI IMG/M metagenome (GOLD analysis project Ga0007797, IMG submission 60364) | Freshwater microbial communities from Crystal Bog, Wisconsin, USA - MA2.5M | ecosystem: Environmental > Aquatic > Freshwater > Lake | place: Crystal Bog, Wisconsin, USA | collected 2009-07-06 | reverse complement strand
CCCCCTCTCCCGTTCTGGGAGAGGGGGCTGGGGGGTGAGGGCTGACCGGCACGGGAATGGTAAAGCCGGATTGAACCTTGTCTAATAAGAACTCTTATCGTACCTGCTACCGGGCCGGTACATGGTGAATGTAGACCGGCTCTGGCCCCGCTGCAAAAGTGTACTGCCCGTTGCTGGCTGGCTCAACCGTCGCCTCGCCCCCGGCCCGCACCCGAGTCACGCGGGGCGAACTGGTGTTCAGCGTGAGCTGAGTCGCCACGGGTGCCCAGATCACATCAACAACCTCGCTGGCTTTCGTAAAACGTACCGCGTAGCTCTCGGGGCCAACCGATGCGGTCATGTCGTCAAGGTAGATCGTGCCCGACCCGCTGGCGCTGTCCGGGTCGTCATCAAGCACGATGGATGTCAGGCGCACCGGGAAGTCCAGGTGGCCGTTCTGGACGCTGCCGATCACATCGTGTGACGCCTGATCGCTCAGCGGGGTAGAGATGAAGTGCCAGCCGCCCCCGCCCACTGGCCCGAGGCGGAATTGGAACACCTCGCCCTGACTGTCGCGGAGCCAGACTTTGAGTTGGTGGGTGCTGCCGTCGCCGTAAACCCAGACGCCTAGCTTGCTTGTGCCGTCGGGAATGGCTATCGGCAATCTCGTGGTGAAGACCACGTAGTCGTTTCCGGCGCTCGGGAAGGTGTACTCCAGTCGGGCGGCGTTGCTCCCATTATAGGTCTGCTCACTGCTCTGGGTGAGCGTGCCGTTCTTCTGTTCACCAACCTGCCACCTGATGGGTTGCTCGAAGTCGAGGACGGTGCGCTGCTCGGCAAGATCAACCAGCGTCGCCTCGCCGGTGTTGGAGAGCTGCTGGTTGAGGACGTGAAAGGCGGTATAGGCCGATTTATTCAAGGAGGAGTCGTAGTTCGCCTTGCTCGGGTCGTAGCGCACGAGGCCGTAGAGATTATGATCCGGCGCGCTATTGTCTTTCAGATTGTACCAGATCGCCCGCTCGGCACCGGCGGCACGCAGCAGCACCATACTGCGCACCAGATAGTTCGCCTGAGTCGCCTCATCAACCGGGGTTGCTGTCCGGTCGGCGGGGCCGGTTGACCAGCCAAACTCAGTGGCCCAGATCGGCTTGGCCCCGAAGGAGTCGGCCATCCCACGCACCGCACCGATCCCGACCACGCCAATCTGGCCGTTCTCCGGGCTGTTCGGATCGGCGTAGGGATTCAGCCCAATGATGTCAAAAGAATCCCACGCCCCGTTGTCGTGGATCTGGCGCAGAAAATCAATCGCCGGCTGGGGCGAAACCAGGCCACCCAGCAACACCTGCGCGCTCGGGTCGGCGGTCTTGATTGCGGTGTAGGTCGCCTTGAGCAGAGCGGCATAGGCGGCGGGATTGGGCTGGGGTGCCCAATAACTGCTGTCGTGCGGCTCGTTCCAGATCTGCCAGTAATGGACGCGATCTTTGTAGCGATTGACAACCTCTGCGGCGAAGGCCGCAAAGGTTTGCGGGTCGGGCGGGACGTTGTCGGCATTTTGTGCGTTGGCCCAGGCCGGTATGGGCTGATTGAGGATGCCCATAATCTGCACCCCGCGCTGGCTGAGCAGATCTGTCACTTTATCGGTGAAGCCCCAGTTAAACTGGCCGGGTTCCTCTTCAATCCGCTTGAACTGGAAGTCCTCACGCGCCCAGCCAACTTCCAGCCCCGCCACCGCATCAACCGGAGCCTGGAGACTCGCGTAGTCCGGGTGGCGGCTGGCGATGTTGCTGGCAATGCCGAAGGTGCTGCCCGCCGTGGTTGCGGGCACGGGCGGCGGGATGAACGACGGCGTATGCGGCAGCACCAGGTTCGCCGAATCAACCGGGCACTGGGCCACCTTGAAGAAGCAGGTGTTGTGCAGAATCAGGCTGGTGCCGACGGCAATCGTGGCGGGTGCGCTGTCGCGCAGATCCCCGCTCAACGCATCGCCCACCGCCGATACGCCCACCACAGCCGGCATATAGAAGGTACCCATCGCCCCCCGGAGCCGCACCCGCGAGAAGGTGCTGCCATTGGGCAGGTGCTGGTCGCGATCAAACACAACTGACTCGGCCACATAGGCACCCGCAGGCAGGTGATCAATCGCTGTCAGCAATTCGGCATCGCTGTAGATCTGCTCGTCCACGGCGGATGGAATCACCAGCACCCCCAGGTCACTGGCAGGATCATCCGGCCACAGCGTCTGCGATCCGCTAGACGGAGCCGCCAGCACGCTCGCAAGGCAGCCGCGTTCATCCGGCGGGCTGGCGGCAAGGGCACGCGCACACTCGCCAAGCGGCGCGGCACCCGCCACAATCGGCAGGGTCTGGCTCAGATCAACTTGATCTGGGCGCAGGGAAAGTTGGGCGAGTCCGCCGCTCATGGTCGCCTGATCACGCGCACTCTCACCGACGGCGAAGAGTCCGCAGATCTGGGTGTTTCCCCAACCGTAGCAGATCTGCCGGTTGACCCCATTCTGCTGTGCTGCCGCCGGTAGTGCGGCAACGGTTGTCGTCGGGCGTTCATAGGCCAGCGGCAGGCTCCTGATCACCGCCGGGATCTCGACCACATGGCCGTCGGCGTTCTCCAGGCGTATGGCCTGCCCGTCCTGGCGCAAGGTGACGGCGTAGGCTCCAGCGGAGATACCGGGCAGGTCGGTGCTGACCCACAGGCCGCCAAATACTACCCCGGCAAGCTGGGCCGGATTAGCGATCAGCGATTGTGGCGCGACTACAGGCGGCGTTAATGGCGGCACCAGCAGCATGGTTGCGCCGCTGGACGCCTGATCATTGATCGGGGCCGTCGCATCAAAAGCGAAGCTACCGCGCCCGTTACTGGCACCATTCAGCGCCTGCTTGTGGCTGGATGCGGGGCTGGTGAGCGCGTAGCGTTTCTCGGGACGGATCGCCTGCGTCCCCAGCAAACCAAACAAAACATCGTAGCTCCCCGGCACCGGCCCAATGGGCTGCGAGTCTGGCGAGCCGGGGCCATGCCACTCAAAGCGGGCGCGCTCGAACCACTGCACCTGGTACGTATTCCCCTGGATCTGCATCTGGAGCAGTGACGAAATCGGCCTCCCGTGCAGAGCAAGGCTATTGCGGTAGGTTTCGTTGGGGCCGAATTTGAGGCCGAACGCATCCCAGTATGTGCGAAATCGTCCGCAGACGGAGACACCCTCAACCGAACGGCACGGATCTCGCAAGTACGGGTGAGGCGTCACCGGAGAGGATGGGCGATAGAGCTCGTTACCAATCAGTCCCAGCAAGATATAGTAGTTCGGGTCGCTGGCCAACTCCGGGTGAGACTCCATGCGGTGGCGCTCAAACCACTGGGTCACGTACTGCTTGCCGTCTGCTGCATTCAGCTCCCACGACTCGCTGGAAATCGGGTAGCCAAACACACTCAGGCCCCCCATCTCTTCCCAATAGCGCCTAAAATCCCCCTTAATCGCGTAGCCCGTCTGCGAAAAGAATCGTGGCTCATCCGACTGCGCCGCCGCGCCCCGGATCGTCAGCAGGCTGGCGATGATACCCACCAGCACGGCCAAGCGGATGGCGATCTTCGTCATGGTGGGTTCCCTTTGGGGGGCATCGCCCCTACTACCGATTCACGGCCACAGAAAGACACAGTCGTTCACAGAAATATATTTTCGCAATCTTACCCCCCTAGCCCCCCCCGCAAGCGGGGGGGAACCAATGCGTTGTCCCCCCTTCGTAGGTCGGAGGATTATCGCTGATCGGTCTTACATCCACCCGCGAGCGGGGGGAACCAATGCGTTGTCCCCCCCCGCTCGCGGGGGGGCTAGGGGGGGTAGAACTGTAAAGTATCTGCGAACCATGTCATATGCGGTAATGCATATTTTCTTCCGTATCTTTCCGTGTTCTTCTGTGGCCAAATCCTTTGTACTACCTAGATAAACATGGATCAGGCAGATCGGGCTGATTCGGGAAATACATGGCGCGCTCAGCGGCTGTCAGACCGCGCCCGGCGGTGCGGCACGCCAGATCGGCCAGGGCGGCGGGGCGCAGATCCCAAATACCCACTAGCCCGTCGGGCGTACCTGTGATCACGCTGTCCCCGTTGGTGCTGAAGAGTGCAGCGGTAGGTAGGAAGCCTCCCAAGGTCAGCGGCTCACCACGCGCTTCCACATCCCAAATCTGACTTCCGCTTAGCAGCCATGTGCTATCGGGGCTAAAAGTCCATATCCGAGTGCTGATAATGTTTTTCATGGATGCCAAAACCCAGGGTGTTTGCGCGACTGGCCCATCTGCACCCATAGTCCACACAGAAACCGTTTTGTTGAGGATGACGTTCAACCGTCGCCCATCGGGGCTAAAAGCCAGGGTATCTGCGCCAAACGTACCGGATAGCGAGTGTGGACGAGCATCGGGCGTAGCCAGATCCCAGATCTCTAACTCGTCCACATTCTCGGCAATGACCAGCCAGCGCCGATCAGGGCTGAAGGCGAGGAGATGTGGCGCGATGCCGGGAGCCGTGGGGGGCAACATGCGTGGGTTCGCGTCCGGCGTCTGCGTATCCCAGAGCCGTGTGCCAGCCTGACTTGCTTGCGCTAGCCAGCGCCCGTCAGGCGCGAGGGCCAGTGCGTGACTTCCAGAAAACGCTGCGGAGCCTATCCATGTCGGGCCACCCAGTCGTTCCGCACGTAGATCGTAGATCTGGGGCGTCCCATCCGACGTGGTCAGCGCCAGCCAGTTCCCATCCGCGCTTACGGCGAAGTATTCACTCTTATCAACCGTAAGCGCCGCGCCGAGGTTCGGGTCGCGCAGATCCAGCGCAATCGTCCGGCTGCCCTGCGTCACAGCGTAGCTGCCCATTATCAGCCAGCGCCCATTACCGCCAAAGGCCAGCGGCCTTATTGTATTGGCACCACGCAGGCAGCGCACCGACCCAGATGCGTCAGCGGCATGGAGATCAATGATCGCACCACCTGCATCGCTGCCCACCGCCAAGGTATGCTGGTCAGGACTGAGGGCTAGGGATCTGACGTTGGCATCCATAGTGAAACATGTGCGTATATCAAGGGTGCGTGGCAATGCCGATACTGGCTGGGCCACGTTCCACAGGCGCAGCGTCCCATCATCGCTGCCACTCACCAGCAGCTCCCCTGACGCAGCAAAAGAGATGCTATTGATAGCTCCCTCGTGGCCTCGCATGTGCAGTGACACCGGCGGGTTGGTGGTGAGATCCCAGCGGTGTACCATTTTGTCATCGCCCGCACTAATCAGCCAGTGCCCGTCGGGGCTAAAGGCAACCGAGTTTACGCCGTTCTCCTGGTCACGTAACTCCTGCGGCGCTGTGCTGGGCTGATCAACATTCCACAAGAAGACCGTATCGTTACTCGCGATGGCCAACATGCGCCCGTCGGGGCTGAAGGCTAGGGCGTTCACCGTCCTTCCATGTTCACCCAGAATAACCATTGTGGTCGCAGGGTCAGTGGCGGCAATCTCCCAGCGCCGCACCTGACCTTTGAGCGTGCCTCCCGCCAGCCAGTGTCCATCGGGACTGAAAGCCAGGGTAGAGACGGTATCGCCAAGACCGGCCAGTTCGCTTCCTTGGCCCACCGGATCGGCGGTCAGATCCCAGCGCCGGATCTGCCCATCTTGGTAGGCCAGCACCAGCCAACGCCCGTCCGAGCTGATCGCTGATACGCTCACACGAAAGGCCGCGCCGATCTGTGTCGCCTGCTGGATATTGGCAGGGTCAGCCAGCCAGAGACCCTGATCGCTGATAATTACCAGCCGCCGCCCGCCCGGGCCAAAGGCCACGCTGGTTGTACCAGCAGTAGATCCGGCCAGCGCCCGCACCTGCGGCGGTACGCTGGGATCATCGAGCCGGTAGACCACCACCGTGGCATCAAAAAACAGTCCGGCAGCGAGGGTCTGTCCATCCGGGCTGAACGCGAGCGAGGTAATCGTCCCATGCGAGACGTTAGGCATGGTCGTGAGTGGGTTGTCCAGATTAGTAGCGCGTGGATCATAGATTCGTACATCACCCAACAGTGTGCCCACAGCGAGACGCTGGCCATCAGGGCTGAGGGCGTAGGCTGTAATCCGCATATCTGCGATGCTCAGCTCGCGCCCGCCAACGGTGGAGAGAGCGGTGATCAGCGCCTGGGTTGCCGCCTGCGGCGGAGTCTCACCGGCAGCGAGCGGGCCACGGGCGGCGGCGGCGGCGAGGATGAGCGAGACCTGTGCGGGCGCATTCTGGGCACGGACAACCAACTCGCTGGATCGGGCGAGACGGGCGGCGGACTCGGCGGCGGCCCGCTGCTGATCGGCATTTGTCTCGGCGGTACGGGCCTGGCTGGCAGAAACCTCGGCGGTCTGGCGCTGTGCCGCCTGTCCAGACTCCGCAGTACGGGCCTGGTTAGCCGAAGCCTCAGCCTCGGCGGCATTCCGGCTGGCCAGAAATCCCAAGCCTAACGCCACAACCATTGCTAGGAAGGCAATCATCGCCAGAGTGGTGATCAGGCGAAGCTGGTGACGCTCTCGCGCCGCACGGGCGCGCTCGGCGGCCAACTCCTGAGCGGCGTGTTCGGCGGCAGTCCGCGCAGCACGACAGGCAGCCAGGAAGGCGGCATCCAGATCGCTGAGCGACTCCGAGTCCAGATCGGCCAACTGCTCCTGTTCCGCCAACGTCTCGCCGAAGATCAGCAGCGCCTCGGGGCGACCCTGCCGTTCCCAGAGCGCCGCCTGACGCTGGAGGAGACTCTGAGTCCGCGCCCGCCAATCGGCATTATCCCGACGAATCGGCGCGATCAGCCGGTCGTGGGCCAGTTCATACCAGGTGGTACCCCGGCGCTTATCGGCGCGCAGCAGGTGGGAATCAATCAGCCCGCCAATTGCGGCGTTCAGCAGCCCGGCGCTACTGCCCTGCTGCTGAATCACCTGGCCGCGCAATCCGTCGGCGGTGATCAGTTGGGCCTCGCACCAATCGCGCACCGTGCGCTCACGCACGCCGCACGCGGCGGATACGGCGTTCACCCGCTCGGCGTAATACTCCATCAGCGCCCGGTCAACCGGCGAGGCGGGGGCAACTCCCGGCGAGGCAGCACCATCGGCGGGCTGCTCCTCGATCATCGCCATATCAATCAGATCTGCACCACCCGGCATACGCTCCCACAGGCGCAAGCAGACCACCTGAAGTTGGACGGGTTCAATCGCTTGGCCAAGTACCATTTCGGCGCTACCATCGGATCGCTGCGCCGTCACACGCCGCAGATCATCAACCAGACGACGAGCAGCGTCGGCCTGGAAAGTGACTCCCGCCGTGCGGGCTGGCTCCTGGATCGCCCGCATCGCGGCCTCTGGGTCGAGCAACTCCAGACGAAACGTGTTGCTCAGGTAGGTCGGGATCGCCCGCGCCAGAGGTTCCAGGGCGGCCACATACTCCTCGCGCATGGCGAAAAGCGCCCAGCGGCGGCGGTCGCGCAGGGCGATGCCCAGTTCGGCAAAGAACTCCGCTTTCGCGGCCTGATCGGCGAGCGAACTGGTCAGAATTTCCTCAAACTGATCGAAGATCAGCACCTCGCTCCCCGTGGTCGCCGCCGTATCGGGGCGACTGGCGAGGTAGGCGTCGAGTCCCAGCGCCAGCAGATCGGCAAGCGGGCGCTGCTGAGCCTCGGGCAGAGCCTCCTCAAGCGAGAGCAATGTGGAGATGAGGTAGCGATTTGCGGCTGGCGCATCATCCGGCGGCTCCACACCCACACGGATCAGCGGCAGCACACTAAAATCAGCGGCCCGCAGGCGCGGCACCAGAGCCGCCTGAATCAGCGAAGTTTTACCAGCACCCGAAGGCGAGTTCAGTAGCACAATCCGCTCGGCGGCAAGCAGATAAAAGAGCTCGCGCAGTTCATCATCGCGCCCATAGATCGCTTCGCCGGGCAAAAAGGCGCGTGGCCCAACATAGGGATTAGCCACAATATTCTTCACATAAGCAGATTTCATGCCGACCTTACCCCCTCACCCCCTGCCCCTCTCCCACCAGGGGAGAGGGGGGTTGTCGCAGCAGGACGCCTCCGGATCCCCCTCTCCCGTTCTGGGAGAGGGGGTTGGGGGGTGAGGGCTGCGTGACTTCAGCTTCCCGGTGAGCGACTACGCTCGGCCAATTCACGCAGGAAATCCTCGGCGCTGCCCCAGTAGATGCTCACATCGGCGTCGCCAAAATATTTCTCGATGTAGCGCCGAGCCTGATCCGGTTGGGCTACCTGATGCTCGTCGAGATCAATCTGCACCGCCACGTGGGTGTTGCGCAGGCGGCGGTTGCGCACCTCCTCGTTCATCACGCTGTGGAAGAGGACCCGAAACGACCAATCCTCAAGGCGGAATCCCAGGAAGAGCAGCGCGTTCTCCGTCAGCAGGCCACGCACAATATTCGGCACCAGCTTGCGGTCGCGGCTGAGGCTGATCAGGTAGCTGAAATAATCGTCCTCCGTGATCACCAGACTCTCGGGTTCGGCCAGACGCCCGAAGAGATGATAGACCAGCGGACGCTCAACCGTCAGGTCGCCGATGGATGTCTTCTTCGGCGGTTTGATCGAGTCATTCCAGGCACAGATGTCGGTGATCGGCGTCTTGCCCGCCTCCGTTAAGGCCGTCACCAGCAGGCTATCGGGGCTAGTATTAACGTAGAGCGGAAACGGCAAACTGGCCAGCACCCGGTGCGGCGAGAACGGGTCGCGGGTGGCCTGCTGCGCAACCGCCGCACTGAGCAGATAGTCGAGCGCCGCCGACGAGTTGCTTGGGGGTGTCTCCGCGCTGCCCTCAAAACGACGCCCCAGCTCCTGGCGCACCGTCTTGTTCAGCTCACTAAGCACAAACTTTCCGCCCTGATTAACGGCGAGAAACTGGGCAACCTGGGGCAGATCTTCGCGGTCGGCGTGGGCCAGCGGGAAACGGTAGGTATCGGACCAGCGCCGGGCGATCTCGCGGGAGGAGCCGATCAGCGACTCCAGCAGACCAAAGCCCAGGATGGGGGTGCAGCGCCCTTCCTGGATGCTGCTCAACAGGGTTGGCCACTTCTCGAACGTGTCGGACGTATCGCCGAATCCCGGCACGTACCAGATCTTGCCGTTCCGTAGGCGGCTGTAGAGGGCCGGCATCCATCCGTCAGGGCGATCTCGCACCACGCCACGGGCCACGCTAGTCGCCCGATCAATCGCGCCATCGCGGCCCAACTCACGACAAAAAGTGGAGACAAAGGAACGCGCCGTGTCTATCGAAATCACGCCCTGCATGGCGATCACCGCTGGCACACCGGCCTCGGCCAGACGCGGAGCCAGGGCGTTTAGTGCGCTGGTGCTGCCGTCGCTACCGCTTTGGCAGGAAACCAGCAGGGCCAGGCGCGGGCGCTGGGCCAGCTCGCCAATCCGCTGGGCCAGATCAACGCCGGGTACATGATCCGTGTTGCCATCAGCATCCTCAAGCGCCAGCCAGGAGTCGCCGTGGGTGATGCCGCCGTGACAGATCAGGTAAAAAATATCGTAGCCGTCGCGCAGGCGGGTGATGATGGTATCAAGAGTTGGGCGAGTCGGGCCAGCGATCACATCGGCGGGGATGCTGCCGAGACCAGCGAGGGCTAGGTCGCGCTCCGCATCCACATCAAGCGGACTCAGTGTGTAGCGGGCGAGATCGGCGGGGCTGGCGATAACCACCAGGGCGCGCAGAGCGCTGCGGGCGCGCAGGCGCACCGGCTGCCAGTCCCCGCTGAGCATATAACGCACAAGGTAGATCTGCTCGCCAATGGCGAGGGAGAGGCCATCAGATGGATCGCGCAGGGTTTCCCAGCGCAGCGCCTGAAGTTCAATCGCGTCGGGGGCGATTAGCAGGCGCAGGCGCAGCGCGTAGCCCTGCGCCTGGACGGCAGCCCGGCAGCGGGAAAAATCCGTCATTAGGCGAGCGTCGGCAAAGAGCATAGTCCCCAACGCCAGGCCATACGCCGCCGGATCGAGGGCCAGTTCGTTCAGGCGGACAAGATCGAAGTGAGCGCGAGTGCTTGAGCTTTGAGACGGGCGAATATCCGTCTCGCTGCCCGGATCGCTAAAACGCAACTCAACCGCATACCCTTCGCTGGATCGGCGCAGCCCTATTTCAAGATCGGCTACCTCTGGCATATGTGTTACCGAGAGAGATTAGAGGCACTACCGCAAAAGACGTTCATGTGCGGGGTTCACACCGCCGCGATGAAAATGGACCGTAGGGGCGCGTCGCGACGCGCCCCTACCCGACACCCGCCTATCGCTCAGGGTGACATGAGCGTTGTTGTGCTGGTGACAGGGCGAGTTTTGCAGTATTGCGCTTAAAGTGTACGTAACGCCGTCTCAACAACCAGATCCTTGAGTCCTGCGATCATTGCCGGGGCAGCGTTCGGCTCGGCGGCACGCTCGTAGGCGATACCGAGAGCCGCTGCACGCTCGGCCATACGCACATCAAGCTCGTAGCTCAGCTCAACATTGACATAGGTGGCGCTGACGGGCACTGCCAGGATGTGCTGTACACCTTCCTGATGCATCTGTTCAATCGCCTCCAGCACATCGGGTCCCAGCCACTGGCCCGGCCCCTCGGCGCTGTAGTAGGCACTGCGCCAGGAGGTGAGTCCGATAGCGGTAGCGATACGTGCGCCGCTCGAATCAACCTGCTGACGATAGGCGTCCTCCGGCTTGCGGGCGCTCTCGGCAACGCTGTGCGCAATAAAAAGCCCCACCACATGATCGCGCACGGCAGCGGGAAAACGCGCCAGGGCCGCCTGCGCATTCGCCGTCACCGTCGCAGTAAAACCGGGCAACTCCGGCCAACTCTCAATCAGATGCATACGCGGCACGGCAGGGTTCGCCGCCCGCACCCGATCCATGGAGTGCTGATAGTCGCGCAGCGCCATATGCGAGCCGAAGGGGCTAAGTGGCAGGATCACCACATCTTCGATTCCCTCACTGCTCAACTCGGCCAGGGCGACATCAATGTAGGGGTGCCAATAACGTGCCCCAAAGACCACGCGGTAGGTCAGCGCCCCCGGCTCAGCGAGTTGAGCAGCCAGCGCCGTGAAGATCTGCTGCGCCCCCGAAACACCGTGGTCGCCACCCCAGACCCGCCGACAGCGCTCGCACAAGAACGCAACATAATCGGCGGGCGGGGTTTGTCCGCCAAAGTGACCGCGCAGGTACGGTTCAACATCATCAACCGTCGCCGGCTCGCCGTACTCCATCACCAGAACACCAACCGGACGTGTCATCGTTGCGGACTGATCCATCAAGGACTCCTTGTATGTTGCTTGTATAACACTGGTAGGGCGCGGGGACCGCCTGCTTTAGCTGGCGGGGGAAGCGCCGGACACGGCGTACTGGTAGCCATCTGCCCGCTGGATGCGGGTGAGGTATTTCGGGTGGACATCGAACCGCCCGTCAAGCCGGAAGCTCGGGCGAAAGCGGATGGCGATGCGTCCCACATGGGTTCCTGCATACTTCCCGGTCGGGATGACCGCCCGCGCAAGGTCGCCGGTCTGCCAGCCCGCAAACGTGCGGGCGCGTGGCTTATGCCGCGTCGGGAAGCCAGATGCATTCGTACGGCAGACCTGACGGGTTCCTCGACCCGTCGCCCGTATCAGCAGGGGGCGCACTCCGACGGTCGTGAGCGTCTCGGGTGTACTGGCCCCGACGCAGGCGGCGTCGTGCCAGTGGGCCTTCGCCAGCCCCAGTCGGGTGCGGTTGAATTTGGTTCGTCCGCCGGTGCCGACCTCAACGGGCAGGCCGGTGGCGACGAGCCGCTGATACAGCGCCCAGCGGGTCGTGTTGACCGCTGCGGCGTCTTTCAGCGGGCGTCGGGCCTGGGCCTGGATGTCAGGGTGGCCGAACTCCTTGGCTGTTTGGGTTTCTTTCTTGGTGTTACACGGTTCGCACGCCAGGGTCAGGTTGGAGATGCGATGGGAGCCGCCCCGCGCCCTCGGGACGATATGTTCGACCTGGAGCCGGGTATCCTTCGCGCCGCAGTAGGCGCAGCGGCGGCCCCACTTTTCCAGCAGATATTGCCTGATCTCGTAGCCCGCCAGGGTGCCCTGCTGGTACTCCACGCCGCTGATCTCGGCGTTCTCTAGCAGCTGCGTGTCGAAGCGCACCAGTTCGGTGCTGATGGCCGTGACCGGCACGAACCGCCGTAGCCGGTTGACCCAGGTGAGCGTGGTATCGACCCGGTGGGCGAGGCTGGGAGCCTGCCAGCCCTCGGGTCGACGCCGGTTGAGGAAGCGGGGCTGGCGGTAGCGGGTCTTGCGCTGCCGCCGGCTGCGGCGGATCGCCCGCCGACTGAGCAGGGCGTCGCGGATCGCCTGGCCTCGGTGGGTCAGTTCGCCCGCCCAGACGACGCGCCCGGTCGCCTCGGCCACCACGGCAATGCCCGTAGCCTTGCTCCCAGGGTCAAGCTTAACCCGGTACGGGTGGGTGATGCTCGCGGCTGCGGTTCGGGCGTTGAGCCGAATCGTGAACGGGTAGCGCCGCCATACGGCGGCCTTCCCCTGGTCGAGCAGCCGTCTCACCCGCGCCGGGTGGCAGGGGTCGAGCGGCTGGCCGTCGCTGCTAAGGACGAAGACGTGGGACATGATGTGGATTACTCCAGCTCTGCTTGCGCAGGTAAGGTTCGCCTCGTCAATGTCCAAAGGGCTTGTCGTGCCTGCGACCTCCTGCCCTTGCCCCAGGCGGGTGTGATCACGGGCGATAGAGCGGCGGGCTGGCGAGGCACCCGCTGGTATCGTGACCCTCAGAACGTAGGCTCTGAAGAGCCTGAGACTGGTCAACTCAGGCTTGCGATTCCTCACAAGCCGCCCCGTTTACGGGGCGGTAGTTGACCAAAGTCCTCGCACCTTTCGAGATACATTCAAAACGTAAGCGTGATTGTAGCATAGGACAGACTCCGTCAACATTTTCGCAATACCGCAGAAGTAACGCTGTCGGATCGCTCTGCGTGACAACGGTAGTATAATGGGTGTTCGTCTCTGTACTCGGCACTCTCTGGCCACGTGGGTAGAACGCGGTACGTCCTATCAGCACGGCTGAGCAGGTGTCGTACCCTACGCAGAGTAGCCCAACGATGCCTTACTATTTCTCCTGGCAGGGGGCGCGATCGTGCAAAAAAAACAAACGTTCAATTTTTCAATGCTTTCACATGTCAACCCCGTATTTCGCCAGAGACGTGAGTTCATCGCTTCGCACAATTCCACGAATGACGTAGACACGGTCATCACCGCGTCCGTGTGGGATGAGCAGAATGCGATGGCGCAGCACGATCTATTCTATCGCCTCGCGACTGCCACGTCCTTGGAAGAGGCGCTGCCGATCTGCCTTGATATTGCGCTCCGCTCCCAGATGGACTGCGGTGGCATCTACCTGAGCGACCCCACCTCAGGTGACCTCCATCTCGCCTACACCCGTGGGCTCTCGCCCGCATTTATCGAGGAAACCCGCTTCGTCCCGGCTCAGTCCGACCGCGCCCGGATGGTGCAAGCCGGACAGCCACTCTACCTCGATTATGACCAGAGATCGCTTCCCACACAGATCGAGGAACCTGAGCGCATGCGTATGGGCGCGGTTTTGCCGCTCACATATCAAGGCCGGGTGGTTGGCTGTTTCAACCTCGCCTCGCACCACTACACTGTGGCGGAGGTGTTACCGGTAGCCCGCATGTTCCTAGAGGGAATCGCTGCCCAGGCAGGCCACGTCATCGTCCGACTCCAGACTGAGGCAGCCCTGCGCGAGAGCGAGATGCGCTTTCGGACGATCTTTTTCGAGGATCGGGCAGCAAAGCTGCTGATTGACCCTCAGACCGGCCGGATCATGGGTGCCAACCAGTCTGCCTCTGACCTCTATGGATATCCGCATGATCTCCTCACGCAGATGCATATCCAAGAGATCAACCAACTAACGCCCGAAGAGGTGAGCGATGAGATGAAGGAGGCGGTGAAACACGACAAGAACTTCTTCACCTTCCGGCACCGGCTAGCGTCGGGCGAGGTGCGCGATGTGAACGTGTACTCGAACACCATCGAGATCGCGCATCAGACCTATTTGCTCTCGTTCATCCATGATGTGACCGAGGGCACGCAGGCGATTGCTGCCCTGCGCGAAAGCGAGGCCAAGGCGCAACACCAAGTGTATGCGCTTGAAATGCTCAGTACCATCATCACAGATATCTCCTCCACCCTCGATTCGGAGCGTCTGGCCATCATGATCGTGGAACACGCGAAGAATCTGCTCGGGGCGGATGCGGCAAAGCTGATAACCTACGACGCCGTGCGGGGCGACGTCATGAGTATTATCCGCACCCCGGCCTTGCCGCCGGGCTATCGCGAGGATCCTGGCACCGGTGCCCTCCGCCACGTCGCCCGCACTCGCCAAAGCTTCATCCTCAACGACTACGCGGCATGGCCAGGTGCGCTCCGCACGGAGATCGCCCTGGGGCTCGTCGCGACGCTCAACGTGCCACTGCTTTACGGCGACCGACTGGTTGGCGTGCTGGGGGTTGGAGCGATGCGTGCGGGGCGGATTTTTACCCCAGACGACCAGCGCCTGCTGACGCTTTTTGCCCAGCAAGCGGCGGTGGCGATCATTATACTCTGCACGGCTGATTCTTGGACGTTCGTGAAGAGGAGATTTCTTGCATACTGATGCGGTAAAACGCCTTTTATAAAATGTCTAGCTTTAACCCGTGCAGAGTATAATGCTCACCTGACTGCTCGGCTCCAGATCGATCCGCTCACGGGCGTCCACATGCGCGGGCGCTTTTTTGCCTTGGGTAAGGATGTGATGTCCAACACCGCAGCCAATGGGCAGCCGGTCGGGGTCGCAATATTCGACCTGGATCACTTTAAGCAGGTGAACGATACCTACGGTCACTCCGTGGGTGACGAGGTGCTGCGCTGGGTTGCGACGCAATGCAGCATTCTGTTGCCACCAGGAGCCGTGTTCGGGCGGATCGGTGGCGAGGAGTTCGCGGTCATCCTGCCCGGTGCTGATGAACCCCGCACCGTCGCGGCGCTGGAGGTCGTGCGGCACCACGTCGCGAGGATGCCGATACCCACACGGCAGGGCGACGTTATGGTCACAATAAGCACCGGGGTTGTCGCGCTCGACGCACACCGTGAGGTCACTCTTGACCAGGTGTTGGAGTACGCGGATCAGGCGCTCTACCAAGCGAAGCGGGACGGGCGCAACCGCATCTGCACCGCGTCGTGCTTCCGCGACACTGATCCGCAACGGGAATACAGTTCTGGATTACGTGTCGGTGAAAGGCCCACCGACAGTACCAGGTAACAAACTCCCCCTCTTACTGGCGATGCCCGCAGGGTTGCGTGTAGATCTCCGTTGCCGCAAGGCGCGGCTGCGCGTGGTGCAGGGCGTGGCGCACGTCGTTGGCAATACGATGGCTGACATGGGTTGGTAGATCTGCATCAACCGTGATGTGCAGATCGGCGTGTAGGCGGTGACCTACCCAGCGCGCCCGCACCTGGGCAACCGACTCGACCCCCGATACGTGACCAGCCGCATGTTCGATTTCGGCCACAACCGCCGGGTCAACGGCATCCATCAGCCGGTGCCACATTGTCACCGCCGTATCCTTGACGATCACCACGAGGGCGACGGTAATCAGCAGGCCGATGATCGGATCAACCAGCGGGTAGCCGGCGAGGCTGCCGAGCGCACCGACGAGTACCGCGAGAGAGGTAAATCCATCAACGCGGGCGTGTTGTCCGTCGGCGATCAACGCCGCCGAGCCGATCTGAGTCCCAATCCGAATACGGAAGATCGCCACAAGCTCATTGCCGATGAAGCCCACGATGGCTGCTGTGATCACCCAGCCAACATGGCTGATCGGCTGCGGGTCAATCAACCGACGATAACTCTCGTAGCCAGCGATCAGGGCGCTGGTCAGGATGGTCAGCACAATCAGGATTCCGGCGACATCCTCGGCGCGTCCAAAGCCGTAGGTGTAGCGACGAGTGGCCGCCCGTCGCCCCAGCACAAAGGCCACCCAGAGCGGTACAGCGGTAAGGGCATCGCCCAGGTTGTGGATGGTGTCCGCCATCAGGGCGACGCTCCCGCTGAGCAGGACAATCACAAGCTGGAAAATTGCCGTGGCACCCAGCCCCACCAGCGAGACTTTGAGCGCCCAGATGCCAAGCTCGCTGCTCTCCAGAGCCGCGTCAATCTTGTCCTCAGCCGCATGGCTATGGCTGAAGGGCAGCAGATGGGCGATCCGGCTCAGCCATCCGCTGTGGTCATGGTCGTGGTGATCATGGTCGTGGTGATCATGGTCGTGATCATGATCGTGGCCGGATAGATGGGCGTGCGGTTCGAGATACGTCATCTGGGTACTCCTCGTATCAACTAAAAAGTACTACCGCAAAAGGAACGCTGTGAGGCGTCCTGTCATTCTGAGCGCAGCGAAGAATCCCGACCGGGACGCTTCGCTGCGCTCAGCGTGACATGTGTGACAGGGTGATTTTTACTCTTCGGGCCGAAATTTGGCTTTCTGATGCGCTCGATCTGAAACCTAAAACCTTGTATCTGAAACCTTATCTCAATAATCATTGCGCAAGGCGCAGTTCACCAGCCGGGCGCGGCATACGGCGGCGGAGCGTCGTGCGCCATACGTCCCCGAGGGCGGTCTGGATAGCCTCATCCGTCTCCATAAGCAGGGTCAGGTGGTCGAGGGCGTGGGCCAGCACATGTTCCAGGCCGATCCGTGCCGGTGGCATCAGCGTCTCGCTGCGCACGGGCAGAGCTATCGGAAGGGGTTCCAGGCTAATCTGCCCGCTGAGGTGGGAGATTGGCAGACAACACATTGGCGCAAGGACGGCGAGGTAGGTCAAGATCAGCCGTCCTCCGGCGCTGCCGCCACACTCGTAGCGCCATGCGGTCGAGTGAACAACCGATACCTGGGGATCAAGGCTAAACCCGAGGAACGCCTCAAGGTGCGCCCGCACCACCTCCGACGGGTGAGCATGCCCATGCGGCTCGTGCCACGCCCCGCCAACGCCGTCTTTGCGGCGGCGGAGGTAGTAAATCTGCTCGGACGACAGGGCAACCGGGAGGATCTCACAGTAGACAGCGGGACTCCGCTCTGCGACCCAAGGTTCTTGTCCAACCGTAGGCCAAGGCGCGTGCATCTGGCTGTTGATCATGCGCTACCCTCCATCCACGCTGTGAAACGATGGCCGGAGTGTAGCATACCTTACAAAATCACGCAATATTGTTATATTAGAGGTGCGCGTCTTTGATGATGCTTAGCAGGCGAAGGGAGACGTATCGCATTATATTTGACAAAACAACATTTCATAGTTAATAATAGTCGTATATCATTAATATCTACGAGGATTCTGACCATGTCAACGCGACTTTCCCCAACCGACCACCCCATCCACGAGATCCTCCAGGCACGTTGGAGCCCACGCGCCTTTACCTCTGACCCGGTCTCGCCCGCGCAGATCCGTAGCCTACTTGAAGCAGCCCGCTGGTCAGCATCAGGGGCAAACGGCCAGCCCTGGAGCTTTATCGTCGCTCCCCGTGAGGACACACAGACGTTCGAGTTGCTGCTGGGTACGCTGGTCGAGCCCAACCAGGTCTGGGCCAAAAACGCTCCGCTGCTCATTCTGGCGGCGGCCCAGGTGCTACGCGAACCGGGCAAGCCCAATCCCTGGGCGCTCTACGATCTCGGCCAGGCTGCGGCGCACCTCAGCATCCAGGCTACGGCCCTCGGCCTCTACGTTCACCAGATGGCCGGGTTCTCTCCGGATCAGGCCCGCGCCGCCTTCGCCATCCCAGAGGATTTCCAGCCCGTCACGGTGATCGCCGTCGGCTCCCTCGGCTCGCCCGACGATCTGCCCGCGCCACTGCGCGAGCGCGAGATAGCGGATCGCACCCGCAAGCCCCTCGCCAGCTTCGTCTTCGGCGGCACCTGGGGTACACCCTCGCCGACGCTTAACGGATAGCCGATAGCCGATAGCCGATAGCCGATAGCCAGACTTCCGGCTATCGGCTATCGGCTATACCTAATACCCTACCTCTAGCTCAGCCTCCTTCGCCTTGCGTACCTCGTCCGCAATGTGGTTGTTCACGTAGCGGGCAACCTCCAGCAGCTCCGGTGATTCACGCCGCACGTCCCAGCGCTCCTCCGGCAGCGGCACGTCCACAATCTCTTTGATCACGCCGGGGCGGGCGCTCATCAGCACTACCCGCTGGGCCATGTAGACCGCCTCCTCGACGTTGTGGGTGACGAACAGCACGGTCTTGCGCTGATCGTACCAGTAGTGCAGCAGCTCTAGCTGTAGCGACTCGCGGGCAGTCCAGTCGAGAGCGCTGAAGGGCTCGTCGCAGAGGATCAGCTCTGGCTCGTTGGCCAGCACCCGGCAGACACCGATCTTCTGTCGCATTCCTCCCGATAGCTCGGCGGGGTAGGCGTCGGCGTGAGCTTCTAGTCCCTGGCGCTTGATCCAATCTGCGGCCTGCTTCCGGGCCTCGGCCTTTGGAAGCCCCTTGCTTTCCAGGGCGAAGGCCACGTTCGCCTGAGCGGTTAGCCAGGGGAAGAGGCGCACGTCCTGGTAGATCACCGAGCGCTTCCACGAGGTGTTGCCCGCGATACGCTCATCCGCAAAAAAAACCTCGCCGTGCTGGTAGCTCTCGATCCCGGCGGCAATCTTGAGCAGGGTGGTCTTACCACAGCCGCTGGGGCCGATGATCGCCGTGAACGTACCCGCCGCTAGCTCCAGGCTCACGTTCTTCAGCGCGACAATGTCGGGCGGGTAGGTCTTGTGCAGGTTACGGACGGAGAGCCCGCCGTAGGCGGATTTATGTGCTATCGTCATACACTCGCCCTTATGCTTCCTAGTGGGAGTTTGGGGGCCGGTGGCCCCTGAAAAGAAACCTTTTCTCGGAGGGTTTCGCCCCTCCGAGCATCCCTTATCGGCTATCGGTTATTACGACAGTTGTAGTTTGAATCACCCCCCCTAGCCCCCCCGCACGCGGGGGGGAATCAATGCATTGTTCCCCCCCGCGTGCGGGGGGGCTAGGGGGGGTGATCGGCGAGAGCCTTTCTGTGAAGATATTTACAACTGTCGTATTATCGGTTATCGGCTATTGTGAGCCAGCGCGGTCTGCTCGGCAAATACCTCGCGTACCTCTTCAACTAAGCGTGCGTACTCAGGAGTGAATCGCAGGTCGGTGGCTGCCCAACGTTGCTCGGGCAGATTGACCTCAATCACCTTCGCCACCGTACCCGGTCGCGCTGAGAGGATGATCACGCGCTGGCTGATGTAGACCGCCTCCTCTAAGGCGTGCGTGACATAGATGAAGGTCTTGCGCGTGGTGTGCCAGAGCCGCAGCAGTTCATCACACACCTGCTCGCGGGTGATCCAGTCTAGGCCACCAAACGGCTCGTCGGCCAGCAGCAGATCTGGCTCGTTGACGATGGCGCGGGCGATAGCTACGCGCTGCTGCATGCCGCCCGAGAGCTCGTGCGGGTAGCGATGCAGGAATTTGCTCAGGCCCAGGAAACTGAGCCAGTGCGTGGCCCTGGACTCGGCATCTTTCAGGCTGACGCCCACTGAGAGCGGGCCGAAGGTGACGTTCTTCAGCACGCTCAGCCACGGGAAGAGGTTCGCGTCCTGGAAGATGATGCCCCGACGCGGGCTTGGCCCGCGCACTGTTTGTCCACCGACATGCACATGCCCCGCGCTCGGTGGCTCCAGCCCGGCCAGCAGCCGTAGCAGGGTGGTCTTGCCGCAGCCGCCCGGCCCGACGATGGAGACGAAACTGCCCGGCTCAACGCGCAGATTGACGTGGTTCAGCACCAGCCCGCCGGTCTCGCGGCCAGCGCCCTTGGGCCGATTCTTGCTCACGCCCAGCAACTCGACATCGCTTCCCTGAGTCACGGGGACGCTCTGGCTCACTGGTGTAGTCGCTACCATCGAATGATGCCTTTCTGCCAACTGAGCAGCCGATCACGCACTTTAAAGACACCCGAGACAACGATAATGAACAGCGCACCGAGTACGAGCATAGATGCGTAGACTTTGTGGTACTCCGACCAGCCCTGCGCCCAGGTGATATACCAGCCTAGCCCTGCTTTGACACCCATCATTTCGGCGACGACGAGGATGGCAAAGGCGGTACCCAGACTCATGAACAAACCGACGAAGACGTTGGGCAGGGCCGCAGGGATGACCACATGGCGCAGCAGGCGCTTGTTGTCGGCACCCAGAGTTTGGGCCGCTTCAAGCAGGGCTTTGGGAACGCCAGCAACCCCCGACGAGGTCAGCATCATCACGGGGAACCACGAGGCGAAGGCTATCAGGAAGATGCCGGCGCTGAAGGTGTTGGGGAAGACCACAATCGCCAGGGGGATCCAGGCGGTGGCTGGGATGGGGCCAATCAGCCGCATCCAGAACTGCGCCCAGTTGCTGACGTGCTTTGACCAGCCCAGGGCCAGACCGCTGCAGATGCCGACGGTGCTGCCGATGACATAACCAATGATCATCAGCCGCATCGAGTAGGCGATGCTGAGGAGCAGGGTCGGGTAATCTTCAATGTAGACTCCGATCACCTTACTGACGGTAGGGAAGAAGGGCGGCTTAATCCAGGCCAGTCGTTCCGCAACCTCCCATGGGATCAGAGCGATGCCCAGGACAATCAGCACTCGGTAGATCGCCAGCACGTTCTCGCGCCGCCCCCTGGCGATGTAAGCGAATCCCCAAGTCGCCAGCGCGATCCCCAGCACCAGCAGCGCGGCAGGGCTCAAATAGTCGGCAGGTACCTTAAAGGTGGCCCCGGCCTGGGGGATCAGAGTATGGACGGCCAGCACGGTTAGCCAGATGATCACGGTTGGCCCTGCCCGCAGGTTGATTATCCGGTCGGAGGGCAGGGGTATCGCATCAAGGAGAACTGTCGGCGGCGGAACGGCGGCGCGATCAACCGTCGAGATGGCGGTGTGTAGCTCTTCTGAAGCCATTGAGTCAGATACCTTTCATTTTACCGGGCGTGATCCTCGACTCACCGGGCGTGATCCTCGACTCACCGGGCGTGATCCTCGACTCACCGGGCGTGATCCTCGACTCACCGGGCGTGATCCTCGACTC
>Ga0007797_1000113_pt1 | contig 21678 bp, 15 predicted proteins | sample CryBogmetaGMA25M_FD_60364 | JGI IMG/M metagenome (GOLD analysis project Ga0007797, IMG submission 60364) | Freshwater microbial communities from Crystal Bog, Wisconsin, USA - MA2.5M | ecosystem: Environmental > Aquatic > Freshwater > Lake | place: Crystal Bog, Wisconsin, USA | collected 2009-07-06 | reverse complement strand
CTCCCTCTTCGCCCTCGCCGGTCTATGGGGCTTCCTGATCGCCGGGGATAAAGGCCCGGCCCTGCGTGAGTTGCGCTGGCTGATCATCGAGCCGCTGATCTTCTGTGGGCTGCTGATCTTCTATGCACGCAGGCGAGAGCCGGGATATGTCACGCTGATTATTGGTTTTTGGCTGGCGGGCGGGGCAATGAGCGGGCTGGTGGGAATTCTCCAGTTTTTCGGGCTGAATCTGGCTCCGCTCATTGGCACGAAGGCGGGCTTCAGCAACGACACCATCCCGGTGGAGGGTGTGCTGCGCGTAACCGGACTCTACGGCCATCCGAACAACCTTGGCCTCGCCATGGGCCGCTTCTGGCCATTGGCAGCGGCCCTGGCCCACGTGGCATTCTGGAACGGGCCGGGCGGCGCGGCGCGCATCCGCCGATCCTGGCCGATTCTGCTGGTGACATTGTTGTGCCTGGGCGGATTGCTCGTCTCGTTCTCACGCGGAGCCTACCTGGGCGCGGCTGCGGGCGCGGCGGTACTTGGACTGCTGCTGAGGCAGGAGGCAGGAGGCAGGAGGCAGGAGGCAGGAGGCAGGAGGCAAGGCGCATGCCTCTCGCTTCCTGCCTCCTGTCTCCTGCCTCCTGCCCCTGATTCTCGGGGCTGTGATCGGCCTCGCGGCCCTCGGCGGATTGGCCTTGCTGGCCATGAACGTGCAGCGCTTCAACCTGCTCGGGGCCAGCAGCGGGATCAGGGTGCAGACATGGGCGTCGGCTCTGGCTATGCTGCGTGATCATCCCCTCGGCGTGGGGCTCGACCAGTTCGGGCGGCTCTATCCGCACTATATGGATCCAGCCCTGGCCGGTACCAATGAGGTCAACACGGCCCACCCGCACAACCTGCTGCTCGACATCGCCCTGCGCATGGGGCCGCTGGGCCTGCTGGCCTTCACCTGGCTGCTGGTGATCTTCTACCGGCGTGTGATGAAGCACACGGGCGCGCCCCTGCGGATCGGGGCGGCGGCGGTGATGACGGCAGCCCTTGTCCACGGGCTGGTGGACTCTTTCTACTTCTGGCCGGATCTGGCCTTCGCCTTCTGGCTGATGTTCGCCCTGAGCATGATTGCGCCCAGCGCAGACTAACCCTACCTAGCGACTCGCCGCCTTTGTTGCCAGTTCTATAGCACGAACAAGCTGAAGATCGGTGCTGCCGTGTAACTGGGTGGCGTCGAGGGCTGCCGCCTCTACCGGCGAGAGCGGATCGGCGTCAATCGGTAGGTCAACCTTCTCATCAGGCGTGATGCCCTGGCCACGGATCAGCCGACCCGCAGGGGTGAGCCACTGCTGCGTACCTAGCAACAGCCGCCCGCCCCCGGCGATATGGTACGGCGTGAGTACCGTACCCGTGCCATACGTTGGCGTCCCCACCAGAGTCGCTCGGCTCGCATCTTGGAGTGCCCCAGAGAGAATCTCCGACGAGCTGGCCGAATTATGGTTCACCAACACCACCAGGGGCAGATCGAGAACCTCGCCCCCAGCCCTTGTCTTGGTGGGCAGGCGCTCACCGGCGCGGTTCGCCTCCAACAGCACCGTTGTTCCTTCAGGCAGAAACTGGCTGGCCACACTCACCGCCTCGTCGAGTAACCCGCCGGGGTTATTGCGCAGATCCAGAATGATCGCCCGTGCGCCCTTACCCTTCGCCTCCTGAAGCGCCTGCTTCATCTGGTTGCCAGAACTCTGATCAAAAGAACTGAGTCGCACCAAGGCCACGTGGTCGGGGAGCATACGCCAGCTCACGCTCGGCACAACCACCTTCGCTCGTTTAATCGTCACAGTGGTCGGGGTGCTGTCACCGACATGGCGGATGCTCAGCACCACCGGCGTACCTGCTGGCCCGCGCACCCGCGACGAAAGTTGCTCGACGGCCCAACCCTCCGTCGAGACGCCGTCCACCGAAAGGATTGCGTCGCCCGCCTTAATCCCAGCCCGCTCTGCCGGCGATCCCTCAATCGGACTAACCACCATCGTCTGCCCATTGCGAACATCAATGAAGACCCCGATGCCCTCGAAGGTGCCATTCAGCGACTCGTCCCAGGCCGCAGCCTCGTGGGCGCTGAGGTAGCGGGTGTGCCCCTGATCGCCCAGGGTGTCGAGCATGCCGTTGATCGCCCCATTAGTCATCTTCTCAGAGTCAATTTCCTTCGGGTCAACAAAATTGTCGCGAGCGAGTTTCCATGTCTCCCAGAAGGCCGTAAACTCCTGGCAGACCTCGGGTGACTCGGGGCAGTTGGCGGGGCGATTGAGGAGATAGCCGACCAACACTCCGCCGCCGGCACCGAACAGCAAGGTGAAGATCAGGAGCGGCACCACGAGCCAGAGCGGCAGGCGCAGGCGCACTATCGCAAGCGGCGGCAGATCACGCGGGAGGTCTGACATAGCGAGTGGCCTCGGCAATAAAATACAGCGCGGCACCACAGTTGTGCCGCTTATAGGCAGTATAGCACCGCCTGTCAGTTACCCAAGACAAGGTTTCAGGTGCGAGGTTGCAGGTTTCAGGTCGAGCGCATCAAAATGTCACATTCTGGCCTAAGACAAGGTTTCAGGTGCCAGGTGTCAGGTTTACCGTTCATCATGCGGGCTTCCCGCCTGCCTGCGCGCATCTGGCGGGCTGGAACGCACGACGACCTGACACCTGACACCTGACACCTGACACCTGACACCCAAGCCGGTTACGCTGCGTGGAAACCGTTACTCCAGCACAAAGAGCAATTGTCCTTCCTGAACAATATCGTTCAGTTTGACACAGACCTCGGCAATCCGACCATCAAAGGGGGCGGTAATGGCGTTTTCCATCTTCATCGCCTCCAGGTTCGCCACTTCCTCGCCTTTGTGGACAACATCGCCAACGTGGATTGGCCCGCGTTGCGGGTTGCCGATCCGCCATACATTGCCGTTAATCGGGGCACCAAGATCGTTTGCCCCTCGCGCCAGCCGGATCTCGACTTTCTTAGCTCGGGGCGTCGCAACGGGGTAGACGCGGGTCACATTGTTGACCTTGGTCACCACGTGGATCATGCCTTCGTGTTCGGCACCAACCGACACCAGTTCAACACAGTAGGGCTTGCCATCGAGCTGGAAATCAACCTTCTGACCGGAGCGTTGCAGGCCATAGCGCCAGACATCCGTCGGCAGCACCAGCGGGGCCATGCCATACTTTTCGCGGAACTCAATGAAGCTGAGGGCGTCCTTGGGATGCATTAGATACAGGACGAACTCCTCCTCGTTCGGCGCACGGCCCAGAGCATCGGTCAGGGTCTGGCGAATCTTGTCGAGGTTGTCCTCCTTGAGCGTATCAAGGGGAGAGAGATCGGTTCGCCCCTTAATCTTCGTCTCCCACTCCTCGCCGAAGGCGCTCTCGTAGACCCAGTCGGCTGGCCAGCCAACCGGCAGCTTCCCGTAGTGCCCCACCAGCAGACTCTTGAAGTCGCCGGGTGCGCTGCGGAAGAGCTGCAACAGCTCGTCCTGCTCCTCGTCGGTCATGGCCTCAATATCCTGATCCTGCTCCTCGACAAACTTACTGAGCAGCGCGATCAGGCGTTTGACGCCAACCTCACCGCGCTCCTTGGCGTAGCGGTTGACGATCCCGCTACAGGTAACCCAGGTGATCTGGGAGCCAGGGGTGACGTCAAAGTAGCACACGATCTGGTTATAGAGCGACATCACGCGCAGGATCGCGGGCATCAGGTGGAAGAAACCGCCCTTTTCAGCCTGCTCGAACGAGCTTGGGAAGGCTCCACCCGGCATACGATGCTTGGTGACACCGTGGTCATACCCCTTAAAGGGCGACTCGGCCCACTCGTAATGGCCGATCCACTCGCGCACTTTCTCATTCGCCATCTCGGCAGCGGGCCGGTTCAGGTTCACACTGATGCCGCCCTCCTCAAAGTACGCCTGCACCCCCAGAATGGGCGGGTGGCCGTAGAAGCGCACCATGGCGTCCTCTTGGACATCAACGATCTTCGCGCCGGCCTGGGCAGCGGCAAACAGTGCGGGAAGGGCCAACCCATCGGTGACATGGCGATGGTAGTGGATCAGCAACTCGGGGTAGTGCTGCTTGATCGTCGTCACCAACTGGCCGATCCGCACCGGGTTTCCGACCCCGGCCATGTCCTTGATGCACAGGATGATCTCGTCAACGCCACCGCACAGGGCGACAATCTCGCGCACCACGCCCAGGTAGTACTCATCGGTGGCCCAGTCGGCCACCGTGAACGAGATCGCCGGCTCAAACAGACGCCCGCGCTTCATCACCGTCTCGGCCACTGTCCGCATGTTGCGTATGTCGTTGAGAAACGAGAAGCAGCGCCAGACATCAATATCAACCTGCGAGACGGCACGCTCGATCACATTCTTGGGGTAGGGCCGATAACCCCACAGGTTCGTCTCGCGGATCAAGGTTTGCAGCAGCACGTTCGGCATCAGCTTCCGCAGATCCTGCACCTCCTCAAAGGGGCTCTCGCGGCGGTTCATAATCCCAACGTGCCAGCGGGCTCCGCCGTGACACTCGGCGCTAAAGAGGCCCATGCCGTTGAATATCGGGGCCAGGGTTTTCAGATCGTAGCTCCGATGGCGATTCTTGAAGTCGGACTGCCCGGAGTCACGCATGCTCACCGAGGTAAGACAGACGCCTGGTAAATCACGCACGGCCTGGACAATTTCTCGCGCCGTCATACCGGGCCGAACGAAGATATACTCTCCCTGAGAGTTCGTGGGCTGGGATGGGTTGCTCGTCATGATCACTCCTCCTCACATCCAACCCTGTGTACCCAGGGCAGAAATCTCGGCCACATAGCGGGCGACCCGGAGCATCTCATCCTCGCTGGTGCTCTCCCGAAAGCCGGAGACAAGCTCGGGCATATGCTGCTCGATAAATTTGGTCGAGAAATCGCCACTGATAAACTTGGGATGCCTGATGATGCTCAACAGCAGCGGCGCGAGGGTCTTGATGCCCTCAATCCGCAAATCCCCGGTGATGGCCCGATCCATCACCCGAAGCGCATCGGCCCGGTCGGTGCCCGAGGTCATTAAGAGCATAAAGAGCGAGTCGTAGTAGGGCGGAATATCCTCGCCCTCCGCTGCGCCAAGGAGAACCCGCACTTTCGGGCCCATCGGGGCGCGCAGGCGGGTGATTTTACCAAACGAGGGGCCGAAGGTCTTGGGGTCTTCAGCGTTCAGCCGCACCTCAAGTGCCCAGCGGTTGGGGACAACATCGAGCTGTTTGATCGGCAGGGGCTTGCCCTCGGCGACATCGAGCATAATGCTGACAATGTCCAGACCGGTGATCAGTTCGGTGATCCCATGCTCAACTTGGAGTCGGGTGTTGACCTCCAAAAAGTAGAAACTCTGGGTGGATGGCTCGAAGATGAACTCGACCGTGCCCGCTGAGGTGTAGCCAATCCGGCGCATCAGGCGCGCTGCGGTGACACAAATCTCCTGGCGCAGGTCGTTTTCGAGCGTCGAGGGTGCCTCCTCGATAATCTTTTGGTTGCGGCGCTGGAGCGTACACTCGCGCTCAAAGAGGTGAACCACATGGTGGAACTCGTCGGCCACCACCTGCACCTCGATATGCCGACCGTGCTCGATATACTTCTCGACCAGAACGGTCTCGTCGCCAAATGACTTCTTGGCCTCGGAGCGGGCCTGGGCGAGTGCCCCTGCGATCTGATCAGCGTGATCAACCTTGACCATGCCCTTGCCACCGCCGCCGGAGGCTGCCTTAATCATGATCGGGAATCGGACGCCCTCGGCGTGCATCCAATCGTTAATCTGCTCGGCGCTGGTGACATTCTCGATCCCTGGGACGGTCGGTACATTCGACTGCTTGGCGATCTCCTTGGCCCGGATTTTATCGCCCATCAGGCTGATCACCTCTGGCGTGGGGCCGATCCAGATCAGGCCGGCATCAACCACCTTCTGGGCAAACTCGGCATTCTCGGCCAGAAAACCCCAGCCCGGATGAATGGCGTTCGAGTCGCTGATCAGTGCGGCCTCGATGATCTTGTCTGCGTTCAGATACGACTCAATCGGCGGTGCCTCGCCGATGTGGATGGCGGTATCGGCCATGAAGACGTGATAGGCAAGGCGATCTGGCGTGCTGTACACGGCAGTCGTCGGGATCTTGCGATCTCGGCAGGTGTGCATGATCCTGACGGCTGGGACACCACGGTTGGCCACCAATACTTTGCGGATGCTTCGTTGCATGACAACGTTTCCTCCTGTTGTCTGTGTAGTGCAGACATAAAATTCAGGGAGAGTATAGCAGATTCCCTACCCTTGGCTGTTTGTGGTAACGGAGACAAGATTTCAGAGGATTCACGGCATCAGCCGGCTAAAGCCGTGAATCTCCACTCAGGGAGGATTGCTATAACCTGGATGTCACCACGATGGGCAGGTAGGTCGTAAACTGGCTTGGTGCCGCACTAAGGCCCACGCTCTCGCTGACACTGTTGCCTGCCATGTCATTCGCGGTGATGATCACTGTGAGGCCGGTCTTCGCCGGTGTGATGGGCGGCCCGTACGTGGTGAGGGCCAGAGCCTGGAGCGTTTGAGCCGGCCTGAACGACAGCGCGAGGTAGGGCATGGAGAGCAACCCCGCCGCGAGCGACAGGACGATGGCGAGACGACGATAGGTATTCTGCATCAGTATCCTCGGCTTATTCTTCATTAGTCCGTCAACGAAGTCTTCGGGTATTTCTGGAGGGGAGTCTAGGCTTCAGCCGGCTAAAGCCTAGACTCCCGTTCACCAAAAAACTTACTTTACGGATCATTCATGGCCACAGAAAAATGTCTACGTCTTTCCGTGTTCTTCTATGGCGAAACTTCGTCACGGGTTGACGTTGTCCGACGGCACCACCGCGCTGTAGACTCCCTGGTTCAGCACCAGTTCCACCTCTTTCCAGGTTATCCCATCCAGGGTATAGGTAGTGCGCAGCGTCGGGGCGAGTGTCCCGTCCGGGTCACTGGCTCGCGTGCTGATCCGCAGGTTATGCGCGCCCTCCAGGGTTACGGTCGGCCCCACCAGCACCGGCGGTAGGGTGTCCGCCAGGGTTGCCGCGTCCATCACGTTCGGATCGGCGTAGGTGATCTCCAGCACCAGTTGACTGTAGCGCCGCAGCGTCCCCGTCACTGTACTCGTCGCCCGGAACTGGGCCGGGTTCACGAGCAGCGTATCGCTGGCCTGATCATTTGCCCCCACCCGCGTCACCGTGCGCTGTACGATGAACGGGTTCAGCGGGAGCCACTCGTCCGTCACGGACAACTGCGGCTCTCCGCTCGCACCCACCGTGGTATCGGTAATGATCGTCGTCACGTGCGGATTGAAGTTGGTCAGGTCGTCTAGCGCATATGCCTGACGCACCCGCACCGAGCGGGCCTGCACCCGCTGGAGGCCGGTCGTCGGCTGCACCGTGATGTCGTAACTGAGCGTGGGCAGCACCGCTCGCCCTACCGCCGATTGGTCAACCCCTGTCACCGAGGTGGTGACGCCGGGGCGCAGGCTGTCGCTGATCTGAGTGAGGGCGCGAGGGATCCTGCCGCCGGCGGTGGTCAGTTCGCTGAAGGTGGTCGTTAGTGTTACCACACGGGTGAAGGTGGGAGCGGAGGCGGTCACGCGGGGGGCCAGATTCAGCGGCAGGGCCACGACCGCCGCCGCGTTGGGGGAGAGGACGGGGGTGGGGACGCGCACCCCGATAAACGGTAGGCCGTAGAGGGTCATCTGGGCCAGCACCTTATCGTCGTAGGCGCTGAGCGCCCCCGCGCCAATAGTGCGGACGTAGCGTTGCTTGGCCTGCGCCAGCGATGCGCCGATGGTCGGGGTGCCGGGTTGTCCGATCATCTCGGTGAAGAGCAGCGAGAGCCGCTCACTGTAGGCGATCAGCGAGTCGTCACCGTAACCGTAGCCGGTGTTGCCGATCCAGTTGCCGCCATGCTTGAGGATCATGCTGGGGAAATCGGACTGGAGGGCCGGGTCGGTAAAGGCGCTATCGGGAGCGTTCAAGCCCGAATGTCCGCCCACCGAATAGATTAAGGTCGGCCCGCCGTCAATCTTGAAGAAGGCCGTCGCATCGCTGGCCGGGGCCACTGTGCGCAGACCGTCAATCGCAAACGTCCCGCTGGCTCGATTAGCCGGTTCAATGGCGTTGTGCGAGAAGTGGCCGTTCAGTGACGTCAGGTGGTAGCGCACGTGCGGGCCGGTGTAGCCATTGCTCAACGGCCACTGGCCACTGAACCAGGCGTCAATCAGGTCGTTCTTTGTCCAGGTATCGCTGTTGAGGACGCGCAAGGATGGACTCTGTCCCGGTGTCCCGCCCGGTGCGAAGCCGAATCCGCTGAACCGATCCGCCACAGCGGTGGCCTGGTCGCTCAGAAAATCGTAGCCGGTGACAAAGGCCGCAGCCGCGTTCACGCCACTGGTCTGGTCAGCGGCAATGGTGTATTTGCCGGTGGCCAGATAGCCGTTCAGGTAGTGCCGAATATCACTCGGACGCTCAACCAGCCGCCCGGTAGCCAGATCCGGCACGTAGAGGTAGTGCCCGTGATACGGGGTCGGAACGCGGTCGGCGTAGTAGTTATCGGTCTTCACAAAGCGATAGAGCAGATCGCCGTAGAGCGAACTGGCTGCCTGATTGGGACTCCCGGCTAGGGCGTGGATTTGGTCGTAGTACGCCTTCTCGTTGCCGTCTGTGGTCTCGTCGGGGGTGCGGAAGAAGGGAATGATCTCGTCACCACCAACAATCACCAAGTACTTCGCGTTGGGATAGCGGGTGAGCAAAATGGAGTCAAGGGCCATCCCAATCTGCTGGGCGACGGCGTTGGCCTTGAGCGGCTGCGACAGATCGGCGTCCCACTCTTGGTAGAGGAGGCTCAGATGCTGGGCATCCTGAGCGGTCAGGTCGGTAGACAGGTTAAACACCACGCCATTGCTGGCAGTGAGCAGCGAACTACCGGGGGCCAGGGCGGCCACAATATCGGTGACGGCGGTTTGCTCGGCGGGATCGCTAAAGCGGGCCTGCATGCGGGCACTGTTAAGCAGATAGATCGTTTCGATAGCGGGCTGAGCCGGTGCAGTTGAGGGAGTCATGGGCCGGGGCACATACGAAATCGGCGCAATCGTGCCGGGAAAGGCACTGACGCGCAGGGTGTAGGGCGTACCCGCAGCGGCACCGGCGGCGGAAACCAGAATGTACTTCGTGCCGCCGGTGGGGAGGTAGATCTGGATGCGCTCGTTGGTGGTACCGGAGTGCGAGGAGATCGCCTGCACACGGCCCGCCGAGCGGAAACGACCGAGGGAGCGCAGACGGCCTAGCGAGCGCAGGTTCCCGCTGGACAGGAAGGTATCGCTATCGTTAAGCTGGTCCGTCCCCACGCCGTCACCGCCCGAGTCGGTGGGATCGCTAAAGAGGGCCAGATCATAGTCGGCGGTAAGGGCGGTCAGATCAATGATCAGCGTATCGCCGGGAGCCGCCGCGACCTGATACCAATCAGCGTCGAGGGGGTCGGCGACGACGCCACGGGAGAGGGCCATCCCGCCGGTGAACGGGAGCGAGGTGGCCTGTGGGTAGGTATTGTTGGGCTCGATCTCGGTGAGAGTGGGAGGCGATCCACTGGAGCCAGCCGAAACGGTGGCGGTGACGGTGGCCTCATTGTTGGTAGTAACCGAGTCGAGAGTGTCGGATTGGACACTCACACGGGCAACCAGACTACCGCTTGCACTGAGGGCAACCCGTGCGGTGGCGGTGATAGTGTGAGTAGTCCCAGAATTCATGGCCGCAAAGATACACGAAACCGAGTAGTTATTGATACAGCCAGGAGAACTGGCCTGCACGACAAGGCCATTCGGTAGGCGCAGGCTCAGGTCGGGGGCGGATGCACTCGCGGGGCCGTCGTTACGCAGCGTGATGGTGAAGGTGACCAGATCACCGGCCTGGGGCGTGGGCGGGGCAACGGACATCCCAACGACGAGATCGGCGGACGTGGGGATGCGCGTCGTCGTCACGGTTGCGGTAGGCGTGGACGTACGGGTGCCCGTAGGCGTAGCGGTGCGGGTAGCGGTACCCGTAGCCGTGCGGGTAGCGGTAGGCATGGCTGTTGCCGCAGGCGTAGCGGTGCGGGTGGCGGTAGGCGTGGCGGTCGCCGTTGGTGTAGGAGATACGACAACGGGTGCTGGATCGATGACCGTAACCCGGTACGAGAAACTGCGCGCCAGACCGCCGATCAGCACATTGCTAACCGTCACGTCAAAGGATACATCCTGAGTAGGGCGGGATCCGCTAAATCCGCCGCTGGCCATATCTGGCTCCCACACCAGCGTGTTGAGACCGTACCCGTTGGTAACGGGCTGCTGGGTGATCAAGAGCGCGGATCCATTTGCTGCCTTCATCGTCACGCTGGCCCCCGAGAAATCGGCACCCGCGTAAGCAAACGACCACCGTGGGTAGACGAACGTGTAGGGGACATAGCCGCGTGGTGGCCATGCAACAAAGCCATCCGGCTCGCGCAGCGCAGGGAGTGGGTCAAAGATATGACTATCAAAGACATAGAGGGCGTTGGAAGCCGATGTCCCTGTGCTTGACGGAATATCGCCGGTACCCATCATTTGGGTTTGTGGGTGGAGGACCCAGCGGCGATGGCCGACAAACACATTGCCAGTGCCCGGATCTTGTATGTAGCCGTCAATAGCGTTCCAGCCAAAAACGCCCAGAAATAGGTTTGAGCTGCCCGCACCCTGTGCCCCCCCAGCGGTATAGCACTTCCACGTCGTCGGCGGGGTATGGTTAAGGCTGTTATTCGCACTCATCATAAGTGCCGCAGCCTGGGCCTGCGTGGAGAAACTGGCGTCAATCGTGATCCCCGCCGGAACTCCAGCCATCGCTCGGAAGTAGTTAATCCGCTTGGCGACCGCCGCCTGGAAAGCCACACTTGTGGTACCCGGCACACAGCCAGCCACCGAACCGCTCCAGTTATCGCTGGGCGTAGGCGCATTTTGGTAGTGATCAAGGTAGAACTGTATTGATGCAGCGCGGTTGGTGGGATCGACTGAAAGAACTCCTGTAGCACCAAGCGGGGTGGGCGTGGCCGTCGTTGTGGCACTCGGGATGCTGGTATTCGTCGGGGTAGTGGTATTTGATGGAGTACCGGTATTTGTCGACGTAGTGGTATTTGATGGAGTACTCGTGTTTGTCGGGGTATTCGTGAAGGTTGGCGTGCTGGTATTCGTCGGGGTATTCGTGTTTATCGGGGTATTCGTGTTTGTCGGGGTATTCGTGAAAGTTGGCGTACTGGTTGCGGTCGCGTTCACTACCGACCAGCCAATATCCTGCAAGAGCCCGCGCACAATATCCCCCGGATCGTGGGTTGACTCACCGGGAGAGAGTGAGTAGGTCATCAGCGCATTCGTCGTACCGTTGAAGGTTTCGTCCAGGTGAGAGTAGCTTGATCCGCCGCTCCAGACAGAGGGAGTATAGAGCCGCACATCTGCGTTGCCGTTCGCGGCACGGGCATTGGGGCCAATAAAATAGACCGGGTTTGTTGTAAGGGCGGTACCCAGGGCGAACGATGGGTTGGCATAGTTCACCAAAGCATTGCCGGCGCTATCGGTGGTGTAACGGTCGTAGATGGAAGGTATCCCAGTAGGATACCCCAAGCTGCCATTTCCCGTGTTATCAATACTGGCGAGGCCAGAAACTCCGATGCCGTGGGCAAGTTCGTGGAGTACGACCGACACGAAATCGTATTGGCCCGCTGGGGGATTGCCGTCCGTACCAAAATACCAATTGCCAAACGTACTGCTGAAGTTCGCGGAGATGTCGGATCTGGTCGGGTACAGATCTTTGCCCGCAAGCTTATTTGCAAGGCCGATCTGGTACCAGGTACTCTTCACCGGGGCACCTGCGAAATCACGAATCCAATCAGTTGCTCCCGCCGAGCCGAGGACACCCGTCCCGAGCGCGGTCCAGTTGGCATCAACCTGTATCGGTACCGGCGAACTGATCTGCTGCGACCAGATAGTGACGGCGTAGTTGAAAGCGGCCTGGGCCTCAGGGCTAAACCCGGTGTAGGTTACATTGATTATTGCCGGCTGGAATGCCGATAGCGATGCGTGATTGCCAGAGTTGACAGCACGTGGCCCGTACTTGGCAGGTACCCGGTGGCCCTCGTTGCCGCTTCCGACGACGAAGTTCTGGAGACGACCAGGAATTGTCAGGGGTTGCACCGAAGTCTGGCCGAGTGCGGACGAGGCCCAGAGGCTGAGCAGCATCGTGATAGTAACGAAGAAAGCGACCCGGCGGATGACAATCTGGCCCAGAATAGACATAAAAACCTCCAACTGCCCTGCATGTATGAAATGGTGATGTGTGCGGCGGCAAGCTCAGGGGTGTCGGGAGGTGCTGTCGCGCATGCATTATAGACTCAAAACCAACGGGATGCCTCGTCGTATAATGGCCCATGTGACTGCTCATCGTTGACGCAGGAGGCCGTTATGAAGCGCTTTTTCGTCGTCCTCACATTCATCGTCGGAATGTCGTTACTCCTCAGCCTGGGGAATCGGTACGAATTCATACCCACGGTGTCTGCTGCCACGACTGCCCCTCCGTTCAGTTGGGCCAAAACCTGGGGCGGGAATGCGGCGAGTGTCATAGCCAAGAACGTGAAAATTGATACGGCAGGCAACATTTATGTGGCGGGAGAGTTTAGTGGCACTGTGAATTTCGACCCGGCGGGGGGATGCTAATCCGAGCGGCACGAAGACATCACTCAACGCGACGGTAGATGCCTTCCTGCTCTCACACAGCGTTGGGCACCCAGAATGCCTATCTCACTAAATTCGCGGAGACGCTGGTATCGTTGGACCAGCGCGTGTACATCCCGCTTGTGATACGGTAGGAGGCAGGAGGCAGGAGGCAGGAGGCAGGAGGCAGGAGGCAGGAAGCAGGCTTGCAGCTGCGTACCTCGGGTATCGCGCGGCTGCAAGCCGCGCCTACGTCAGGAAGTACAACTGTAGTACTATCGGCTATCGGCTATTACTACAGTTGTCGTTTGAATCACCCCCCCCTAGCCTCCCCGCAAGCGGGGGGGAACAACGCATTATTCCCCCCCGCTTGCGGGGAGGCTAGGGGGGGTGATCGGCGAGAGCCTTTCTGCGAAGATATTTACAACTGTAGTACTATCGGCTATCGGCTATCGGCTATCTTCACATTGGCACATCTCCTGGCCTCGCGGGCGCAGCCTCGGCCTCAGCCGGAAAAAATCGGTAGCCAAAGCCGTGTTCGTTATGAATGTAGCGTGGCTGGGCTGGGTTCAGTTCGATCTTTTTGCGCAGGTGCCAGACATAGCGGCGCACGTAGCCGACATCATCAAGGTACTGTTCGCCCCACACCATCCTCACCAGATCCTGGGGCGTCAGCACCTCGCCAGCGTGCTGCATCAGGGCGACCAGCAGCTTGAACTCGGTGGGAGTAAGGTGAAGCAGTTCGCGCTGCCGCCAGACCTGACGGGTGGTGATGTCAACCACCAGATCGCCGTACTGGAACTGAAGGGGAGCGAAGTCTTTGTCGGCCTGGCTCTGCGTGCGGCCCAGCACACTGCGTGCCCGTGCGGCGAGCTGGGCGAACGAAAAGGGCTTGGTCACATAGTCGTCGGCACCGAGGGCGAAACCGCGCAGCACACTGGCCTCCTCGTTCCGCGCCGTAAGCATGATTACCGGCGTGTTGGCCAGTTCGCGGATGCGCTCCAGAGTCTGCCAGCCATCACGATGCGGCATGGTCACATCTAAGGATGACCAGATCCGGCTGGAGGGCAAAAAAGGAGCGCAGACCCTCATCACCATTATGCGCGCAGTACATCTTGTGGCCCAACTCATCGAGGTAGACGGACAGAAGCTCGGTGAGCGCCAGATCATCATCAATCAGGAGCAGCTTTGCCATCGTCCTGAACCTCCTCCGCAATCGGCAGTTCAACCGTAAACCGCGCCCCAGGCATATCCGGGTTGGCGTGCGCCGGCGATGTAAGGGAGACTGACCCGCCCTGGGCGACAATCAGCGAGCGTGCGAAGTGCAGGCCAAGACCCCAGCCACGTGGGGCGAGTTCACCACTTTGGCCTACCCGATAGAACTGCTCAAAAATCTTATCCTGAACTTCGGCGGGGATGCCCGGCCCGTAGTCGGTGATGCACACCTGCATACAGTGATCGCCCTGCATCACCGCCATCTCGATCCGCGAGTGGGGCGGTGTGTACTTCTGGGCATTGCGCAGCAGGTTGCGGATGGCCTCCTCGGCGTAGATCTCATCGCCCCAGGCGGGCGGCAGGCTCGCCGGGATGTGCCAGTCAACACGTGAGGCATCGGGGCCAAATACAATCTCGACCGCCCGCCGTAGCATGGGCTGCACCGCCAGGGGGCCATAGTTCAGGTGCAACTTGCCCGCCTCCAACTGCGAGACATCAAGCACCGTCTGGACAAACTGAGTGAGCCGCAGTGTCTCGCCCATCACCAGATCAAGCACCCGCCGCGCCCGCACGGGCAGATCGTCCGGGTGCTGGAGCGCCACCTCAAGCCCGCCGTTGAGCGTGGCTAGAGGCGCACGCAGCTCGTGGCTCACCAGGGCCACAAAATCCGACTTCATCTGGTCAAGCTCGTGGAGCCGACAGTTGGCCTGGGCCAGCTCGGCATTGCTTGTTTGGAGATCCACCGTGCGCTCGGCCACCAGCCGCTCCAGACCCTGGTTCATCTCGGTGACGCGGGAATGAACCGCGTTGATCTCGCGGAGCAGCACAACAACATAGGTCATAGTCGCAAAGACGGCTGCCGGCCCGATGAAGCCAAAGATCACCATCTCACTCATACCCGGCCAGTTCTCACGCTGCGCCTCATTCGCCCCGCCGTGTTCGCCAAACTCAAATCCCAGAGCGAGCAGGCAAAGAGCCAGCGGCAGCACAAAGCGGATGATCGCAACCACACGCAGGCTCGCGCCGGTTGACCGCTGTGGCTGCGGCATGGGGAAGCTGCGCATCGCATCACCTCGTGGGAACAAAAAGCTAGTTTGAAGATACAGACCTTGCAAACTCACGATAGCATAGTCTCGGTCGTCTGGAACGATTTGAGACACAATTGCGACAACCTGTGACGCCTTTCAGACGAACGACGGTGTTACAGTGGGGCACATTCGCAGATGTTAAGGAGACGCCTATGGCAGCACCAAAACTCCCACCGCTCCCCGCCGATAAAGGTGTATGGGATGAACATGTCATTGATCGGCGCAGGTTTCTTGAGGTGGCTCTTGGAGTGCTGGCCGGTATCGGCGGACTGCTGGTTGCGGTTCCCGGCGCACGCTTTCTGATCGGCAACTCCCTGGAGGTCAGCGCCACCAAGTGGGTCGAACTCGGCAAAATCGCCGATCTGCCAGTCGCTGCAGTAACACAGGTGAGCTACAGTACCCGTGCAACGGATGCTTGGCGCGAGGTGAATCAGCGCGGCACCGTGTATGTCTCTAGCGCCGACGGCGGAGCCACATTTACGGTACTCGATGGGACGTGTACGCACCTGGGCTGCATTGTGCAATGGAACGAGGGAGATAGTCGTTTTGTCTGCCCGTGTCACTCCGGCCACTTTACGCGCCAGGGCGAGGTCATTGACGGCCCACCGCCACACCGTTTGCGCCAGCTCGCGGTGAAGGTGCAGAATGGGGCGCTCTTCGCCGAGATCTAGCCGAAGGACAGAGTGATGAACCGTATCTTCCAGTGGTTCGATGAGCGAACTGGGCTCAGCGGGCCGATCCGCGACTTCCTTAACTACCCGGTGCCGAAGTACGTCCACCGCAATTTTCTGTACACGCTGGGCGGACTGACGCTGATCTCTTTTCTGATCCAGGTCGTCACTGGCATCCTGATGGCCTTCTACTACGATCCGAGTACCGAGGGTGCCTACAATAGCGTGGACTACATCAGCTACCAGCTACCACTGGGCTGGCTGATACGCGGCGTCCACCACTATGCGGCAAGCGCAATGGTGATCTTGGTGTCGCTGCACATGTTGCGCACCTACTACTTCAGCGCCTACAAGAAGCCCCGCGAGCTGAACTGGCTTACCGGCGTGCTGCTCTTCTTCCTGGTTCTCTCCTTCGGCTTCACTGGCTACCTGCTGCCCTGGGACCAGAAGGGCTACTGGGCCACCAAAGTCGGCACGGAGATCGCCGGGTCGGTGCCGCTGATCGGCGGTTTTCTCATGCGCCTGATGCGCGGCGGCGATATGCTCGGTCAGGCCACGCTCACCCGCTTCTACGCTGGACACATCCTGCTCCTGCCAGCCTCGGTGGCGGTGCTGATCGTGGCCCACATCTTCCAGATGCGCTTTCACGGCATGGCCCCAGCGATCACCAAAAAGGCCCAGGCTCAGTCCAAGATCTTCGTACCCTTCTTTCCCAACTGGGCGATCACCGATACGCTCTGCGGTCTGGGTCTGCTGGCCCTACTGGTCTACATGACCTGGGCCAACCACGCGCCGCTAGAGTTTCCCGCCGACCCGACCAGCAGCAACTATGTGCCACGGCCCGAGTGGTACTTTCTGTTCTACTTTCAGTTGCTGAAGTATTTCCCCGGCGCTCTAGAACCGGTGGCCACGATCCTCATCCCGCTGTTCATCTTTGGCAGCATGGTGCTGCTGCCCTTTGTTGACCTCAGTGAGGAGCGTCGCCCGTGGCGCAAGCCAGTGACGACCCTGGTCAGCATTTTCTACATCATTGTGATCGTTGTCTTCACCATCCTTGCGATGGCCGCTTATGCATGAGGAGAGAGTCCATGAAACGCCTACTGTTTGTTGAGACCCTGGCAATCGCCCTGGCCTTCGTTGTCGCCGCCTGTGGCGCACCCGCAGCCGTGCCGCAGGGCGGGGCCGCTCCGTCCAAGCCAAATACCCTGACCGCCGTGAAGGTTGATGCGACCACGCTCGATGCTGCTGCACCCTATTGGGCGCAGGCTCCCAAGCTTGATGTCTCCACCATCACTGCGCTCCCCGGCAAGCCGGGTGGCCCCACCGTCACGATTCAGGCCGCCTACGATGCCCAGTACATCGTGATCCGCAGCGAGTGGCCCGACGCCACCAACACCCTGATTCGCAACACCTGGACGTGGGACGGTACGAAGTTCACCCGAGACGGCCAGGAGGATTTCATCTCGTTCATCTGGCCGATTGGCAATAACGCAGCCTTCGCCAGCAAGGGGTGCGCCGCCACCTGCCACAACACCAGCACCGATCAATCGAAGTGGTGGATGGGTTCGGACAGCGCCGATGTGCGCTACGACGGCTGGTTCTGGATGTCGGCCCGCACGAACCCGGTTGGCTACACCAACGACATTGGCTGGAGTACCCTCAGCGACCCCGCCGATATGGGCAGCCCGCGTGTGGCCGATGCGGTGGAGTCGGGTGGCTTCGTGGATAACACCGACGGTGCCACAGAGAATCCCGCCCCCAAATTTATGAGTAGCAAGGATCTGAAATCGCTTCTGCTGCTGGATGCCGACAAGGTAGCCTTCGACAAGACAAAGCTGGTAGCGGGCAACACCGTCCCCGGCTTTGTCCTCTCGAAGCCGGTTGGCTCGCTCGGTGATGTTGAGGCCAACGGCGTGTGGGCCAACGGTAAGTGGGTCGTCGTGCAGCGGCGCTTGCTGAACACCAGCCACAATGACGACGCCGTTCTCATCCCGTCCAAGCCGACCCCCTTTGGTATTGCCGTGGCCGATGCCGCCGGCGACGCCGACCACAAGATCAGCCAGGAAGTACTCACGCTTGAGTGGAAGTGATTCTGGGCAATGTAATCACGTAAAGAAAGGAGTGCTGTCACGCTGGGCTTCGCTCAGCGTGGCAGCGCTCCTTTTTTATTGGCAATCTGCGAACTTTGCATCCATGTGGTAACATGGGAAAGCACCCGCAGCCCCAGACTCCCGCAACATCGTCCCGAGGTAGCAATGGCCTTCGCTGGCTTCTCAACCAACACCCTCATCGGTTTGCCGCCCGAGCTCTTCAGCGAGGTGCTACCGGCGGTGACATTACCCAGCGAACTGAAGGTGACGCTGCATATCTTCTACCGGCTGAGTCGTCAGCGTGGCTCGCCACGCCGCCTGAGTTGGGATGAACTGCTGGCCGATAGGACGTTGCGCCGCTCACTGCGATCTGTTTCGAAGTTGCGGCCAATCGAAGATCTGCTGGCCGAGGGACTCGATGCGGCGGTGCATCGGTGCAGCATCCTGCACCTGGCCGCACCCGCAGACGGGCGGGTGAATAACTGGTATCTGGTGAATACCCCGGCCAACCGGGGTTGGGTTGAAGACATGGCCCTGGCATGCTCGATCCTTACGCCCAACGATACTCCGGACGAGCGACCGGCGCTGATTGGACTCTACGAGCAGAATATCGGCCTCGTGACCCCCATGCTGATTGATGAACTGCGCGAGGCTGAGGATCGTTACCCGCGTGAGTGGATTGAGGAGGCGATGCGCGAGGCGGTGCGGGCCAACGCACGCTCGTGGCGCTATATTCGTAAGGTGCTGGAGAGGTGGGCTACCAATGGGCGACACGATGCGTCGGATCGCGCCGAGCGACCTATCAATATCGAAAAATACACCAGCGGACAACTCGGCGGGCTCTACCGACGTGGCGGCGACGAGACCGATCTCTGAGAGTCCCGGCGACCCAAACTGCCCAACGTGTAAAGGGGCCGGGTTCTATGTACACGATGTGCATTATGGCGACGCGGACTTCAGTCGGCTGATTCGTTGCCACTGTAAGGACGACGAGATCCAACAGCGCCGCAGCCAGAAGTTGCTCCAGATCAGCAACCTCGAACCCTTCCGCGATAAGACCTTCGACAACTTCGACCGCAACATTGTCGGGGTAGGCCGGGCTCTCACGCGCTCACTTGAATATGCCGACAACCCACGTGGCTGGCTGGTTCTGTATGGCAATTATGGCTGTGGCAAGACGCACCTGGCCGCAGCGATTGCCAATCAGGTACTCAAGCTAAACTATCACGTTCTCTTCACCGTCGTACCCGACATCCTCGATCATCTGCGCTCGACCTTTGGCCCAAGTAGTGAGGTGGCCTACGACGAACGCTTCGAGCAGATCCGCAACGCGAAGTTGCTGATCCTTGATGATCTGGGTACCGAAAATGCGACCCCTTGGGCCAGAGAGAAGCTTTACCAGATTATTAACCACCGCTATAATTATGCCCTACCGACGGTGATTACAAGCAACCGCGAGCCAAAGGAGATTGACCCGCGCATTCTCTCGCGCATGGAGGACGTGGTTCTTTGCCCTGAGAGGATCATCATTGAGGCCGGTGACTATCGCCACCTGACGATGGAACAGCGCAACACCGCCCGGAAGCGATCACCCGAGGGCCGCTCCGCCAAGGCCGGGACACGCAGTTATAGAACGTAGTAGTCTCCGGTTCGCCCACCGCCCGTCGAACGGGCCCACCTGACAAGGCTTCATAACCGGGATTAGGATTGCTATAGCAGTCCACATGTGATAAAGGAAAGCACGACCGCTATGGTAAGGCATTTTCTCTCGGTGACAGACCTGAGCCGGGCTGAGGCCGAGGCTCTCCTTGATCGGGCCTCCGCCCTGAAGGCGGAGTGGCACGCCGGCGGTAGAGGCATTCACCCCAGCCTGCCGCTCCAGGGCAAGACCTTGGCCCTCGTCTTTGAGAAGCCCTCGCTGCGCACCCGCGTGGCCTTTGAAGCCGGGATGACCCAACTCGGCGGGCACCCTAGCTACCTCTCGGCCAACGATATTGACATGGGCGGGCGCGAGAGCGTGCCCGATGTGGCCCGCAATCTGAGCCGCTGGGTGCAGGTGATCGCCGCCCGTGTGTTTAAGCACAGCACCGTCGAGACCCTGGCCCGCTACGCGACGGTGCCGGTGATCAACGCCCTCTGCGACGTGGAACATCCCTGTCAGGCTCTGGCCGATATGCTCACCCTGCGCGAACGTTTTGGGCGCACCCGGGGTCTCAAGCTGGCCTATGTGGGCGACGGGAACAATGTGTGTAACTCGCTGATGCTGCTTGGTGCCCTGCTCGGGGTGAGCGTGGCCGTGGCCGCACCGCCCGATTACCGACCTGCGCCCGAGTTTGTCGAGCGGGCCGAGGCGCTGGCCACCGAGAGCGATGCCACGATCACAATCACCACCGCTCCGGGCGGGGCGGTAGAGGGCGCTGACGCCATCTACACCGATGTGTGGACATCAATGGGCCAGGAACACGAGTCGGCCCGCCGCCGCCCCGCCTTTCAGCCCTACCAGGTAGATGCGGCGCTGCTGGCTCAGGCAAACCCGCATGCGGTTGCGATGCACTGCCTGCCCGCGCACCGGGGCGAGGAAGTGACGGCTGAAGTGATTGATGGCCCGCGCTCGGTGATCTTTGATCAGGCGGAGAACCGCCTGCATGTGCAGAAGGCTCTGGTGCTGACGCTTCTAGGATTGTAGATTGCAGATTGTAGATTGCAGATTTCAGCAATCTACAATCTACAATCTGCAATTCAAAACACTATTGTAGGTTTCAGATTATAGATTGCAAATTTCTGCAATCTATAATCTGCAATCTGCAATCTGCAATTCAAACACTATGGCAGGAAACCGCGCAATCTTCGAGCGAGCGATGGAGCAGAGCCGTGAGGCCGCCCACAGTGGGCGCTGGGACGATTCACTCAAAAGCGCGATCCGTGCGCTGCAAGAGTTCTCCCAGGATACCGACGCACGAATCGCCGCCGCTGTGGCTCTGTTCAATACCGGCAAGCTTGATCGCGCGCTCCAGATCTTTGAGGATCTGCGGGCCTCCGATCAGAATAACCCGTTCTACCTCGGCCATATCGCCCAGTGCAATAGCCGCCAAGGGAACGCGGGCGCGGCGGTGGTAAGTTACCGGAGCTTGGCCGATCTGCATATCACCCAGCGCCGCCCGGCCCAGGCTGTTGATCCGCTGCGCGAGTTGCTCACCCTGCGTCCTGATTTGGACGATGATCGGCGCAAGCTGGCCAAACTCTATGAAGATCTTGGGGCGATACGTGAGGCGGCTAGTGAACATCTGACTCTGGCCCGCCGCCTCTATGACTCCCGTCAGCTTGATGCGGCTGCCCAGGTGGCCGAACTCGCCCTGCGCCTCGACCCGAACTCCCGCGAAGCGAAGGATCTGATCGTTACCCTGCGCGATACCATGGCCCGCGATGCGGGAGTCAGCGAACTGCCCCCCCCAAAACCCGGCAGCAATGAGCCACGGGCATTCAAGGGCGGGATGACCAGCGCACTTCGCTTACAGCAGTTCCAGATCGAAAAATTGATCGAGCAGGCGATTAAAAAGCAAGAGGCGGGCGACTCAGATGGTGCGGCGGAGCTTTATGAGCAGGCCGTGGACGCAGGGCTCCAGCGGGCCGATGTCCTCTACTCGCTCGGCCTCATCTACCAGGAGCGCGGCGACCACAAGTCCGCCGTAGGTATACTCACCCGTGCCGCCGCCGATCCTGAGTACGCCCTCTCGTCGCACTTCGCCCTTGGCCAAAGCCACCGTGAGCTTGGGCAATTGCCTCAGGCCGCTCAGGAGTTCGAGCAGACAATTGGCTTAGTGGATCTCGAGTCGATTGGGCGCAACG
>Ga0007797_1000100_pt1 | contig 22473 bp, 15 predicted proteins | sample CryBogmetaGMA25M_FD_60364 | JGI IMG/M metagenome (GOLD analysis project Ga0007797, IMG submission 60364) | Freshwater microbial communities from Crystal Bog, Wisconsin, USA - MA2.5M | ecosystem: Environmental > Aquatic > Freshwater > Lake | place: Crystal Bog, Wisconsin, USA | collected 2009-07-06 | reverse complement strand
CACACCAATCCCCAGATCAGCCAATAAGGTAATAAATGTCTCGTTGTGATGGGTTACGCGCAATATATCCATAGCCTGCTCAGCGCCATCTTCATCAGAAATAACATCGTCAAGGCGAATATTTAAATTATTTCTAACCTCACTCCAATACTCCTCAGGGTGCTCGATCAGTGCTTTCTCGGTGCGGGAGTTGAGCAAGTGATCTAGCAAATGAGGATGTCGTGTCAGATACTGCGCCCCCCATTGAGATGCTTTGAGTAAATTTAAAACATTCAATAAAGCCTTGGGGTACTCAGCCAAGATTGACAAATAGGCACTCCGCCTTGCAATTGCTTCAAGCAAATCAAAAAAACGTAATAAGGTCTGGTCAGCATGCCCTGGATCGCCCACATCCATCTCCAAGCTTTCTGCAGCTTTACGGATCAAGTTATCAAAAATTAAGCGGCTTTTTTCTGGTAACTGTTTTTGTTTTGGACTATCTGCCCAGGCCTGCCAGCGCACAAGCGCTTTCGGGAACAATCGGGAATCTGGTTCCCAATCTAAGGCCAGGGGTGCAAGCCCAAGGCGGACATCATCATCCAGTAGGAAAGCTTTTTCAAAAAGACGGGTGACATTATTTTGATGATGATCCAGATCCTCCATGAAGGCAGCGCTATCAAGATGTTGGTGGGGCTCGCCCATCAACACCGCCAAACGTGAGCGGGCAATTTCATCATCAGGGAGGTAATGTGTTTGCTGATCGTCCCAAACCTGGATACGGTGCTCTAAACGCCGCAAGTAAATATAAGCCGCTCTTAAGGCATTGACTTCATCTACTGGCAATATGCCTTTCTGCTTAATCAGATTAAGAACTTCTAATGTCGGCCTTGTTCTAAAACGAGGATCAGTGCCACCGCGCATCAACTGAAACATTTGTGCTAAGAATTCAATCTCTCGAATGCCACCACGCCCCAATTTAATATCTCGCGCCCGCCCCTGATGCCCAGCAGAGCGCTTTTCTGCCTCGCGCTGTATCTGCGCGTGTAAATCCCGAATGGAGGCTATGACCCCATAATCTAGATGACGACGATAAACAAACGGGCGAATGAGTTGATCTAACTCTTTTGCACAATAGGAATACTCTTGCGAGCCAGGCAGTGGTGCAATTAAACGACCTTTAATCCAGGCATAGCGCTCCCACTCTCTACCTTGAACAATCAGGTACTCCTCCAGCATTTGCAAACTGCAAGCTAAAGGACCCGAGTCGCCATTGGGGCGAAGACGCATATCAACCCGAAAAACAAAACCATTTTCTTCATGCTCAGCCAACAGCTTGATGAGACGCTTTCCCATGCGAGTAAACCACTCGTGATTTGACAGACTTTTTGGGCCCCTTACAGTCTCACCCTCATGCTCGTATAAAAATATCAAATCGATGTCGGACGATAGATTCAGCTCAAAGCCACCCAGCTTACCCATTCCCACCACCATCAAAGGCATTTCGGCATTATTAGAATTGCTCCAAGGGAGTCCAAAACGACTTTTTAAATCTTCACGAATATAAGCAATCGAGTCAGATACTGCCAACTCAGCAAAATGACTCAGTCCATGCGTAACCTCGTCCAAACTGGCTGCTCCGTTTAGATCCCGCAGTGCTATCCAAATCATTAGCTTTTGCCTAGCGAGTCGCAAATTAGCCATAAATTGCGACTCATCAAGCTCTGCTTGCTGCCCAATACCGCATGTTTTCAGCAAATCGCGGATGCCTTGTAAATCCACCTTTTTATCCGCTTGAGACCTGAGCCAATCCACCCATTCAGGGCGGGCATGAAGCCACCGCCGAGCATAAGTAGAATGACGCTCTAAAAACTCTATTTGCTGAGAAAAATCGTCCATTCCCCCATCTTAATCCGTAGAGCAAACCCAATGTCAGAAGCTTGGCGATCGACCAAAGCCTGACGGATAATAGAGCCCATGCTGCAAAAAATTATTCCACCTCGCCTCAAGAGCGTGCTAGCAAAACGTCCTCAAGGTTTTGGTAGAGCTTGGCGCAAACGCGCCTTGATTCTGTGTGGATTTGTCCTTGCGCTTTTTATTATTGGTCACCTGGGGATTCGTTTCATCGTTTGGCCGCAAATTGAAAAATCCAAAGCAACTGTCGAAAGACTGATTGGCGCCCGCATTGGCGCAGAAGTCACCATGGATAACCTACAAGTTTCCTGGACAGGTATTCGACCAAATTTTGAAATTGAAGGCCTACGATTTAATGGGAGCAGCAAAGAGCAGCCGCTTCTGCAAATTCAAAAAATTAGTGGCGAATTAAGTTGGGATTCCTTCTATCATCTAGTGCCCTATTTTCATGAGCTTCATTTTCAGGGCGCTGAAATTTACGCTCAGCGCAATAAAAAAGGGATGATTACTATTGCTGGCATTCCCATCCATAGCAATCCTAAAGACCATTCTGCAGAAGATTGGCTGTTTTCTCAAAACAATATCAAGGTTAACAATGTCAAATTGATTTGGGACGACCAAGAAAATAAAAAGGCTATCACTTCCATTAATGTCCAAAATTTTTCACTTAGTAATGGAATTCGAAATCACACAGTTTTGCTGGAAACTACGACACCTTGGACTACTGGCCCCTTAGAGATCAAGGCAAACTTTGCTCACCATATAGGCGGTCAGGCCGGTAATTGGCGCGACTGGATCGGTACTGTCTCCTGGAATCTAAACAAACTAAATCTCAATCAGCTTAGTCAAGAGTTCAACATCCCCTTAAACACCCTAGAGGGCAAGCTGAGCTCAAAAGGAAAATTAAAGCTTGATAACGGCAGACTTGATGGGGGCGAGGCCTATGTTGCTGCTGATAATCTCACTATTCAGCTAGCAAAAAATGAAGATGCTATTGCACTAGGAAGACTAGAAACCAATTTAACTCAGGAAACAGAGGGTGGCCTCCTTTCTATCACTACCAAAACATTTGCATGGCGAGAACTTGGTAGCCCTAAAACTGCACCCTTAGAAATCCTTAGTCCGATGACTTTTCGTTGGAAGCCGCCGGGCGAGGATGGTGAAATTAAAGAATTTGGATTTTCCTCCCCGAAAATATTGGTTGAAGATGTTGCCCTCTTTGCGCTCAATCTTCCCTTATCAAAAAAAGTACATCAATGGATCAAAGATTCGCATGCAGATGGCGAATTACAGGATCTCGATATTCATTGGTCAGAAAGCAAATCTGCCTTATCTGCATTAAAAATTCCAGGTGGCTGGTTTAAATCAAATAAATTAGATTTCAGTGTCAGCGCAAAACTGATGAATCTAAGTTTTGTGGGGATCAATAAGGCAATGCCCTCGGTCTCAAACCTCTCTGGCTTTATTTCGGGCAATCAAAATCAGGGCAGTTTTTCAATGAATTCGAATGATGTCGAATTCGACATTAAAGATCTGTTGGTAGATCCCAAAATTAAATTAGATCGAGCAAGTGGAAAAATTTCCTGGGCAAAAGAAAAAGGGAATTGGGTAATTAATGCAAAGCAGGTTGAACTTAGCAACTCGGATATCGCTACCACCTTGAATCTCAATTATGTTTTAGCTGATCCTAAAAAACCTGATCTCATGACCTTAGATATGGACTTTACTAAGGCCAATCTAAAGACCGCTTACCGTTATTTACCCGTTGGTATGGGTGGCGATGCAAAAACATATCTCAGCAAGGCGTTTGATGCCGGAGTTATAAAGAAAGGAAGCCTGCATATCAAAGGTGACCCTAATGCCGTGCCATTCCCCAACAAAAATGAGGGTGAGTTCACCCTAAACCTCCCTATCTTTGATGCAACCTTTAGCCCTGTACCTATGCTCCCAAGCAACCAAGGGGTTTGGTCTGCGTTTACTAAAGTCGATGGTTTGATTGCGATGCAAAACTCAAGCTTTACTGTTGATGTCACGCAGGCAAGCTATAAGCAAGTTGAGTTGAGTCAATTTCATGCAGCAATTCCCAATGTCAGCGCGAAACAACTGGTGCTATCAGTTGATGGCAAGGCACAAGGTCAAGCCCCACAAATGTTGGAATATGTATTTGCCTCTCCATTTGCTAAAAAACAAGCTAAGCTCGAGAAAAATTTGAGGGTAACCGGTCCCGTAAAACTGGATTTAGGACTTAAGGTGCCCCTATCTGGTAACGCTGATACCAATGTTGATGTGCGCTTAGAACTTCCTGGAAATAGTGCGCAATGGGGTAAGTTGCCTCCACTTGAAAACCTTAAAGGGAAAATCCGAGTCACTGAAGTTAATCCCGAATTTGAAGATGTCACTGCTGACTTTCTTGGGGGATCCCTCAAAATTAGCAGCGCATCCTCAGAGCGTGGAAAACAAAACTTTAATGTTGCAGGAGATATTTCAGCGAACTTTATCAAGGATTATTTCGTGAATTCCTTGAAGACGGGATCTGTATTCATTCTTCAAACAATGAGTGGTTCAGCAAAATATGAGGGCATTCTCAGCTTTAATAAAACTGGTAGTGAGATAAACCTTAAAGTTGATCTACGGGACTGGGCAAGTACAGCACCAGTGCCAGCTAAAAAAGAGCTTGGTGCACCTTTATCAGGTCAAGTCACCTTCAAGACAGCGGCTAATAATAATTCTGGGGAAAGCCGCTTTAGCTGGAGCGGCAAAATGGGGGAAATATATTCCTTTCAGGGGGATCTCAATGACAATGAAGAGCTGCGCTATGCCTTAGGTGTAGGCGCCCCTGCCGTCCTGCTACCACAAGGGTTTCACCTCAATCTTATTACACCTGAACTCAATATTGATACCTGGAAAGAATTCCTTACAGATAGAAACAAAGGAAATATAGCATCTAATATTGATGATTCCAGCGCTGATAATTTACACGTAACAGCCCAAGTAAAGAAGCTGACTTTGGCGGATCGTTTATGGCAGGACGTCAATGTAACTGCAACTAGTAAAAATAATGCTTGGCAGGCACGCATCAACTCCCCATCAATAGCTGGTCAACTTCAATACCAAGCGGCAAATAAAACGTATTTCAGTGGTTTACTGTCTGGTCGCTTGAGCCGCCTCAAAGTTCCTGATGCACCCATTTCTACCAGCGCAAGTAATGAGCCCCCAAAAGTAGCGGCTAAAAATGTAGTAGAGAAGAGCAAGCTTTCCCCGAATGCAATCCCTAGTCTTGATCTAATAATCGAAGATTTTAATTGGTCAAAAGCACAACTTGGCGAGGTAAAGATTAAAACCCAAGTCACTAATAATTTACTGACGATTGACTCCATACACGTTACTAACCCACAGGGAAATTCAACGATTTCAGGTCAGTGGATTGCTGCTACACAAAAACAGGCTGAACATAGCAATCTAAATTTGGATATGAATGTGAAGGATGCTGGACAAATTATTGCGCACTGGAGTCCACAAAAATCAGTAGAGGGCGGCCAAGGAAAACTAACAGCCAATATAGATTGGGATGGATCTCCATTCAAGCCGAAATATGAGACCCTTTCCGGCAAGGTAAATTTAGATCTTGAAAAAGGGCGTCTACTAGAAGTAAATACTAGCGGGGCCAAAATCTTAGATGTTCTAAGTCTGCAAAGCCTCTTTAAATTTGCCACCCTTGACCTCAAAGGTGGCCTCGGCAATATTGTGACTAAGGGAACTCCCTTCAGTGCGATTACCAGTAGCTTTGAGATTACTAACGGTATTGCACAAACCAAACAGTTCACCATGAATCTAGATCAGGCTAGAGTTGCCATGTCTGGACAAATTAATATACCCAACCAAACCCAAGATCTTCGTGTCACGATCTTCCCAACAATTGATGCCACTGCTGGCTCTTTAGCTGCCTTTGCTATCAACCCTATTGTTGGCTTAGGTGCTTTAGTTGGGCAATACCTTATCACCAATCAAATCAATCGCAATCTTCAATCGGACTACTTAGTTCAGGGCTCATGGGAGGACCCGGAAGTTATTCCACTAGATCAAAAGGGTCAGCCACTCGATGCCAAAACATTAAATACGATACGTAGCAAAGAGCTATTAAAAGAGCAAACGAAGCCCGAGTCAGGAAATTCAAAGACCACTTCTCCGAATGCTGCTACTACCCCCGTTGGCACCAACTAATTTCCAAATGACAAACTCATGATTGGTACATCCATGCACTCAGCAGAATTAAAGCTAGCTTCTATTCAGATGGTTTCCACGCCAACACTAAAAGAGAACATGGATACTGCTAGCCGACTGGTCAGTGCAGCAGCTCACGATGGTGCCAAGTTAATCGTATTGCCAGAATATTTCTGTCTCATGGGTAACAAAGATACTGATAAGGTGCAGGCTAAAGAGGCATATGGTAGCGGCCCCATTCAAGACGAATTAGCATCGATGGCCAAAGTGAACGGCATCTATTTAGTCGCAGGAACTATCCCTCTCGAAGCAAGTGATCCAAACAAAGTACTAAATACAAGCCTTGTGTTTAATCCAGAGGGCAAAAGAATTGGTCGCTATGACAAGATTCATTTATTTGGATTTCAAACCAGCACAGAGCGCTACCAAGAATCAGAAACCATCGAAGCTGGTAATGAGCCCGGCAAGCTCAAAATTACGGTAGAAGGCGAAGAATGGACTTTTGGTCTGAGTATTTGCTACGACCTCCGTTTCCCCGAGTTATACCGCGCCCTAGGCCAAGTGGATTGCCATATCATCCCTGCGGCATTTACCTATACCACTGGGAAAGATCATTGGGAGATTTTGCTGCGCGCTCGGGCCATTGAGAACCAATGTTATGTCTTGGCTTCCGCACAAGGAGGTACTCACGAAAATCAACGCCGCACCTGGGGAAATACCATGCTAATAGACCCATGGGGCGCTATCTTAGAAAATCTACCAGAGGGTGAAGGCTTCATTTCGGGGGTTTTGTGCAAAGATAAATTAAACGAGGTACGCTCTAAGTTACCCGCGCTTGCACATCGCAAGCTTTAATGAAAGATTTGCCCACTTACATGAATGCACCTGAAGCACTATTTCCAGCCAATTGGACCAAAGCCAAAAAACAGCCGGACCTATTAAAGCTAGCGAAATCGATATTACTCGAGCCCACCGGACTATCCGAACAAGATCTTCATAAGACATTTGGCAGTATGTTTGCTCATCACTTAGATGACGCCGACCTTTACTTTCAGCACACTCGAAGTGAAAGCTGGAGCCTTGAAGAAGGTATTGTGAAGTCTGGCAGCTTCAATATAGATCAAGGTGTTGGAGTACGAGCTATTTATGGTGATAAAACTGCTTTTGCTTATTCAGATGAAATCAACTTAGAGGCTCTTAGTAAAGCAGCAAAAGCGACCCGCGTGATTGGCCCTCAAGGCGGCAAACAGGCGATTGCTAGCAAATTATTTCATCCGATCTCAAACAAGCTTTATGGTGATATCAACCCACTGGACTCTTTACAGCCCAAGGAAAAGATTGCTTTACTTGAGAGCATTGAGCGCCGCGCAAAAGCACGAGACCCTCGAATTATTCAGGTTATGGCTAGTCTTGCAGGGGAGTTTGATGTGGTCTTAGTGGTCCGAGCAGATGGATTGCTTGCTGCTGATGTTCGCCCACTCGTTCGCGTTTCAGTTCATGTGATTGCCGAACAAAATGGTCGACGCGAATCCGGTTCTTCTGGTGGTGGTGCACGACATGACTATCTTTATTTTGATACTGAGCTAATCAATCGTTATGTCGATGAGGCAGTTGATGGTGCCCTCATCAATCTTGAATCCCGCCCCGCACCTGCTGGACCAATGACTGTTGTGATGGGACCAGGTTGGCCTGGTGTACTGCTCCATGAAGCGGTAGGTCATGGACTTGAAGGTGACTTTAATCGCAAAGGCTCCTCTGCTTTTGCAGGTCGTATTGGGCAACGTGTGGCTGCCAAAGGTGTAACTGTTGTTGATGATGGCACCTTAGCTGGTCGTAGGGGCTCGCTGAACATTGATGATGAAGGTACGCCGACTCAATGCACGACCCTCATTGAGGATGGGATTTTGAAAGGCTACATACAAGATAGCCTGAATGCTAGACTCATGAAAATGCCACTAACTGGAAATGGTCGCCGCGAAAGTTTTGCATCGCTTCCAATGCCACGTATGACAAATACATACATGCTGGCGGGCAAAGATGATCCCCAAGAAATTGTTGCCAGCATTAAACGTGGCCTATATGCCGTGAATTTTGGTGGAGGGCAAGTAGACATCACCAGTGGCAAATTTGTGTTTTCGGCATCCGAAGCCTATTGGGTCGAAAACGGCAAAATTAAGTATCCCGTCAAAGGTGCCACTATTATCGGCAGCGGTCCAGAGTCCTTAAAACAGGTCTCTATGATCGGTAATGACCTTAAATTAGATGGCGGCGTTGGGGTTTGTGGCAAAGAAGGTCAAAGCGTTCCGGTTGGGGTTGGACAGCCAACTTTAAGGATAGATAGCCTGACTGTCGGTGGAACTGCCTAAGGTTGCTTAATTACGGCTTAAAATAGTTGTATGAGCCAACAAAACACTAATCCCGCCAATTGGTATTCTGCCGTTGATAAGACGTCAGATACTGACGATCAACGCATTGATAACATTACTGTTCTGCCTCCGCCAGAGCATTTGATTCGCTTCTTTCCGATCTCTGGAACTCCAACTGAGGCGTTGATCAGTAAAACTCGTAAGAAGATTCGCGACATTATCCATGGCCAAGATGATCGTTTACTCGTCATTATTGGTCCGTGCTCAATTCACGATCCCAAAGCGGCAATGGATTATTGCCAACGGCTCTTATCTGAGCGTGAGCGCTTTTCTGGTGAACTAGAAATTGTGATGCGAGTCTATTTTGAAAAGCCGCGTACTACCGTTGGCTGGAAAGGCTTGATCAATGACCCATATCTTGATGAGAGCTATCGCATTGAAGAAGGTTTGCGTCTGGCCCGTCAAGTTCTAATGGAAATTAATCGTCTAGGTATGCCAGCAGGTAGTGAATTCCTCGACGTCATTTCTCCGCAATACATTGCAGACCTTATCTCTTGGGGCGCAATTGGTGCACGCACAACAGAAAGTCAGGTTCATCGCGAACTCGCATCTGGATTATCGGCACCTATCGGCTTCAAGAATGGCACAGATGGCAACATCAAAATTGCTACCGATGCAATTCAAGCAGCTGGTCGCCCACACCACTTCTTATCTGTTCATAAAAATGGGCAAGTATCCGTGGTGGAAACTAAAGGCAATAAAGATTGTCATGTGATTTTGCGTGGCGGCAAAGAGCCTAACTACGAGGCTCAGTATGTTAATGCAGCCTGCGCTGAGCTAGCTGCAGCAAAGCTTCCAGCCAGTTTGATGGTTGACTTGTCACATGCTAATTCTAGTAAACAGCATGAGCGCCAAATTATTGTTGCAAATGATATTGCCCAGCAGATTGAATCTGGCTCACATGAGATATTTGGCGTGATGGTAGAAAGTCATTTGAACGATGGTGCGCAGAAATTTACGCCTGGTAAAGACGATCCAAGTAAGCTAGAGTACGGTAGAAGTATTACCGATGCCTGCATCAATTGGGATGATTCAGTCAAAGTGCTAGAGCGCTTGGCTACTGCAGTGAAAAAACGCAGAAGCAAAAAGAAATAATTTCAGTAGTCGTTTAAGTAATACTGAAAAGAGGCTAAATTATTTAGTCTCTTTTTTTTCGTGCTTCCAAAGAACGTCCGTACCACCGGCTGCACGATTCAGAATACGAGAAAGTACAAATAACAAATCAGATAAACGATTGACGTACTGTCTTGGAGAATCGTATAAAGGTTCAGCCCAACCTAAACGCACAATGGAGCGCTCTGCTCTTCTGCAAACCGTGCGGCAAACATGAGCTTGTGCTGCAGCGCGCGTGCCACCAGGCAAGATAAATTCAGTTAGAGGTGGTAGTTCTTTGTTATATTTTTCAAGCCAGACATCTAATTGGGCCACGTGCTCAGGTTTAAGTAATTTGTAATTAGGAATGCAGAGCTCGCCCCCTAGATCAAATAAATCATGCTGCACCTGCAAGAAAAGCTCTTTTAGCTCAGGAGCGATACTTTCAGGGATCTCTTCGGTCACCAAAACACCGATTTCGGAGTTCAATTCATCAACGTCGCCCATGGCACAAATCCGCAAATGATCCTTCTCAACGCGACTTCCGTCGCCCAATCCGGTCATTCCTGCATCACCCGTTCTAGTGGCGATTTTTGATAGTCGATTTCCCATGAGCTTAATTATAGGTAAATGGCTAAAATGTTCTGATGAATATGGTGACCCCTCCCCCTGACATAGCCGCTATTACCGCACTTCAGTCAAAACTGGTTTCGGCCTTGCGTCCGATTCTTCCTGAGCATGCCTTGCTTTGGGAGCCTGAAGACACAATTCCCTACGAATGTGATGGTTTAGCTGCCTATAAACGTATGCCTTTGGCGGTAGCCCTTCCTGAAACGGAAGAACAAGTCGCCAAAATCCTCAAAGCTTGCTTTGCAATGCAAATCCCGGTGGTTCCACGAGGATCTGGGACCGGGCTATCTGGTGGGGCTATGCCAATCTCCCAAGGCTTAGTGCTCTCGCTTGCCAAGCTCAAAAAAATTCTGAGTATTGACCCATTTACTAGAACTGCAGTAGTTCAACCTGGGGTGCGCAACTTAGCTATTTCTGAAGCTGTTTCTCATCTTGGTCTTTATTACGCACCAGATCCCTCCTCACAAATTGCCTGCTCTATCGGCGGCAATGTGAATGAAAACTCTGGTGGAGTGCACTGTCTTAAATATGGACTCACCCTCCATAATGTTCTGCGTGTCCGCGGCGTTTTGATGAATGGTGAGATTGTTGAATTTGGTAGCTTAGCCCCAGATTCTCCTGGTTTAGATTTGCTTGCCATTATTTTGGGCAGTGAAGGCATGCTCGCAGTTGTGACGGAAGTTACGGTGAAGTTAGTTGCTAAACCAAGACTGGCACGCGTGATCATGGCCAGTTTTGACGATATTGAAGAAGGCGGTAATGCTGTTGCAGCCATTATTGCTGCCGGCATTATTCCTGCTGGCTTAGAAATGATGGATCAGGCGACTACAAGAGCTGTTGAGGAATTTGTCAACGCAGGCTACGACTTAGAAGCGGCAGCCATTTTGCTTTGTGAGTCTGACGGCACTCCAGAAGAAGTAGCCGAAGAAATCGAGCGCATGACTAAAGTGCTAGAAGAATCTGGTGCAAGTGGTATTCGTATTTCTAAAGATGAGACTGAACGCTTGAAGTTTTGGAGTGGCCGAAAAAATGCCTTCCCAGCGGCAGGAAGAATTGCTGCAGATTACTACTGTATGGATGGAACTATTCCACGCAGACATATTGCGACCTTGCTAAAGCGCATTCAAGGTATGGAAAAAAAATATGGCTTAGGTTGCTTGAATGTATTTCATGCAGGTGATGGCAATATGCATCCATTGATTTTGTTTAATGGTGCGGATGAGGAAGAATGGCATCGTGCCGAAGAGTTTGGCACCGACATTCTCGAAGCCTGCGTTGAGCTTGGTGGCACGATTACCGGTGAACATGGAGTTGGCCTCGAAAAAATTAATTCCATGTGCATCCAGTTTGGCGAGGGCGAGCGCGAATCTTTCTGGGGCGTGAAGGGCGCCTTTGATCCAGAAAAGCTTCTTAATCCTGATAAGGGCATCCCAACACTAAGTCGCTGTGCAGAATATGGCCGGATGCGAATTAGTGGAGGCAAATTACCTCATCCGGAATTGGAGCGCTTTTAATGAATGCCGCTAATCCTATCATTGAGGCATTTCGCGAACAGATTCTCACTGCGGCTAAGAATAAAACACAGCTCTCTATTGAAGGTGGTGGAACCAAGTCCTGGTATGGCAATCCCAATAATCATGCAAAACTCGATACTCGTACTTACTCTGGAATCCTGGAGTATCAACCGGAAGAACTAGTCATTACGGCTTGTGCAGGCACCCCCCTGAAAGAAATTGAAGTCGCTCTCAGAGAAAAAAATCAAATGCTGGCATTTGAGCCGCCCTACTTTGGTGAGCAAGCAACCTTTGGTGGTGCGATTGCAGCTGGCCTAGCAGGCCCCGGCCGTATCAGCGTTGGTAATTTCCGAGACTTTGTTTTAGGCACACGTATTTTAGATGGCAAGGGGCAGGATTTATCTTTCGGTGGACAGGTAATGAAAAACGTTGCTGGCTACGATATCTCTCGTTTACTACCAGGCTCTTTGGGAACTCTTTCATTGCTACTGGAGGCATCGGTCAAAGTATTACCAAGACCAGCAGCCACAGCAACACTGCGCTGCCACATCTCTCAAGAAAAAGCATTGCGTACCTTAAATGAGTGGGCCGGTCAACCATTGCCACTGTCAGCAAGCTGTTGGATTGGCAATACTACTGGCGAAGGTCAATTGACGATTCGTTTGGCAGGTGCTGTAGCAGCAATCAAAGCCGCTATTCCCCTAATGAGCTCTTTAGTAAATGCAAGTGAACTAGACCCTCAACCTGCCGAAGTGTTTTGGAGTGACTTGCGCGAGCATCAACTGCCATTATTTGAAAATCTCGCTGCTGATCAAACCCTTTACCGCCTGGCATTACCAGCAGCCTGTGGACTACTCACCATTCCCGGAGCAAGTAATGAAATTATTCTGGAGTGGCATGGTCAACAGCGCTGGATTAAAGCGCCTGGAGATGAAGCCACATTTAACTTCATCAAACAATTGGTCTCCAGTCATGGTGGACATGCAACGCGCTTCAAACAAGGCGCAAGCGTAAACCCTAAATTCCAACGCTTTACTTTGCTGAGCGAACAAGCACACTCCAAAGCCCTTGAGCTTGTACAAGAGCGTCTGAGATCTGCATTTGATCCTGCCGGCGTATTTGCAACTAAACGTCTTCCATAAGTATCTCTATGTACACTCAACTTGCCCCCCAATTTGCAAATACTCCTGAGGGTATTGAAGCAGCCCGCATTCTAGGTAAGTGTGTTCACTGTGGTTTTTGTACTGCTACTTGCCCAACTTATCAAATCTTAGGTGATGAGCTTGATGGTCCACGTGGTCGTATCTACCTCATTAAGCAAATGGCTGAAGGCACAGCCCCCACCGAAAAAACTCGTACCCACTTAGATCGCTGCCTCACTTGTCGTAATTGTGAAAGTACCTGCCCAAGCGGCGTCCAATACGGCAACTTAGTGGACATTGGCCGTAAGTGGGCTGAAGAGAATACACCTGGGCGTCCGCTGGGCGAGCGCCTGACTCGCTGGGCACTAAAAGAAGGTCTAACTAAGCCAACCTTATTTAATTCTGCGATGGCTTTAGGTCGTCTTGTACGCCCTCTCATGCCAAGTGGTATCAAGCGAAAAATTCCTGAAACGAAAAATAAAGCCCTAGATCAGTCAACTGACCCATATGCTAGACCTACAACTTCACACACACGTAAGATGCTCATATTGGAGGGTTGTGTTCAACCAGGTATGTTGCCGAATATCAATTCAGCTACTGCACGCGTCTTAGATGCGCTGAAGATCCAATTAATTAGTACTCCTAATGCTACTTGTTGTGGCGCGCTGCGTTATCACCTTAATGATCAAGCTGGCGGACTAGATAATGCCAAACAAAATATTGATGCTTGGTGGCCTTTAGTTGAAAACGGTGTAGAGGCGATTGTGATGACTGCCTCTGGTTGCGGTGTGATGGTCAAAGACTATGGTCATCTCTTTGCGAATGATCCTGCCTATTCTGCTAAAGCGAAGAAGATATCTCATCTGACCAAAGATATCTCTGAAATTCTTCCTGATTTACAGAATGAGTTAACCCTACTGGTTGGCTCCGATCAAAAACCTGGTGTGGTATATCACCCTCCTTGCACCTTGCAACATGGTCAACAAATTCGTGGTAAGGTTGAAGACTTGTTATCTAGTATTGGAATTAGCGTGCGGCTATGTGCTGATAGCCATCTCTGCTGCGGTTCTGCAGGCACATACTCAGTGACTCAGCCAGAACTATCTGAACAATTGCGTAAAAATAAGTTGACTCATTTAAATGCAGCTTGTGAAGAATCTGGCTCAGAAGTCATTGTGTCTGGCAATATTGGATGTATTACCCATCTCCAGCAAGAAGATACGCCCGTATTACATTGGATTGAAATAGTAGACCAATTAATTAGTAAATCAACTAAGGCCAAATGAACTCTATTGTTGCAAAGCTGATGCAGGTCAGGCAGCGCATTGAGCTTGCTGCCTTGGCAGCAAAACGTGAGCCTGAAGAAATTGAACTCTTAGTCGTTAGTAAAACATTTCCAGCCTCAGCAATTGAGGAGGCAATGCATGCTGGGCAATCTGCTTTTGGTGAAAATTATGTTCAAGAAGCTGTTGACAAAATTACTCAGCTCGCAAAATTACGTCCTTGGCTAGTATGGCATTTCATAGGGCCTCTTCAGAGCAATAAAACCAGAGATGTTGCAGAGCATTTTGATTGGGTACATAGCGTTGACCGACTCAAAATTGCAGAACGTTTATCCGCCCAACGTGGCGAGTTTCCCAATCTTGCTGAATTGCAACTCTGTGTACAAGTGAACGTTAGCGATGAAGAGAGCAAGAGCGGGGTTTCTCTTGCCGAAGCTAAAGAACTATGCGACGCTATCACGAAACTACCCAATGTAGTCTTAAGGGGGTTAATGGCAATCCCAGCCCCTAGTTCAGAGCCCAGTCAGCAACGCCAAGCCTTTGCCCAAGTCCAAGAATGTTTTAAACAAATTCAGACTAGCCGTTTCACTGATCCTAGATATCAATTCTTTGATACCCTCTCGATGGGAATGTCTGATGACTTAGAGGCTGCAATTGCCGAGGGAAGTACCATGGTTCGTATTGGAACAGCTATTTTCGGGAAGCGCGATAAGATTACTGTATGAGCACAAATCACAACAATAGTAATGTTCACATCACCTTTATTGGGGGCGGCAATATGGGTCGCGCCCTCATTAGTGGTTTGCTGGCTAATGAATTTAAATCAAATCAAATCTCAGTAGTAGAGGCAAATACAGCCATTGCACTAAAGCTACATGAAGATTTTGGCGTTCAAGCCATCAGCGCTTTGGAGCAGATTGCTTTTGACTTCACTAAAAATAATGTAGTGGTAATGGCTATCAAGCCTCAGGACTTTAATGTTGTTGCTAAGGGTCTATCCTCAAAGCTGAAGCATGCTTCCGCACCAAGCCCTCTCATTATCAGTATCGCTGCCGGAATTCGTTTACAAGATATGAGTCGCTGGTTAGATCATGCGCGTTGCGTAAGAGCGATGCCCAACACTCCAGCCTTGATTGGCAAGGGAATTACTGGATTATTTGCTGATACTGCAGTAAATGAAGCTGATCGTGAAATGGCTCAAACTATCTGTAATGCAGTAGGGCAAAGCGTATGGGTATCTGAAGAAAAGTTGATAGACGCAGTGACTGCTGTCTCTGGTAGTGGCCCTGCCTATGTTTTTGCGTTCCTAGAGGCCATGCAATCTGCTGGTGAAAAATTAGGCTTGGATCCCGTCAACGCTCGTAAGCTGGCCTATGCAACCCTTGAGGGTGCCACCCAGCTTGCACACAACTCTAATGAGCATGCTGGAGTATTGCGTGAGCGAGTTACCTCGAAAGGCGGCACTACTGCAGCCGCACTTGAAGTCATGAGGCAGCAAGGTTGGCACGAGATCTTAGAGAAGGCGATTGATGCCGCCAGTCAACGCAGTAAAGCGATGGGCGATGAATTAGGTAAGGATTGATAGCCTAATCTAGGCCTAGCGAATACTCAGGCCAAGCACAATCCCCAGAAATAAAAAGCCGCCTAACCAATTATTGTGACGAAATGCCGCAAAGCAGTCCTCCCTCTTTCTAGTAGATATGAGCTTGAGCTCATACATGGCGCAAGCTAAGGCAGCAAACCACCCAAGTAAAAAGTAATTGCTGAGATCGGCCAATTGCGCCACCCATATTTGACTGATTAACAAAATGGCATAGCTTATTACGATTGCTGCAACATCATATTGTCCAAACGTTATTGCTGAGGTACGCAAACCTAAACGCAGATCATCCTCTCGATCAACCATGGCGTAGGCAGTGTCATAGGCAATGACCCAAAAAATATTCCCTATAAATAGAATCCACGCTTCAGAGGGAATGGAATCCAAAATAGCTGCATAAGCCATCGGAATACCAAAGCCAAATGCAATTCCTAGAATTGCCTGTGGCATCGCAAAGAAGCGCTTAGTAAAGGGGTAAATGAACGCCACTGCTAATGCAAAAACTGAAAGTTTCTTGGTATAGAGATTCAGTGGTTGAATGAGTAAGAAGGCCAACACGGCCAAAACTACTGCAACTACTACGGCCTCTTTACCTGAAATCTTGCCACTCGTCACAGGACGCCCTTGCGTTCTCTGAACATGCCGATCATAGTCACGATCAGCATAATCATTGATCGCACAACCAGCGCTTCGCATCAAGAAAGTACCCACTATAAATATCAATAAGATTTTAAGATCTGGTACGCCTCCGCTTGCGAGGCATAAAGCCCATAAGGTTGGCCATAAAAGCAATAAAGTACCAATTGGCTTATCTAGGCGAATTAGATAAGCGTATAAAGTAAGGCGGCTATTTAGAGGCATGGGGTAATTATCACGCCTTTAGAAATTCAGCACGCGAGCCTAACCAGCGCTCCAGGTGACGCTCTACAAGATCAGCATGTTCCTCTAATAAACGCTCAGCAGCATGTTGCGCTAGCTCAATCAACCAGGCATCTCGTTGCAAATCCACAAACCGCAGCATGGCATCGCCAGACTGTTTTGCTCCAAGTAATTCACCGGGGCCACGCAAAGATAGATCACGCTCTGCAATGACAAAGCCATCCGATACTTCCCGTAAAGTCTGTAAGCGCTCTTTCGCGGCCATAGACAAGGGTTCTGCATACATCAAGATGCAAACAGAATCAGCCGAGCCTCGTCCCACGCGCCCACGCAGTTGGTGGATTTGGGCATAACCAAAACGCTCTGCATGTTCAATCACCATCAGGGCTGCATTTGGCACGTCAACGCCTACCTCGATGACAGTCGTTGCAACCAACAATTGAATTTCATTCGCCTTAAAGGCAGCCATCACCGCCGCTTTCTCTTCCGCCTTTAAGCGGCCATGTACTAAGCCCACTTTAAAGTCTGGCAATGCTTGCGTGAGCTGTTCAAAACTTTCAACAGCAGTTTGTAACTGGAGAGCTTCAGACTCTTCAATTAAAGGACATACCCAATAGGCTTGCAGGCCTTTAGATAACCAGCTTTGCAAGCCGCCAATAACCTCATCTCGACGACTGGCCTTGACTACTTTGGTGACAATGGGTTTTCTTCCTGGAGGTAGTTCATTAATGACGGATACATCAAGATCTGCGTAATAAGTCATTGCTAAAGTACGTGGGATTGGTGTTGCCGACATCATCAGTTGATGACAATAGAACAATTCAGAGCCTAGTCTTTGCTGAATCTCTAGACGCTGCCTCACCCCAAATCGATGTTGCTCATCAATCACCGCCAAACCTAATTTAGAAAAACTCACGCTTTCCTGAATTAATGCGTGAGTCCCAATAATGAGCTGAGCTTCACCACTCTCGATCATTTCCTGAGCCAATCTTTTTTCTTTGGCTTTCAAACTTCCAGATAGCCAAGTAATTCGGACCCCTAAAGGCTCAAACCATTCTTTCATTTTCAAGTAATGCTGCTCAGCCAAAATTTCGGTGGGTGCCATGACCGCCGCCTGATAACCATGATCCATGACACGTGCTGCCGCTAGAGCTGCCACTACCGTCTTACCGCTTCCAACATCACCTTGCAAAAGTCGATTCATAGGGAATGATTTTTCTAGATCATTGGCAATCTCTGACCAGACACGATCCTGGGCAGCCGTTAATTTGAAGGGTAGCGCCTTTAGCAATTCCTTCTCAAGGCTTTGATCTTTAACGGGCTTAGAAAAATTGGGTGCATGTCGATCTCTACGAATGGCATGAGCCCGTTTTAAAGAAATCTGCTGTGCTAGCAACTCCTCAAATTGCACGCGTCGCCATGCGGGATGGGTTCTTTCTAGTAATGCTAGCGTATTTGCATCGGCAGGCGGTTGATGTAAATACGTAATGGCGGACTGCAGGCTTGGCCAGTCGTTACTTGGGAGTAATTCTGCCATCAACTTTTCCGGCAAGAATTCAGCCAAGCTATCTTGCAAACTTGGATCGCGCAATGCTTGCCCGACGGCTTTGCGAATCACCGCTTGTGAAACACCAGCACTTGCGGGATAGACTGGAGTGAGACATGTTGGCAAAGGCGCATCAACTGGGATAGCCTTGACAGTGGGATGAACCATTTCTGGGCCCTGAAATCCCTCTCGCACCTCTCCGCGCACACGGATATTGGCGCCTACTGCCATTTGCTTTTGCTGACTTGGATAAAAATTGAGGAAACGGAGTTGCAAAGTGGCGGTGTCATCCTCCATAGTCACCAACATTTGCCTTCTAGGCCTAAATAAGACCTGATTCCGTATCACTACACCCTGAGTTTGGGCCGCACTAAACCGCCCTTGATTTAAAGCCTCTTCAATCGTCAGCAGCTCCGTCTCGTCTTCATACCGAGAGGGCAAGTGCAAAGCAAGGGCCATAGGGCTGTCTAAACCCATCTTTTGGAGTGTGCTTGGCGCTTGTTTAGTAGTCATCGTTAAAATCCAATACCTGATGGTAATGCTATGCAACTCTCTGACTTCAATTACGAACTTCCTGCCGATCTAATCGCCCAACATCCCTTGGCGAATAGAACCGATAGCCGCCTCCTAGAGGTCAGGGCTGATGGGAGAAACGCCGCTCAATTCATAGACCGTCAGTTTAAGGACATTCTTAGCCTTATTAAGCCAGGGGATTTGCTGGTCTTCAATGACACCAAAGTAATCCCGGCACGACTACATGGCAAAAAAGAGACTGGTGGGAATATTGAACTTCTCATTGAGCGTATCAGTGGTGACAAACAAGCTTGGGTGCAAATCAGAGCATCTAAAGTTCCAAAAACTGGTTCTATTGTTCACATTTATAACCAAGTAGGAGAATCATTTCCGGTAGAAATGATTGGGTATGACGGACGCTTTTATGAAGTACGTTTCCCTGAAAATGTTTTCGCCTTACTCGAACGTTTCGGGGAACTGCCACTACCACCCTACATCGAACATCAACCCGACAGTAAAGATGCGCAGCGCTACCAAACTGTAGTTGCAAAAAATCCCGGGGCAGTAGCGGCACCTACTGCAGGACTTCATTTTGACGAAGATATTCTTCGACAAATTACTGATTTAGGGGTTCAGCAGGCAACGGTAACTCTTCATGTAGGTGCGGGTACCTTTACACCCGTACGTGAAGAAGATCTCTCAAAGCACAAGATGCATCATGAGTGGTTCTCAATTCCAGAGCAAACTTTACAGGCGATTGTGGAAACCAAGAAAAAAGGTGGGCGTATAGTTGCAGTAGGCACCACTAGCCTGAGAGCCCTCGAGAGCCAGGCACTTAGCCAGCAAAGCAGTGGTGAGACTAATCTCTTTATTACCCCCGGCTTTTTGTTCAAAACTGTAGATTGCTTGCTAACTAACTTTCATCTGCCAAAATCTACCCTATTAATGTTGGTAAGCGCTTTTGCAGGTATGGAAAGTATCCGCACTGCATACCAACATGCTATTGATCAGAAATATCGTTTCTTTAGTTACGGAGATGCGATGTTTCTTTGCCGACTTGAGAATATAAAGCCATGACCAAACCCATTCACTTTAATATCTTGGCGCGCGACTCACACAGTCCAGCTCGTCTTGGTCAGCTTGATCTTCCGCACGGCAGCGTACAAACGCCAATCTTTATGCCAGTTGGAACCTATGGAACTGTGAAGGCAATGACGCCTCGCGATTTGAATGAAGCAAAAGCGCAAATTATTTTAGGAAATACATTTCATTTGTGGTTAAGACCAGGATTAGATGTCATCAAAAAACATGGTGGCTTGCATCGCTTCATGGCTTGGGATAAGCCCATCCTCACTGACTCTGGTGGCTTCCAAGTATTTAGCCTAGGAGCGCTACGCAAGATCTCCGAAGAAGGTGTCACCTTTGCCTCACCAATTAATGGGGACAAGCTATTTATGTCACCGGAAGTATCAATAGAAATTCAGGCGATATTAAATAGTGATATAGCGATGCAGTTTGATGAATGTACGCCTTATGAAGTCAAAGGACAGCCCACTTCAGAAAAAACAGCGCGCGCCTCACTTGAAATGTCGCTTCGCTGGGGTGATCGCTCCCTTAAACGATTTAGAGAGCTCAACACTGGCAATGGCCTTTTTGGGATTGTTCAGGGCGGCATGTTTGAGAACTTACGTGAGTTCTCTTTGGATGCTGTCAGTCAGCAAGGTTTTGATGGTATTGCAATTGGCGGTCTTTCAGTTGGTGAGCCAAAACCTGAATTTGAGCGTATTTTAAATTTCACAGCCCCCAAGCTTCCTGAGCATATGCCGCACTATCTGATGGGCGTAGGTACCCCCGAAGACCTGATTTTGGGTGTCAGCCTAGGGATTGATATGTTTGATTGCGTGATGCCTACCCGCAACGCTCGCAATGGCTGGTTATTTACCCGCTTTGGTGACCTCAAACTACGTAATTCAGGGTACAAGGACGATGATCGCCCTATAGACCCTACCTGCGCTTGCTATACCTGCCAAAACTTTACTAGATCCTATTTAAATCACCTTCAAAAGGCGAATGAGATTCTAGGGTCTCAGCTCAATACCATTCATAACCTCTCTTATTACCTTCAGCTAATGACTGAGGTCAGAGAGGCCTTAACCAAAGATCGTTTTAGCGCTTATCGCGAAGAATTTAATAGCAATCGCCAACGCGGGGTTGAGCCAGGGCAGGACTAATAAGCCCTACAGAGGCTTAAACCGCCTTCAAATCAACTCCAAAGCCCCGCACAGTTTAGAATTGCGGGTTTACGGCTTTACTTAAAAGTCTAAAACTGAAGCAGTTTCCAAATAGTCTTTAACGGAGGTTTTGTATGTGGATTAGTAACGCTTTTGCCCAGGCTCCAGCTGCGGGTACAGATTCTGGTGGCTTGATGAGCTTTCTTCCTTTAGTTTTGATGTTTGCTGTTTTGTACTTCATCATGATTCGTCCGCAGATGAAGCGTCAAAAAGAAACTAAAGCCATGCTCGAAGCTTTATCAGTTGGCGATGAAGTAGTAACTGTTGGCGGCATCATGGGCAAAGTAACTGCATTGAAAGATCAAGTAGTCACGGTTGAAATTTCTGCTGGCACTGAAGTGCAAATGCAAAAAGCTGCGATCACCACAGTATTGCCAAAAGGCACACTGAAGTCTGCTTAATGTATTTGTTTACTACGCCTTAATAAAAGTATCTTCATATGAATCGCTACCCTCTCTGGAAGTATCTAGTTATTGCCGTTGCTTTATTGATTGGCGGACTATATTCATTACCTAATTTCTATGGTGAGGCTCCAGCGGTTCAAATCTCGTCTGCCAAACCAACCATCAAGGTTGATTTGGCGACTCAGTCGCGTGTTGAAAAGATTTTGACTGATGCTGATATCAGTAACACTGGTATTTTCTTTGATAACGCCAGCAATGTTGGCTCAATCAAAATCCGTTTTAACAATACCGATATTCAACTGCGTGCACGTGACCTCTTACAACAAAAGCTCAATGTTGATCAAACTGATCCCAATTTTACGGTTGCCTTAAATCTTCTTTCGAATACGCCTGACTGGTTACATGCCATTAACGCACTACCTATGCCATTAGGTCTCGACTTACGTGGTGGCGTCTACTTCCTGCTGCAAGTAGACATGAAGGGAGCTGTTCAGAAGAAAGTGACTGCTTTAGCTACCGATATTCGTAGTCAGCTACGCGATAAAAATATTCGCCATCAAGGCATTGAACGTGGCATAGATAACATCACTATTAATTTTGGTAGCACTGCTGATGCTGAGGCTGCTCGCTCATTGCTCAACACTGCCCAACCTGAACTGACTTGGCAGATTAAGCCTACCGGGCTATCGCCTAAGTTATTTGGTGAATTCAAGCCAACTGCTTTAAAAGAAATTCAAGATAATGCAGTAAAGCAAAACATCATTACGCTGAACAAACGAGTCAATGAGTTAGCAGTTAAAGAACCAGTCATTCAACAACAAGGTGCTGAACGCATCGTAGTACAACTTCCTGGCGTTCAAGATACTGCGCGTGCTAAAGACATCATTGGTCGTACGGCAACCTTAGAGTCACGCTTGGCTGATCCATTAGTCTCGACCATCGGCATTGGTGAAACACCGCCCCCAGGAATGGATACCTTCCGCTTTGGTGAAAATCGTTTAGGCGTATTTAAAAAGTCTGTCATTTTCAGCGGCGATCGAAT
>Ga0007797_1000096_pt1 | contig 22794 bp, 16 predicted proteins | sample CryBogmetaGMA25M_FD_60364 | JGI IMG/M metagenome (GOLD analysis project Ga0007797, IMG submission 60364) | Freshwater microbial communities from Crystal Bog, Wisconsin, USA - MA2.5M | ecosystem: Environmental > Aquatic > Freshwater > Lake | place: Crystal Bog, Wisconsin, USA | collected 2009-07-06 | reverse complement strand
TTCTTCGACATGCTCGCCGAGACGATCAGCGAGTTCGCCGAAACCCTCGCGGAGATCCGCATCGACCTGCGACCACCACGGCGTCTTGACCAGAGCCAGTTTGGGCGGCAGGGGCGGATTCTCGTCGCACACCTTCTGCAGCGGTAGTGCGGCACGCGGCAGCATGCCGGGTTGGTTGGGATCGTAAGTCGACAGCACCTCGCCCAGCAGAGCCAAATCCTCGACGCTGCGGCCGAAGCCGCCGACCTGATCCAGGCGCGGCGACTGCATCAGGATGCCCTGGCACGAGACCAGTCCGCGACTGGGTTTGAAACCGAATACGCCGCAATATGCGGCCGGCCGAATCAGCGAGCCGTTGGTCTGTGTGCCCAGTGCCAGCGGCACCATGCCGGCCGCCACCGCTGCGGCGGAACCACTTGAGGAGCCGCCGGGAGTGTGCGCGAGATTGTGCGGATTGCGCGTCTTGCCGGGGAAGTAGGTGGCCAGTTCGGTCGTCACCGTCTTGCCCATGATGATCGCGCCGGCGGCACGCAGCAGATCAACCACCTTGGCGTCATGCGTTGGCATGCGTCCGGCGTGCAGCGGCGTGCCGTCCTCTGTCGGCATGTCAGCCGTATTGATGATGTCTTTAATGCCGACCGGAACGCCGTGCAAGGGGCCGAGCGGCTTGCCGCTCTCCCGCAGTTCGTCTGCTCGCAGGGCCTGTGCCAGCGCATGGTCCGGGTCAAGGTATGCCCACGCCTGCACCTCCGGTTCGCGCAGCTTGATCTGCTCGAGGCACTGCCGCACCAGATCAGCGGCACTGAACAATCCATCGCGGATGCCTTGGGCCGCCTGGCGTGCGCCGAGCAGGTTTAATTGATCCATGTCGTTCTCGCGTCCCGGAGTTGGCCGGATCCAGCCAGCCGATCAGCGCACTCTATCACGGCCATATTGACCGGATTGCAGGGCGGGCTGCAAACCCGAGTCGTATGCCAATGTCAATGACCGACAGGCTGAGTTTGCCCGGTATTGGCAGATTGCGGCTCGAAGTTGTAGTCGAGCGTATGCGTTGAGTCGCAGTCAATCATTACGTTGACGCCATCGTCAAACGCCAGGACCCAGCGAACTGTCCCAGTACAAGCGGCCGAAACGGTTTCAGATTTCCTGCTGGTGCAATATCGAGCCCGTCGTGAATATGGCGAAGCGATAAATCGGGCGCGCTGAGGTCGGGGTTTGAGTTAAAAATCTGCTGAATTGACGCCATGTCAGACTCGTTCACATATGGAGTGATCAATGGCGCCAGTGTTTGTGCAGTCGATGACCCAATCGAAGCAAACAAGAATGCTGCAGCAACCAGGGGCAACAATAATCTATCGATCAACTTGTTCATCCGTTGATTTCTTTTTGGGGGTGCGGATAACTCGTAGAGGAAAGCTCCCGAAACCGCCGGCGGTACTTGCTTTGGAGCAGCATGACGGCTGCTTGAAGTTCCCCACAGCAAGAAGCATACGACCGGTACGCATGACTCAAACCTCAGTTGCAGGCTGGGAGGATCCAGAAGGTTTGACCCTACGCTCAATTTCAAAAAATAGATATTGAGCGAAAGTAGTAGGACGGAATGTGGTCCCCAAAAGTGCCAAGATTCTTGCGCCACTACCAGTCGCATCGTCACTTCAATCGGCATGCAATCGGCCAACCGAGCCACGCTCCAAGTTGATGTCGTCAATGATTGTTGCCTTGATCACAATATTGATCGATATCAAGGCCGCCATTTGCTGCTGGCATAAGATGCCGCACGTGCGCAACCTTTTGAGGATCAAGACGTGATTGAAATACTGCAAAGTGCTCGCACCGATTGGTATCCGAGAGCGGGAGCCATGCAATGAACATATCCAGCGCCGTCGTCCATGCCCGACCGGGCGCGGTGGCGGTCGTTGAGGCCGGGCTGGCAGAGTTGCCTGGCGTAGAGATTCATGGCGTCTCGCCTGAAGGTAAGTTGATAGTCACCATTGAAACCGAAGACGACGGCAGCAACGCGGCCACCTATGAGCGCATCGCCCAGCTCGACGGCGTGATGTCGACCGCCATGGTCTATCACCAAACCGAATCCGAGCCTGAAGTGGAAATGGCTGTAGAACCCGTGTTCCAGGCCAAGCCGCAACAATAGGAGATCTGAAATGAAATTGACGCGACGTGAATTCATCAAGACCAATGCCATTGCCGCCGCGGCAAGCACCGCCGGAATGAGCATCCCCGGAATGTCGCTGGCGGCCACCCCGCAAAGCGACGATGGCGTACGTTGGGACAAGGGTGTCTGCCGCTATTGCGGCACCGGTTGCGGCGTGTTGATCGGGGTCAAGGACGGACGCGTGGTGGCCACCCAGGGCGACCCGGATGCCCCGGTGAACAAGGGGCTGAATTGCGTCAAGGGCTATTTCCTGTCGCGGATCATGTACGGCAAGGATCGCCTGACCCGGCCCCTGTTGCGGATGAAGGACGGCAAGTTCGACAAGAACGGCGAATTCGCCCCGATCTCCTGGGATGCCGCGTTCGACATCATGGCGCAGAAAGCCAAGGAGACGCTCAAGACGATGGGCCCGGACGGTTTGTGCATGTTCGGTTCCGGCCAATGGACGATCTGGGAGGGCTATGCGGCGGTCAAGCTGATGAAGGCGGGCTTTCGCACCAACAACATTGATCCGAATGCGCGCCATTGCATGGCCTCGGCCGTGGCCGGCTTCATGCGCACCTTCGGCATCGACGAGCCGATGGGTTGCTACGACGACATGGAGCACGCCGACGCCTTCGTGCTGTGGGGTTCCAACATGGCCGAGATGCACCCGATCCTCTGGTCGCGCATCACCAACCGCCGCCTCACCGCCAGCCACTCCAGAATTCACGTGTTATCGACCTTCACCCATCGTTCCTGTGAACTGGCTGACAACGAGTTGATATTCAAGCCGCAATCCGATCTGGCGATCCTCAACTACATCTGCAACTACATCATCCAGAACAAGGCGGTGAATCAGGACTTCGTCAAGAAAAACGTCGGTTTCTTCAAGGGGGTCACCGACATCGGCTATGGCCTGCGGCCGAATCATCCTCTGGAGCAGGTTGCCAACAACAACGGCTACCCGGGCGCCGACGGCAAGCCCAAGGGCGACCCGAACGCACACTCGCCGATTTCCTTCGACGACTTCGCCAGGTTCGTTTCCGAATACACCTTGGACAAGGCGCACGAAATCTCCGGGGTGCCGAAGGACAAACTCGAGGCGCTGGCCAAGGCTTATGCCGACCCGAAGACCAAGGTCTGCTCCTACTGGACCATGGGCTTCAACCAGCATACGCGCGGCACCTGGGTCAATAACATGATTTACAACGTGCATCTGCTGGTCGGCAAGATTTCCGAGCCGGGCAACGGACCCTTCTCTCTCACAGGGCAGCCATCGGCCTGCGGCACGGCGCGCGAGGTCGGCACCTTCTCGCATCGGCTACCGGCAGACATGGTGGTGATGAATCCAAAGCACCGCGAGACGGCCGAAAAGGCCTGGAAACTTCCCGCCGGCGCCATTCCGGCCAAGCCCGGCTACCACGCCGTGCTGCAAAGCCGGATGCTGAAGGATGGCAAGATCGGCTTCTACTGGACATCGACCACCAACAACATGCAGGCCGGTCCCAACATCAACGGCGAGATCTATCCCGGATGGCGCAACCCGAAAGCCTTCGTTGTCGTCTCGGATGTCTACCCGACCGTCTCCGCGATGTCGGCCGACCTGATTCTTCCCTGCGCAATGTGGATGGAGAAGGAAGGCGCTTACGGCAACGCCGAGCGCCGCAGCCAGTTCTGGCGCCAGCAGGTCAAGGCGCCGGGCGAATCGAGGTCGGACCTGTGGCAGTACCTCGAGTTTTCCAAACGCTTCAAGATGGAAGAAGTCTGGCCTGCGGAGTTGCTCGACAAGGTGCCGGAGTTCAAGGGCAAGACCATGTACGACGTGCTGTTTGCCAACGGGCAGGTGAACAAGTTCGCCAAGGACGAAACGGCCAAGGTGAACGCCCATGCCTGGGCCGGATACACCAACGATGAGAGCGAGTATTTCGGCTTCTACGTGCAGAAAGGACTGTTCGAGGAATACGCCGGGTTCGGTCGTGGCCATGCCCATGATCTGGCGCCTTTCGACACCTATCACAAGGCGCGTGGCCTGCGCTGGCCGGTGGTGGAGGGCAAAGAGACGCTGTGGCGCTTCCGCGAGGGTTATGACCCCTACGTCAAAAAAGGCGAGGGCCTCAAGTTCTACGGCTATCCTGACGGCAAAGCCAAGATTTTCGCCTTGCCCTATCAGCCGGCGGCCGAGATGCCCGACAAGGATTTCGACCTCTGGCTTTGCACCGGGCGCGTCCTTGAACACTGGCACACGGGATCGATGACGCGACGCGCTCCCGAACTCTACAAGGCATTCCCGGATGCGGTGGTGTGGATGCACCCGAAGGATGCCGAGAAGCGCAACCTGAAACGCAATGACGTGGTCAAGGTATCGACGCGTCGCGGCGAGATCGAATTGCGGGTCGATACCCAGGGTCGCAACAAGCCGCCCGAGGGCCTGATCTTCATCCCCTTCTTCGACGAGCACCGCCTGGTCAACAAGCTCACGCTGGACGCCACCTGTCCGATTTCAAAAGAGACGGACTTCAAGAAGTGCGCCGCGAAGGTGGTCAAGGCCTGAGCGCCGTATTTTACGGAGCACGGAGTTGTGAGCTAAGGACGCACCGCACCCATGGATCATGGACAAGGACACAAAACCCAGCACTGCTGCGCGTCGTCGGTTTCTTGCCGACACCGCACGTATGGCCTGTGGAGTCGGGCTGCTGGGGCTGGGGGTCGGGCTGTATGCGAGACACGCCAAGGCCTTGCCGCCTGCGGCGATCCGACCGCCGGGTGCGCTGCCGGAGGCGGATTTCTCCGCCGCCTGCATCCGTTGCGGAATGTGCGTGCGCGACTGTCCCTACAACATCCTGCATCTGGCGCGGCCGGAAGAGCCGATGTCGACCGGCACACCCTACTTCGTCGCGCGGCAGGCGCCCTGCGAAATGTGCGAGGACATTCCGTGCGTGAAGGCCTGCCCGACAGGGGCGCTGGACCATGCGCTGAAAAACATCAACAAGGCACGGATGGGCCTTGCGGTGCTGGTCGATCACGAGACCTGCCTCAACTTTCTCGGCATGCGCTGCGAAATCTGCTACCGCGTCTGCCCGGTGATCGACAAGGCCATCACTCTGGACCGGCAGGTCAATGCGCGTACCGGCCGGCACACCCAGTTCATCCCCGTGGTGCATTCGGACTCGTGCACCGGTTGCGGCAAATGCGAAAAGGCTTGTCCGACCGAAGTCGCTTCGATCAAGGTGCTTCCGCTGCACATGGCGAAGGGGCAACTCGGCTCGCACTACCGCCTGGGGTGGGTGGAGAAGGAGAAGGCGGGCGGCAGCCTGGTGGCACCGGAAGTCGAACACCGCTACAACATGCCCGAGGGCATGACGTATGAGCATGGCAAGGGACTGTCGTCCGATGCGCCACCTGCGCCTTCCTCCGCCGGCGAAGCTGGCGCCGGGCTGCCCAAAGCACTGCAGGGGAACAAGTTGTGAGTGCGATGCCCATGCACCCTGGGGCGGAAGCTGTCATTGCCAAGGGATGGTTAGCGGCGCACAAGTGGTTTCTCCTGCGCCGCAGCAGCCAACTCGGTATTCTGCTGTTGTTCTTAGCCGGTCCCTGGTTCGGCCTGTGGATCGTAAAGGGCAATCTGAATTTCAGCTACACGCTGAACTTTCTGCCGCTCACCGATCCCTATGTGATCGTCCAGTCCATGCTGGCCGGGCAAAGCCCGGCAAAGTTGGCACTCGTCGGCGCCGCGATCGTGGCCTCGTTCTACCTTGTGGTCGGAGGTCGCAGCTATTGTGCCTGGGTGTGTCCGGTGAACTTGCTGGCCGATGCCGCTTATTGGCTGCGCGTGAAGCTAGGCATCAAGGGCAGTGCATACATCAGCCGTCCGACCCGCTACTGGGTTCTCGGCATGACGCTGGTCGTGGCGGCAGTGACCACCAGCGTTTCCTGGGAAATGATGAATCCCGTGTCGATGATGCAGCGTGGTCTGCTCTTCGGCTTGGGGTTTGCCTGGGCCGTCCTGTCGGGCGTGTTCCTTTTCGACCTGTTCGTCATGCGCCACGGTTGGTGCGGGCATCTCTGCCCGGTCGGCGCGTTCTACAGCTTGATCGGCAAACTTGCGCTGATCCGCATCACGCTTCCCGCTCGTGCCGCGTGCAACGATTGCATGGATTGTTTTGCCGTCTGTCCGGAACCACAAGTCATCCGGCCGGCTTTGAAGGCGATTGGCGGTGCGCCACCGCTGATCCTGGAAGCCAACTGCACCAACTGCGGCCGTTGCATCGATGTCTGTTCGAAGGGCGTATTTGCCTTCGGCACCCGCTTCAACCATTCCAATGCAAGCGTGGCCGGCGTCGCGCAGGCGGCCTCGAAGTGATCAACGTTCAACCTCGTCTGGGGAGTCCATCATGAAGCATACAGTCACCATTCTTCTGGCATCGCTGCTGGCCGCAGTTTTTGGCTGTGCCAGCTACGCACCCTTGACATCGATGCGCGGCACCGATGTCAGCGACCAGGACAAGGCCCCCGCGCAGAAGCCGTACTCGGAGCGGTCGCCCGGCGCCGGTTCGCCGGAATTGATCGCCCGAACCTTCGTCCAGCAGCCGCCGCTGATCCCGCACGGGGTCGAAAAGTACATGCCGATCACGCTCCAGGAAAACGCCTGTCTTGACTGCCACGTTTCGGACGAATTCAAGGGTAAGAAAATGCCGATGATGGGCGACAGCCATTTTTCTAAGACGCGCAAGGAAAAGGATGGATCGCGCGCCGTGGAGATGGTCCGCTGGCAATGCGACAGCTGTCACGTGGCCCAGAGCGACGCCCCGCCGCTGGTCGAGAATACTTTCGTCGGCAACGTCAGGTAAGTGCCTGGCTAACCTCCATGATCAGAGCCAAATAACTGGTCAGTGACTATGGGGGCATCCAATGTTCTTTCCCCGCTGGAGCGGCAGGTTCGCTACACCGTTCGCATAGGGCACTTAGTGATCGGTGGGGAAGGGCGGCTTTCGGGGATCAGAATTTCTATGCCCGCTTTCCGGAGTTGAATTTTTAAACGTGATTGTCTCCTGCCCTTAGCCGGCGGTGGAGGAAACCGGAAGCCGACATTCCCCAGGAACCCCGAAAATGCGGGAGCCGCCATTCGCCATGCGTTGGTGATATTCTTGCCATGAAGGTTCCTGCGAGCATTAGCCGCCACTGGTGATCACGAACGCATCAGATTGGAGCGGTCGGTGTAAGCGCGAACCCGCTGCTCAAACGGGAAACAATTTTCTTCAGGTGGAGGGCAGACCCCGGCCAACTCTGGTCAGCCACGCCGTTAGACCAAAGCTAATCCGGGTGACGGCTTCGAAGGCGCTGCAGCCACGGAAGTAAAGCGTAGCTTCAGATTATGCTGCGTGCGGCCTGGGTCACCGCATCGATCTGGTTCTGTCCTTCAGCCTGTTATCATCGTCCGGCGAAGCGAGGATATTAATGCCAAGTTCCTATGCCCAGAAGGATCTGCCGAAGCTAATTGCGCTGGTTGCGTTGTATGTGCTGGCAGCCAGGCTGACGTTGCTGCTGTTCGGCAACAATGGCGTTGTGGAGTTTTTGTGGGCGGCCAGTGGCATATCCCTGGCGGTTGTTTTGTTAGGGGGCAACAAGTATCTTCCGGCCGTGTTTTTGGGGTCGTTGCCGGGTTACCTGCTGATTGGCGAACCGCCTGGATTTTCGGTTGCGGTCGCCCTGTGTCATGCGGCGAGCATCTTTCTCGGCACATGGGTCATGAAACGGGAAGGGGGACTCAATCCGGCTTTGCTGAAGCCGGGTGATTCCGCTTGTTTGCGGTCGCTGATATCGGTCAGGGCAATGCGTATCGCCGTGCCGGCACCGGTCGCGGGGATACTGCCAGGCACGACATTCTGCTGAGCGTAATCCAGCTGTGCCTGAAACACCGTGCCGTCGCCGCGCAGCAGGGCCAGTTCCAGGCCACCTTTCTCCCCGCGGCTTTTTGCCCGCAGGAAATGCTGCATCCAGCAACGTTGGTCTTCGGCAATGACCAGCGCGGCGAAGGACTTTTGCTGGAGAGTTTCACGGTTTCTGCCCAGCAGCGTGACGGCCGTGAGGTTGATCTCCTCGATCGCGCCGTCGTCAGTAAGCGTGAGATAACCGACCGGGGCGAAGTCGTAGAGATCGACATAGCGGTCGCGCGAGGCTTCAAGCTCTATCTGGGCAGCGCGCAAGGCCTCGTTCTGTATTTCCAACTCGACCTGATGCACCTGAAGTTGATGCAGCAGGTCTTCGGTCGAGAGGCCTGCGGCCGGCAACGCGTTGTCGACCTGCCTCTCCGCCAATGCCCTCAGGGGCATTCGCTCATGCTGCCTTTTCGCGTGCGCCTTCATGGACGCTCCCTTGCTTCCGGTGCGACTATTGCTGCACGAGCCCACTTCGATCCAAAGCCGGATTCACGTCCCGGTTCAACGGCCAATGGAGCCTGTGTGTTCTCCCGGGATCAGCTGTCCTGACCCGACTTGCATTCCGCTTCCGCCTGCAGCCAGTCATCCATCGCGCATCCCGGCGCGAAGCCGCGCTGCTCGGCGCGGAAATAGGCCGCAACCGCGATCATCTCTTCCGGGCTGGGCGCATCGACCTTCTGTCCGGCACAAGCGTTCGGCCATCATGCCGGCTGTCTTTGCCGAACCGTTGCCCTTGCTGGCGACCTGAAAGGCTTCTTTGAGTGCTTTCATTTTCTCCTCCTGTCGCCGTCGGGCCGCGCCGCGTTGCATTGTTTTGGTGTTCGGGCGCGACCCCTAAGCCTCCTCCTCAGGCCGCCTTCTTTGCCCGGGCCGCTTGCAAAGCAGCCCCCCCGTTTGCCGCCGTTGTTGCCGTTGCAAGCCCCGCCATGTCTTTGATGAACTGCCCGGAAAGCGCCTGATTCGAGCCCTGCATCATCTGCAACATTTCGTCGTGGTACTCGCGGGCGTTCTTCATGAGAAGCGCCCCCGCTTCGGCATTGGCGCGCATCGCCGTGGACATCAGGCCGGACCAATTTTTGCTCATCGCCGCCGGGTCGGATGAGGTCAAGGTTTCGCGGCATTCCTGCCCCATCTCATCGTAGAGACATTTCATTACATCCGCCTGAGCCTGGGTCAGATTCAAGGTGCAATCCATCATCCGTTGCGCATAGTCGAAAGTGTTTTGTGTAGCGGGCCTGTTCAGCGCAGCCATAATTTGTTCGAACATGGTGTGATCCTTTTCAGTGTGGTTGATATTTGCTGCGGAATTAATTGTTCAGGCCTTGTGCAACCCCGGTTGTCATCCCGGTTGCCAGACGCCTTTCTGCCGCCGGGGGCTTCGCCCGGCGGCAAAGAATGCGATGCCGCTGCATCCTTCTTCATTTGCCATTGGTCTCGATTCACAGGGGTCTCCAGTCCGGGTCGTCAGCGCCGCATCGAGCCGTGCGGGTAGATTCATGCCATTTGCAATACCATACGCCTGCGGCGAGACTTAGTATGTTCACTTCCGGACATATGGCGAACATAGGTCGGCACGGAGTCTGGTATCGTCAGGATGGCGCCGTGGAGCTTTCGCGGGGCTTGATTTTTGACTTGCGCAGGGAGGCGGACGAATGAACACGCGGCTTGCTACGCCCAGGCAGAATCGCATTCTGGCAGCCTTGCCGGCGGCCGAATACCTTCGCCTGGAGCCCGAACTGGAAGTGGTGTCTCTGGCCCCGGACCAGGTCATCTATGAGGCCGGCGACACGGTCGAGTTCCTTTATTTTCCGACAGCGGGCATCGTTTCACTACTCTGGAATACCGCAAGCGGGGCCACCTCGGAACTGGCGATGACCGGCAACGATGGCCTGGTAGGCATTCCGGCGGTTCTCGGCAGCGAGACAACATCGCATTGCGCGGTCGTCCAAAGTCCGGGCAGCGCGTATCGAATCCGCTCTGAGGTCGCTGAGTGGGTACTCGATCAGGGGGGCGAATTGCTGCGGCTGGTGATCCTGTATGCCAAGGCCCTGATGACCCAGATGGCACAGATCGCATTGTGCGGTCGCCACCACAGCGTCGAGCAGCAACTGTGCCGCTGGATTCTCCTCTGTCTCGACCGGCTGCCGGGCATGCAACTGAACACCACCCAGGCCATGATGGCCCACCTGCTGGGCGTTCGCCGCGTTGCGGTCTCCGAGGCGGCAGGCAAACTTCAGGCCGCAGGCCTGATGACCTACAGCCGCGGGCAGATAACGATTCTGGATCGTCGCGGCCTGGAAGCACGCGCCTGCGAATGCTATGCGGCGATGAAAATGCACTCGGACCGCCTCCTGCACTCGATGTCGAAAGCGCTCAACCCACCCCCGGTTCGGCCCACTCCAAAGAACATACGCGCCCGTGCCGAAAAGAGGCTCAAACACATGCAGGTCAGCCAGCCCCGTTCTCCGGATGACGTCGCTCGCCTGGTGCGTGAACTCCAAGTGCGTCAGATTGAACTGGAGTTGCAGAACGAGGAAATTGCCAACGCCTACGCCGAGGCGGATGCGGTGCGCGACCGCTACGCCGACCTCTACGATTTCGCGCCGGTGGCCTACGTGACCCTTGACGCGCTGGGCGCCATCCGGCAGATCAACCTCTCCGGAGCGATTCTGCTGGGCATCAAGCGATCGCAGATCAAGCAGCATCGCTTTAGTGCATCGGTGTCACCGTCTTTTCTACCCGCGTTCAACCGGTTTCTGGCGGACGTGCTGGACGGGCGAGCCCGCAAGACCTGCGAGATCGAACTCAGTCCGACACAGCGGCGGGGCATTGCCATCGTCCATATTGAGGCGGTTTCCGACGAAGGCGGGCAGGAATGCCGCATGGTCATCAGCGACGTGACGGCGCAAAGGCGCAGCGAGTACGCGTTGCGGGAGCGCGAACAGTACCGGCGCGCCTTGCTCGACAACTTCCCGTTCCTGGTCTGGCTCAAGGACGACCAGAGTCAATTTCTCGCCGTCAACCGGCCGTTCGCAGACCGATTCGGCTGGCCGTCGGCGGAGGCATTGGCCGGCAAGACGGATTTCGATATCGCCTCCAAGGATTTGGCCGAGGCCTATCGGGCCGACGACCGGGCGATTCTCGACAGCGGCAAGAGCAAGATTGTCGAGGAGTGGATCGAAGACCACGGCGAGCGGCGCTGGAGTGAAACGTTCAAGTCTCCGGTGACCCTCGATGGCCGCGTGATCGGCACGGTGGGATTCGCGCGCGACATCACCGAGCGCAAGAATGCCGAAGCCGCTTTGCGCGAAAGCGAGGAGCAGTTTCGTACCTTGACGGCACTGGCGCCGGCGGGCATCTACCTGACCGATGCTCATGGCCAGTGCATCTACGTCAATTCAAGCTGGTGCGCGATGACCGGCATGAATCCACAGCAGGCTCTCGGCGACGGCTGGAAAAGTGCCTTGCACCCCGAGGACCGCGACAAGGTCTTCGCGGACTGGGAAAAAATGGTGGCATCACGGGGCAAATGGGGAACCGAATACCGTTTCAAAACCCCGCAAGGCAGGATCACGTGGGTCTATGCACTGGCGTCGCCGCTGCGCGACCCCGCCGGGGATATCGTCAAGTATGTCGGCATCAACATCGACATTACCGAGCGCAAACAGCTGAAACAGGAATGACCTTCGGCAGATTGTGATGCGCCGTTTTGCCGAAGTGACGCTGGCCAAGGCAGCAAGACCAAGTGAAAGCAGTTATGGCCAATGGTTTTTGGGGCAGTCGAAGGAGTCGACTGGATCGACGGCGTGAAGCCCTGATGCTGGCAGGCGCTCTATGTCCGGAATGGGTCTTTGGCGCAAGAATTCGTTCTCCGCTCTGCACGCAGAGTGCATCGGAGAAGGCTGCGCCGATGATGGCGAAGGCCGGCTTACGCCGCCTTGCGCAGGGCCAGCGCCAGCTTTTCCACCTCTGTTTCGAAGCTGTCAATAAGCAGGGCAAGGCTGCCGAGGTCGCCGGAGCCGGCAAGGACTTCGAGTTCGGCCGCGCGGCGCTCGGCCGGTTTGGCGCCGAACGCCCCCAGTGTGCCCTTGAGGCTGTGTGCATGATGCCGTACGTTATCCGCATCACCGCTGTCGATGGCCTGACGCAGCGCGTCCAGTTCCCTCTGGTATTGCTTCAGGAAGACGGGGGTAATGATGCCGATGACTTCTCCATCCATGGTCCGTGCCGCTGCGGCATAGTCGAAATCCTTTGCGGGCGCAGCCGGCCCGGCCTGCGCCCGACTGCCGGCCGGCGCATGCAGGCGAAGTTTGGCCAGCAACTCTTCCTGTCTGATCGGCTTCGACAGATAGTCATCCATGCCGGCGGCAAGGCAGGCATCGCGGTCGCCTGTCATGGCATTGGCGGTCATTGCAACGATGGGCAGGCGCCGCCGGCTGTTCGCGGCTTCGTCGGCGCGGATCAGCTTCGTCGCCTCGATGCCGCCCATCACCGGCATTTGCATGTCCATCAGAACCAGGTCGCAAGCTTGCCCGGACCGGACCCTGTCCAGCGCTTCCTTTCCATTCGCGGCAATGACGACGTGATTGCCCCATTTTTCGAGCAGGCGAACCGCCAATTTCTGATTGACCGGGTTGTCTTCGACGAGGAGGACATTCAACGCCTGGCTGGCTTTGCCGGTGGCGGGCGATTGATTGTCGGCTGCCGATGTGGCCCGGGCGGCGGCGCTGGCCGGAACAAGTCCGAGCGCGACGGTAAAGCTGAAGGTGCTGCCTTTGCCGAGTTCGCTTTCGACCTTCATGGCACCGCCCATGAGTTCGACCAGTCGATTCGAGATGGCAAGGCCGAGGCCGGTGCCTCCGTATTTGCGCGTCGTCGAGGTATCGGCCTGCGAGAATGCGGCGAAGATCTCCCCGAATTGATCGGCGGCAATGCCGATCCCGCTGTCGCCTACCGCGCAACGCACCATTGCCGTACTGTCGTCGCGGGACTCGAGGCGAAGGCCGACCACGATGCTGCCGTGATCGCTGAACTTGATTGCGTTGCCGATCAGGTTGATCAGTACCTGGCGCAGGCGCAGCGGATCACCGATCACGTGCAGCGGAACATCGGCGTCGATCCGGCAGGTCAGATCCAGGCCCTTGTTGCGGGCGTGCAGTTCCAGCGGCAGCAATGAATCCGTTACGGTCCGGTGCAAGTCAAAGGCGACGTGCTCGACCTCGAGCTTGCCGGCCTCGATCTTCGAGATATCGAGGATGTCGTTGATGATCTCGAGCAATCCTGCCGCGGACGACTTGACGATGCGCATGAACTCCTGCCGCTCGTCCGTCGATGACAATGGATCAAGCGCCAGTTCCGTCATGCCGATGATGCCGTTCATCGGCGTCCGGATCTCGTGGCTCATGTTGGCGAGGAACTCGCTCTTGGCCGCGCTGGCCTTCTCGGCCACTTCTTTGGCCTGCCTGGCTTCGTCCGTAGCGTTGCGCAATTGGACGGTGCGGGCCTCGACCTGATCTTCGAGGGTGTCGCGCTGTTGCTTGATCTGATTGTCGGCGGTCTGCACTTCGGCCAGCATGGTGTTGAAGCGATCCACCAGATGTCCCAGTTCGTCAGCGGTGGTCCGCGTCACGCGGACGTCATACTGGCGCGTCGCCGTGATTTTGCCGATGGCATTGTCGAGGTCGATGATCGGGCGGGTTATCGCCGCCATGCTGCGACGCGCGATCACGTAGGACACCGCGATGGCCGGCAGCATGGCCAGCAGAATCCACATCAGACGCCGCAATTGTTCACGCCACATCGGACGCAAGTCCATGTTGAACTCGACGGTCCCGACGATCTCATCGTTCAACCTGATTTCCTGCATCAGGGACAGGCTGCCGGCCAGCGTGAACCATCCGGAAAGACCGCTCAGCGGCACCGGCGCTTTCATCTGCGCCAATTCGTCGAGGTTGGCTGCCGCCTGAGTGACTTCGCTCAGCAGCGTGCCATCGGGCCTGCGCACCCGCACGCGAAGGATGTCGGGCCGGTGCAACAGCCCCGACATCTGCGTCCTGGCGCCGGGCGGATCGTTGAAGACGACGAACGGCTGGACGGTCTCCGCAGCGATGTCGAGCAATGCCTGGATTTCGGCAATGGTCCGTTGCTGCCCCGAGTAGAACTCGCCCGCCGCCTCGGCAAGGGCAATGATCAGGCATGCCGTGCCCACCGTAACCAGGGCAAAACGCATCAAGCGCTGGCGCAGGGTACCGGTGAGGATCATGAAACGCCCTTGACCTTGCGCGCCAGCTTCAACAGTTGCGCCGACAGTTGAATGCGGCCGCGACGCGTCGATTCGAGGTTGACCTCGATCTGCACGCGGTTGTCGACCATGACCAGGCCCACCATGCCGCCCTTCTCAATGAAGTCGTCACCATCGGAAATGGTCAGCGTGTCGCGCTCGTCCTGCAGCACGCTTCTTTGCTCGCTTGCCCCGGGCAGCATGATGGTTATGTGACATGGCTTCATCGGCGCAAAACGCTGGCCGGCGCGGACATCCAGCACGTGCCCGCGCAGTTGCTTGCCGCGCAGGCCGCCGAGCGCATCGACCAGCGCGCGTTGCGATTCGCCCGGGCCGAGCACGCACAGACTCAGCGGAGCACCGTCGGGCAGGGTGTCGGGGGACCATTCGGCATACCTGGCGATGCTGAAAATGAAGGCGGCCTTGACCTCCGCTTCGCTGTGCTGTGCCCATGACCGGGCAGGCACAATCAGCGCCAGAAAGGCCAGCAGGCTGACGGCGATCCCTTGCATGCTCAGAACCGGCCGGTGAGTTTCAGCCGCCACTGCCGGCCGTCCTGGGCGAATCGATCACGCAATACGCTTGCAGGCAATTGAGGATCAAGTGACGTCGGATCGTCGTAACGCCGGTCGAAGAGGTTGTAGATGCCGGCAGAAACCTCCCACGGGGAAGACGTTTGCCGCCAGGTCAGGGTCAGGTTGGCCAGAGTACGTGCGTCGACGCTGGCGGCGCCGCTGTTTGTATTGCGCCGGGACACCGCATCCAGACCCAGTCCGGCATACAAGTCGCGGGATCCCAGCGGGGCGCCGGCATCGAGGTGCCAGAGGCCGCCTGGCGCATTGTCGGGGCTCTGGCCGTTCTGGCGCAGGAACTGTCCGCTGTAGCTGCCGCGCAGGACCGCGCCGTTGCTCCAGCGGCGCTCCAGTTCCAGCTCTGTGCCGTGGGCATCAACGGGGGAATTGTTGATGTTGATGCCCGTCGCCGGATCGAGCCCGATGGCATTGGCGACGCGGTAGCGGTAAAGCGAACCGGTAAAGCGGATTCCTTCGCCAAGACGCCGCTCCCAGACGCCCTCCAGCGTGCGTATCGTTTCCGCCGCGAGATCCGGATTTCCGTATTGACCATTGAAGATGTACCTGCGCTCATAGGCATTGGGGGAGCGGAACGCTGTGCCGTAAAGCAGTTTCAGCGAATTGTCGGCATCCAGTTGATGCACCAGCGCCAGCCGCGGGCTGAGAAAACTCTTGCCTGTTTCAGCCGTGTCGTGCCGCACGCCCAGCATAAGGATGGTGTTGTCCGCCACGGCCATTTCGTCCTGCAGATACGCGCCGCTGCGATGGCTGTGTGCATCGGTATTCAGATACTGCGTGCCGTCGTCGTCGCGATTGCCCAGGTACTGTCGTGTATTGGCGATGTATTCGAGGCCTGCCACCAGTTTGTGTCCGGCCCAGGCCGACACCGTCCAGCGGCCGTCGGCCCCCCACCACTGGCCGCGCTGGGTATCGCGGTTGAGCAGGCGCGAGGCGCGGGGCGGCACTTCGCCGGAGTAGTCGTAGGGGAGTTGTGTGTCGTAACGGTACTGTCCGGCAAAGAGCCGCAGGTTGTAGCTGTGATGTTCTGAGACGTTCCTGGCGATGGCCAGGTCGGCGAGGGTGTAGCCGTCGTCTTCGCGGTGGCCCGGATCGGTCGGGATGGTGCCAAACGACCCGGTGGGGACGTGCTTGCGGCGCTCGCTATGGATCAGCGTTGCGCGCCAGTCGCCCAACTTTATCCGGCCGAAGACGCGCTGCTGCTGTTCGGCATCCGCGCCGCCGGGGCTGAGAACCCCCGCAGCGACATCCGGAAATTCATAGCGACCGCCATCCTTGTCAAAGCCGCTGGCGGAAATCACCCACTCCGCATCTCCCGTTCGCTTGCCGGCGGAGGCGCGCAAACGCCTGGCACCCTGGCTGCCGATATCCAGCGCCAGTTCGCCGCCGTCAAAGGAGTCGGCGCTGCGGGTGAGGATGTTGATGACGCCGAACAGCGCGTTGCCGCCGTAGATCGAGGCACCGGGACCGCGGATGATCTCGACCCGCTCGATGAGGTCAAGGTCCAGCGGAAAGGTTTCACCGGCCAGCACGCTGTCGTAAATGTTGTCATTGACGCGTATGCCGTCGATGAGGAAGAGGATGCGGTTGTTGAAGTCTCCGGGCGGGGAAAAGCCGCGCACCCCGAGGTAGCTGTAAGTGCGGTCGTTGCTGCCGTGGAATCCCCGTTGTGCGGTAAGGAGTTCCTGCAGCGTGCGCCAGCCGAAGCGCCGGATGTCGTCGCGGGAAACCACGGTCACGGCCGAGGGGGCGCTTTTTGCCGATTGAACGTAGGTCGAGGCTCCCGTAACCTCGATATTCATCAGTTCCTCGAGCGAGAGTTCAGTCAGTTCGGCTTGCGCGGCGACCGCCGGCAGAACCGCCCAGGCAATCGTGCAGACAAGGACCCGGCGGCGATGGGAAAGAGAATGTGTTGGCATGTTTGGTTTGCGGGCAAAAGACTACATGGATAGCATGGTAATGAGAATTGCTTGAAGCGGGAAGATGTCTTTCGCGGGAATCAAAGATTCCATTTTGACGACTCCAGCAATAAAGCGGCCGGCCGCCGGCCCCGCGTTATCTTGCGCTCAGCTTTTTTGGGGACGGCGGGCAACACCACTAACGCATCCGGATTGCCCTAAATGATTGCGTCTATCAGCCCCCAGGCCAGGGCCTGCGCGGCCTTGATGCGCTTGCCGGAAAGCGCCAGCCAGGCGGTGCGCTGGCGGCCTATGCGGCGGGTGATGCTGACGGTGCCGCCGGCACCGGGGATCAATCCCATGCCGATTTCGGGCAGTTGGAAGTAGGTGTCGGCGCTCGCCACCAGGCGTCCGGCGAAGGCCGGCAGTTCAATGCCGGAACCGATGCAGGCGCGATGCACATGGAATTCCAGGCGCGGCGCCAGTTGCGCCAGCAGGCGGGCGACGGGACGCGAAGCGCGCACCAGATGGGCCTGCGCCGCATCGACGGCAAGGCCGAACTCGCTGAGGTCGCCGCCGCTGCAAAAGCAGTCGCCGTCTCCGCGCACCACGGCTTTGGCGATGCCCGGGTCGCTGGCGAGCAGCAGCAGTGCCTGGTAGAAGGCATCGCGCATGGTCGCCGACCAGGCGTTGCGCCGGTGGGCGTGGGTGAGGGTGATGTTAAGTTGCGCGCCGATGCGTTCGAGCTTGAGCGGATCGGCATCGCCACAGGACTGCGGTGCCGGCTGCGTCGCCAGATAGCCGCGGAAATCGGCGCTGGCCTGGAGCAGTCCGAAGGCCAGCGATTCGGCGAGGAGGCCGGCGTCGATGCCGGCTGTGGCGTTGTGGCGCAGCAGTTGCACGAGGGTCGCTGCCGCCAGCGGATGCGCCTGGATATTGCGCAGCACGGGCGGCAAGTCCCCGGCGTTGTCGAGCACCACGTCGAGCGCGGCGAGCAGTTCCTGCGGCAGGCGGGCTGCGTGCGCGCCCAGGCCCAGCACAGGGCAGGGCAGGGTAGCGAGTACGGCGACGAGTGCCGGCACATCGGCGTCGCCGGGCAGTTCGCTGTCGAGGTCCAGCAGCAGCAGGGGATGGACGGACAGCGGCGAATAGCTGTCCAGCTCGCCGGGCAGGGCGCCGAGCCGGACCAGTTCGGCCAATGCGATCGGAGCAGGAAAGGACATCGACGCCTCCGGGCGGCCTCAGCCGGGTGTGGCGAGCTTCCTCAGTTCCGTCTTCTGCACCTTGCCCGAAGCATTGAGCGGCAGGCTGGCAACCAGAGCGACGCGGCGCGGAACCTTGAAGTTGGCCATTTTGCTGCGGCACCAGTCGATCAGGCTGTCGGCTGCGAGCTCAGTGCCCGGTTTGGCGACGACAAAAGCCATCGCCACTTCGCCCTGGCGTTCGTCCGGGATGCCGATGACGGCGTTCATGGCCACGGCAGGATGCGAGGCGATGATGTTCTCGATTTCCGCCGGGTAGCAGTTGAAGCCGCCGGTGATGAACATGTCCTTGAGCCGGTCGGTAATGCGCAGGTTGCCGGCGTCGTCCATGACGCCGACATCGCCGGTGTGCAGCCAGCCGTCGCCGTCGATGGTCTCGGCCGTGGCTGCCGCGTTCTCGAAATAGCCGGCCATGAGGTTGTAGCCGCGCACGACGATTTCGCCGGCTTCGCCGCGCGGCACTTCCTCGCCCGCCGGCGAAATGCAGCGCAGTTCTATGTCGGCAATGGCGCGGCCCGAGGTGGTGGCGACCAGTTCGGCATCGTCGCCCGGCCGGCAGGCGGTCACCAGGCCGCAGCACTCGGTCAGGCCGTAGGCGGAGATCACGCTCTTGAAACCGAGCACTTCGCGCATCTGCCGGATCAGGGCCACGGGGATGCTGGCGGCGCCGGTCGATGCCTTCTGCAGCGAGGACAGGTCGTAGTCGGTCAGGCGCGGATGGGCGAGCAGCGACTGGAACAGGGTCGGTGGTCCGGGCAGCACGCTGATGCGCTCGGCGGCGATGCGGCGCAGGATGTCACCGGCGTCGAAGATGGCGTGCGGCAGCAGGGTGGCACCGCGCAGCAGGCAGGCGAGGATGCCTGCCTTGTAGCCGAAACTGTGGAAGAAGGGATTGACGACCAGGTAGCGATCACCCTCGACGATGCCGAGGATGTCGCAGAAGCTGTCGAAGGCGCGCAGATTCTGCCCGTGCCGGGTCATCACACCCTTGGGTTCGCCGGTCGTGCCCGAAGTGAACAGGATGTCCGAGATGTCGTCGGGCGTCTGCTCCGCGCGTGCAGCGGCGAGGTCGCCGGCGCTGACCTGTTCGCCGCGGCTGAGGAAGTCCTGCCACGGCGTATGTCTGCCGGCGTCACCGCGCAGAACAACGATCTGCTCGAGTGCGGGCAGGTCTTCGCCATCGAGCATGGCCGGATAGTTGCTGCCGAGAAAATCGCCGATGGCGAAGAGCAGGCGTGCCCCGCTGGCGCGCAGGATGTAGGCGGCCTCGGCGGCCTTGTAGCGGGTATTGATGGTGACCAGGACCGCGCCCATCGATTGCGCGCCCAAAGCGGCGACGATCCATTCGTGAATATTCGGTGCCCAGACGGCGATGCGGTCGCCGCGGCGCAGCCCGCCGGCGAGCATGGCGCTGGCGACAATATCGCAACGCCGGCTGAAGTCGGCGAAATCGATCCTCGTCTGTTCCTCTTCGATGAAGGTGGACGCGCCGAAGCTGGCGGCCGCAAGGGCAACCAGTTCAGAGATGGTTCTGGGGATCCGGTTCATGCGCGGGTTTCCATCGGCTGATTGCGATGCCGCATAAGTTAGTCGATGGCGCTTGGCTTGTCTTAGTCCCATTGGACGACACTTGCGGCGCCCGCCCGCCGCTGCACCGGGGCAGGTCAGGGCCTTGTTTCGCGCCAGCCGCCGCCGAGAGCCTTGAACAGGTCAACCGCGGCGACCAGGCGCAGTTGGCGATTGCGGATATGCGCCAGGCTCGCATCGTTGGCTGCGCGCTGCGCATCGAGCACTTCGAGATAGGCCGAGTAGCCGGCCTCATGGCGCTTGCGCGCGAGTTCCAGGCCGCGCGCCGTGGCCTCAACCTGGGTTGCGGTGGCCTGTTCCGCCAGGCCGCGTTCATGTCCGGCGACGAGGGCGTCGCGCACTTCCTTGAAGCCCGCCTGTACCGCCTGCCGGTAGGCCGCCAGGGCCTGCTGCTGCTGCGCGTTGGCCTGCTCCAGGCGCGCTTCGCGCTTGCCGCTGTCGAACAGGGCCAGCGTCGGCAGCAGCCCGACCGACCAGATGCCGGCCTTGGCGGCGAACAGGCCTGACAGTTCCTTGCTTTCGCTGCCGAGGCTGCCGGTCAGGCTGATGGTGGGGAACAGCGCCGACTTGGCAACGCCGATGCGGGCATTGGCGGCGATGAGCTGGGCCTCGGCCTGACGTATGTCGGGGCGCGCTTCGAGCAGGCTGGCCGGCAGGCCGGCCGGCGGCAGGGGCGGCAGCGGCAGCTGGCGCAGATCGCCGGCTGCGATGGCGAGACCGGGCGTGGCGCAGAGCAATGCGAGTTGATGCTCGGCCGCGGCGCGCTGCTGTCGCAGCTCGGTGAGTTGGGACTCGATCAGTGCCCGGTTCGTGCGCGCCTGCTGCAGTTCGAGTTCGCCGGCGGCGCCGAGGCGATGGCGGCTTTCGGCAATGCCGAGAGCGGCGCCGCGGGTGGCGAGCGTATCGCCGGCGACGGCAATCTGGGCATCCAGCGAGCGCAGCGAAAGATAGCCCTGGCTGACGCCGGCGACGATGGTCAGTTCCACCGTTGCCCGGCCGTAGCTGCTGGCCAGGGCGAGGGCGCGGGCGGTGGCGTCGGCGCTGCGCAGCCGGCCCCAGAAGTCGAGTTCGAAGCTGGTGTTGAGGTTGGCGGTGTAGTCCGGCCGCAGCACCGGATAGCCGGCAGGCAAGGGCGTAGCCGTGTCACTGCTTACCGAGGTGCGAGTGGCGCCGGTCGCCAGGCCGATTTCGGGTAGGCGGCTGGCTCCGGCCTCGCGCATCAGCGCCGCGGCCTCTTCGAAGCGGGCGGCCGCCAACTGCATGTCGCCGTTGTTGCGCAGAGCCTGTTCGATGAGCTGATCCAGCAGCGGGTCCTTGAAGGCCTGCCACCAGCTTCGATCGATCAGCGCATCGCCGCCGGCCGTGTGCCCGGCTTCCGTGTAGCTTGCCGGGAGCGGCAGGGCGGGACGCTGATAGTCGGGACCGACCGTGCAGGCCGGCAGCAGGGCAGTCGCGAGCACGGCAAGGACGGCGCGATTGATTGCCCTCATGGCAGTTGCTCCGCCTGATGGCTCGCATCACCGACCGGCATGACGTGCTTGCCGCGGTCCAGCCAGGTGTAGAACAATGGAATAAACAGGGTGGCGATGAAGGTGGCGGCCAGCATGCCGCCGAACACGCCGGTACCCATCGAGCGCCGCGCTGCCGCGCCGGCGCCGGTGGCCAGCACCAGCGGCAGGACGCCGAGGACGAAGGCCAGCGACGTCATGAGGATGGGGCGGAAGCGCAGCCGCGCGGCCTCGAGTGCCGCATCGACCGCCGACATGCCTTCCGCCCGCTTCTGGGCGGCGAATTCGACGATCAGGATCGCATTCTTTGAGGCCAGCCCGATCAGGACCACCATGCCGATCTGGAAATAGACGTCGTTGGGCATGCCGCGCGCGAGCACCGCGAGCAGGGCGCCGAGGGCGGCGAAGGGGACGGCGAGAATCACCGCCAGCGGCAGCGACCATTTTTCGTATTGGGCGGCCAGAATCAGCAGCACCATGACGATGCCGAAACTCAGGGCGATGACGGCGGCCTTGCCGGTGCGCTTTTCCTGGAAGGCCTGGCCGGTCCAGGCGATGCTGTAGCCCGCCGGCAGCAACTGCGCGGCGGTGTCCTCGACGATGCGGATGGCTTCGCCGGAACTGACGCCGGGTACGCTGCCGCCCATGATCTTGGCGGCGAGGAAGCCGTTGTAGCGCTCCAGCTGCTCGGGGCCGAGCACGTTCTTCACTTTGACCAGCGCCGCCAGCGGGATCATCGCGCCTTCGCTGCCGCGCACGTAAAGCTTGCGGATGTCCTCCGGCTTGGCGCGGAACTCCTCGGCGGCCTGCATCTGCACCCGGTAGGTGCGACCGAACTTGTTGAAGTCGTTGACGTAGAGGCTGCCGATGACGCTTTGCAGTGCATCGAACACCTCGCTGATCGGGACCCCCAGCGAAATGGCCTTTTCCCGGTCCACGTCGACCAGCAACTGCGGCGAGGAAGGACGGTAGAAGGTTGTGACGCCGGCGAGCTTCGGGTTGGCCTTGAGGCCGTCCATGAACAACTGCATTACCCCGGCCAGGTGCTTGGGGTCGGCATCGGCGCGATTCTGCAGGTAAACCTCGAAGCCCCCGGCACTGCCTATGCCGCGGATCGGCGCCGGATTGAAGAACATGATCAGACCCTGGCGGAAACTCTGGGCCGGGCCGAAGAATTTCTTTGCATACTCCTGTGCCGTTGCGCTGCGCTCGTTCCATGGCACGAGGGATACGAACATGGTCGCGGCGCTGGGCTTGTTGGCGCCGCCGATCAGATCCATGCCCAGCAAGGCGCTGACGTGCTCGATGCCTGGTTCCTTGGCGATGCTTTCGAGAAAGCTGCTGACCAGCGCCGTGGTGCGCTCCAGCGAGGCGGCGTCAGGCAGTATCACGGAGCCCAGCACCAGGCCGCGGTCCTCCCCGGGAACGAAGCTGGTCGGCGTAAAGCGCAGCAGGCCGGCCACGGCGCCGATGACCGCGAGGAACAGCAGCAGGCCTATCCTGGAGTGGCCCAGCATCCAGCGCACGGTGCCGAGGTAGGCTTGACTGAGGCGGGCGAAGCCGACATTGAAGGGATGGAAG
>Ga0007797_1000093_pt1 | contig 22983 bp, 23 predicted proteins | sample CryBogmetaGMA25M_FD_60364 | JGI IMG/M metagenome (GOLD analysis project Ga0007797, IMG submission 60364) | Freshwater microbial communities from Crystal Bog, Wisconsin, USA - MA2.5M | ecosystem: Environmental > Aquatic > Freshwater > Lake | place: Crystal Bog, Wisconsin, USA | collected 2009-07-06 | reverse complement strand
ACCTGCTGCAGCAGGTCGATCAGCAGTTCCGCCCAGCGGTGGAAGCCGTAGCGGGGGTAGGCGTCGCTGATGAAGGCCCGCAGGCTCAAGGGGGCAGCAGGGCCTGAGGTGGTGCCCGCCGGCTGGTGCAGCAGGCCGGTGTCCCCCCAGGGGTCCGTGTCCTCCAACAGCAGGCCCGTCATGAGCGGGCCTCCGGTGGTTTGATCGGCGCCCGCAGCAGGCCGCCGATCTCGGCGATCACGCGGAAGGCACCCACGGCAGCCGAAAACTGCTCGGCATCCATCGCCCGGCGGGCGCACTCGTTCAGCGCAAAGATCTGCTCGGCCTGGTGGCGGCGGCGGTCGGTGATCAGCTCTTCCACCATCCGCTGACGGGCGGCGTCCAGATACGAGCGGACCGTGCGGGTGTTGCTCACCCCCCAGCTGGCTCCAGCGTTTTCGTAGATCCGCAGCAGGGGCATGCGCTGGGCGATCCAGAGCTGGGCCTCTGCGATGCGACGCTCCACCTCCATCGCCGATGGCCGGGGCGCCACCTTGCCGCGACGCCGCAGGCGTGGGGGATTGCCCTTTCCAACAGGCCTGGTGGGATCGACCCCGGCCGATGGGATGAAAGCCCCACCGTCGATGTCCTGCTCCACAGGGGCAGAGCGGAGGGCCTCAATGACCTCGTCGACTGGTGGCGCTTGCTCGAGAGACATCAGCCGGTCAACCAGTGCCGCGGAGACACATCCAGGGAATTCGCAGTCGCCATGCAAGTGATCTGCTTCTGCGAAAGCATAAACGCTTCAGCGGCGAACGCCTATCGGCCGGTCTGGCGCCCGTGCTGGCCGCAGGTCGTCGGGTCCCGGAACGGCAGGAACGCACAGGAACAGGTCGTGTTCCGCCCAGATCCCTTGCCAGAGAAACGCTCTGGTGGTGGTGGAACGGATGGAACACCGATAAAGCAGTAGGTAGGTAGTCACCAGGAGGGGGTTTCCAATCCGTATCCCCATGGGGACACCGATCAGGGTGATCGGCTGGCGAGGCTGATCTGCCCGTTCATCCAGGGGGTTGTCCCTGCCGGGCGTTCCAGATGTTCCAGACGTTCCACCGATTGCGGCGCCATGGATCCCGCTCTTTGAGGGCAGAACACAGCGTTCCAGCTGGATCCAGGACACTGATCGGTAACCGGCTGCCATCGTGCATCTGAGCTGCTGCGCTGCAGTGGATCCGCGCGATGGAGGCCTTCAGAGGCTGGCGATGGGGATGGCGCAGGCCCTCGCCTTGGAGCCAGCCCCCTTGAAGCGCACCGAGTTGGTGGTGGGTTGCGCTCCCGGCAATCTCGAAAGGATGGTGCTCCAGCTGCAGGCCCATGGGGTGCCGTCGAGGATGCGGGCGATCGCCTCGGCGGTGTTGCTCACCAGCAGATGGCCCTCCTGGATGCGCATGCCATGGCGCGAGAGGATGTCCTCGGCATGGCGTGCGCTCACCGGATCAAGACCGCCGGGGGTGACAACGGTGTCGACCAGCTCCCCCACATTGCGGGTATGGATCCGCTCCTCGGTCTCCACCCGCAGTTCGAACTGCAGAATCCGATTGAGACAGCGCCGTTCATCCGGCAGGCCGATGCCCTGCTGAAAGGTGCTCCAATCGCTGCCATCAATCAGGGCCTGGGCCTGGGCGGCAGTCGGAACTTCAGAGGACTGCAGGGCCCAGGCGCCGGCGAGCAGGGTGCCGTACTGATCGCCCTGATGCTGGGAGCCGAAATGGACAGCGGCAACGCGGGCGAACACCCGCACCGCCTGGCGGATCATCGGGATCAGCGCCACGGTTCTGGCGATCAGGCGCCGGCCTGTGTCGTCGGTGATCTGCTGCTCCAGATCGCGGTCCAGCTCCTCCCAGTGGCGCTGCCGTTCAGGAGTCTGCAGGTGATCCGGGGTCCGCAGGGTGAGCTGGGAGAAGCGTCGTCTGTCGGCACCCTGCCTGAGGGCGGTGGAAACACTGCTGAGCAGGAACATCGAGCGAACGCGGAATCGCTGCACCTCCCCCGCCGCCGAGCCCTTGCCGATCGAGGCCCTGGTCTCACTGGAGGCGTAGCGAGCCAGGGCGAGGATCTGCTGGATGCGCTGCTGGTCCGCTTTCTCGTTGCTCTCGGCCTCATCAATCACGACCGGCAAGGCATCGGAGCGCAGGGCCTGGCGGATGAAGGCCTCGGTGGTGTTGCCCACCACCGGCAGCGCGAAATCCCCCAGCAGCACTCCCACAAAGCGCTCCAGCAAGGTCGATTTGCCAGAGCCCGCGGCCGCGGTGAGCCAGATGTGAGGGCGCCAGCTGAGAGCACCGGAGATCGGTGCCAGGGCCACCCAGCCAGCGAGCAGGAGGGAGGACGCCGGGATGTCCCAGTGAAACCGCTCGGCGATGGAGAGCACCCCAAAGGCCTCCTGATCGCTCAAGGGAGTGGCATTGCCGGGCCCGTGGATGGCCGCGCCGCGCTGGTAGTGAAAGCGTGAGGAGAAGGGCTCGGTGATCGGCTGGCACTGGCCATCCACAACGAGGCGATCGCCGAGATGGAGCACCGATCGACCTTGATCCGCCCAGGCACCGCGGCCGCGCAGACATTCCAGATCGAAGATCCCCACTGCGGCCTGCTGAGCAAACAGATCAGAGGCAGCGGCGGTCCAGTTGACCCCCGTCCTGGAAGGGAACAAGGTCTCCCAGTAGGCGATCGGCGCCAGACGGCAGAGATTCATGCCGCCATGGGAGGAGGAGGCCAGCCGCACCACCTGACCGGTGGAACGGGGCTGGTAGTAGTAGCCGTCGCCATCGAAGCCAAGACAGAGAAACGGCCGTTCGCCAGGGGTTGCAGAAGCCCGCACCGCCTCGCTGCCGGCCGTCGGCTCCAGCATTCGCCTGTGGGCGGCCCGTGCAGCACGGAGAATCACGCTGATCCGTTCACCGATCAGGCCCGGGGCGTCATCAACCGAGCCCCCCGGCGGCAGGTCCGCCCAGAGCTCGGCGGCGGCCAGGTGGAGCAGCGGCAGGCCCACCTGCGCCGCGGCCTTGATCACCTGGCGGGCACGGCGCTGACCCTGCTCGTCGTGATCGGAGAGGTAGACGATCCCCGCCACCCCGACCTGCTGCAGGGTGCGGTAGCGCTCGGCGATCTGGGGGCTGCTGTGGGCGTGGCCCGGTTGGGTGGTGGCAAGAAAGCCGCCACGGATCAGCAGGTCGGCGCACTTCTCCCCTTCCAGTTCGAGCAGCCACCGGCCCCGTGCCTGCAGGAGCGACGGCCACTGGTACATCGGCCAGGGATCGGGACCGGCCCCGCGCTGCCAGCCCTGATCGGTGCGGTGGTTGGCGTAGAAGACCTTGCCGCCGGATCGTTCGACACGGGTGACGCGCTGGTGATCGGAGTAGGCGTAGGGGCTACCGGTGGAAAGCGGCGCTGCGTGCTCATCGAGCACCACCAGATGCAAAACCGCCGCCGCTGATGCAAGCGGTGACGGCGGGGGGCACGAGGAAGAGAGCAGATCGTCCCAGGAGGATCTGGGGGCACAACGCTGCTCTGCCGCCGAAGGATGGGCGGCAGCCAGAGAATGGGCGGCAGCCGGTGGCGGTGACGGCGTCCCCAGCCGGAGATGGGCCTCGATACGGCGGGCGGCGGTGGCGAAATCCCAGCCGGTGAGGCGCAGCAGCAGGTCCATGCCGTTGCCGCCACCGCCGCTGTGCTCGCGGCCGCCGCACTGGTTGCAGAACCAGCCGCCGGGCCCGTCGTCCCGGTCCCAGCGGTAGCGGTCAGTGCCCCCGCAGGCGGGGCAGGGCTGGTGGCGATCCCGTAGCTGCTCCGGTTTCAGGCCGGCCAGTTCCAAGAGAAGCCGGGGCCACTGGCCATCAGCGGCAGCCAGCACATCGCTTGCCATCAACGGGCGGAAGCCCCATCGCTGGAATGGGAATTGCCATGGCCAGGCGGCAGCCGGCACGCATCGCCCCGCATCACCTGCACCAGGGTTCGCCGCACGAAGGACGCACGGCTCTCAATCCCCTCGGCATTGCGGTCGATCCAGGCGATGACGGGATCCGGAAGCTGCAGTTGGACGCGTTTCACGATGACAGCGCAGTGCTACCGCCAAAGCCTAGCGACAGCTTTCGCAAGTCCTAAAGTTGTACGAGATGCTGCCCTCCTGGCGTGTCTTTCGCCTTGCGCCCCTATCAGCAGGAGGCCGTCCAGCGGGTGCGGCTGGCCTTCATGGCCGGGCATCGCGCCGTGCTGTTCGTGCTGCCCACCGGCGGCGGCAAGACGGTGGTCTTCAGTCACATCGCCGAGCAGGCCGCTGCCCGGGGCAACCGCATCGCCGTGCTGGTGCACCGGGCGGAGCTGCTGGATCAGGCCTGCCGCTCCCTGACGGCGGTGGGGGTACGGCACGGGGTGATCGCCGCCGGCCGTTCGATGAACCTGGCCGCGCCGGTGCAGGTGGCCAGCGTGCAGACCCTCGCCCGGCGGCTGAAGCAGCTGCCGGCGGATCTGTTCCAGCTGCTGGTGGTCGATGAGGCGCACCACAGCAATGCCGGCACCTGGGCGGCGGTGATCAGCCACTTCCAGTCCGCCCTGCTGCTGGGGGTGACGGCCACGCCGGTGCGCAGCGATGGCCGCGGGCTGGGGGAGTTTTATTCCGAGCTGGTGCTGGGCCCGACGGCCGCCTGGCTCAGTGAGCAGGGGTACCTGGCGAGGGCACGGGTGTTCGCGCCGCCGCTTGGCTTTTCCGTTAAGGGGTTGCGAAAGCGAATGGGTGACTTTGATCTGAACCAGGCCGCCGGTGCCCTGGGCGGTAGCCGCATCCTTGGCGATGCGGTCAGCCATTTCCGCAGCCATCTGCTGGGCCGCACCGCCATCGCCTTCTGCTGCTCGATCGCCCATTCCCAAGCCGTAGCCGAGGCCTTCACCGAACGGGGGATCCCCGCAGCCGCGATCGATGGCTCGATGGACGCCCAGCAGCGGCGGCTCCTGCTGGACCAGCTGGGGAGCGGTGAGCTCCAGGTGCTCACCAGCTGCAGCCTCATCGGTGAGGGGGTGGATGTTCCCTCGGTGGGCGGCTGCCTGCTGCTGCGGCCCACCCAGAGCCTGGCGCTGCACCTGCAGATGATCGGCCGCTGCCTGCGGCCCCAGCCGGGCAAAGAGGCAGTGATCCTCGATCACGTCGGCAACATCGAGCGCCTTGGCCACCACCTCGATGAGCAGGAGTGGACCCTCGACGGGATTCGCAGGCGCGACCAGCCGAAGGCCCCCTCCGTGAAGACCTGCCCGGAGTGCTTCTGTGCCATGGCCAGCGCTGTGAGCATCTGTCCTGAGTGCGGTCATGCCTTCCGGCCCGAGAAGCGCGAGCTGGTCACGGTCGCCGGTGAGCTGCGGGAGCTGAGCCAGCAGGAACTGCGCCGGCGGCGCCGTCACGAGCAGGCGGATGCCAGGAGCCTGGAGGAACTGGTGGCGCTGGGAATCGAACGCGGCATGAAGAACCCCAGGGGTTGGGCGCGACACGTCATGGCCAGCCGGCAGGCCCGGGGACAGTGGGGGCTGCTGGCATGAGCGAGCATGAGCTGCAGCAGCGCATCCGGCTGGAGCTGGGCCGCGGGGCGGTGCGGCTGTGGCGCAACAACGTGGGTGCATTGCGCGATGAGCGAGGCCGGCTGGTGACCTACGGCCTGTGCAAGGGGAGCAGCGATCTGATCGGCCTGCGGCAGGTGCTGATCGGCCCTGAGCACCTGGGCCGCACCCTGGCGGTGTTCACCGCGCTGGAGGTCAAGACCGCCCGGGGGACGCTGAGCGAGGAGCAGCGGAAGTTCCTGCAGCTGGTGCAACATCAGGGCGGCCTGGCCGGGGTGGCGCGCTCACTCGAGGAGGCCCGGCAACTGCTGCTCCTCCCCTGATCCAACCGCCTCCGGATGGGTGCGGCTGGCCGGAAGCCGGGAGATCAGCACCCGGCGACTGCGCTGCGCCAGGGCCTTCTCCACTTCCGCGACGTTCCAGAGAAGGGAGGGCCGGTGCAGACCTGCCCCGGCGGCCCGGTAGTGATCGCCGGGGCGCAGCACCCCATCGCGCCGAAGACGCAGGAGGGTGCGATCGCTGATCCGCAGCGCCTTGCAGGCCTCGCGGGTGGAGTGGGTGAATCCCATGGTTCGTCAGGGTGCGACTTGTGCGGAAGATAGCGATGAACGATGGACAACAACTGTGCAGATAAGACTGTCTCAGGAAGTCAATCTAGGTTCCTCTGAAGAAATCTTCTGGTGATGCAGAAATCTTTATTGGATCTATTCGGGAAACCCGAAAGAGAACCCGTTGGCCTGCAACATCTTTCATCAGTTCCAAGGTGGGAACGCCCCGTTGCCAGGTTGTTCACCACTGGGAAACGGGCCGTCGCCAGCGGCTGATGAACCGCTGAGCACGCGGGTTGCTGTCGGCTGCCGCTGACGGGCAGCCTCAATCCGGCGGGCCGCAGGGACGGCGCTCGTCCTCCGGGGGAGATCTTCAGGCACTGAGGCTTGTGGCGCTGAGGGCCTTGAGCTGCCGTGCCAGATCCAGGAGCTCGGGTGTGATGTCCTGCGGCAGGTCTGCCGAAGGGGCCCTGCGCTGTCGCGGCATGGCCATCGCCTCCACCATCGCCCGTTCAGAGGCGCTGGGATGGAGCTGGCCTTCATCGAGGGCCTTCTGCAGCGCCATGCCCCGCTCGATCTGCTGGGCGGTCTGCTCCACCAGGTAGCGACGGGCGTGGATCACCTCGCTGTGCCCCATCGCCTGCGCCTTGAGCGCTGTCGACCAGGTGGTGGTTTCCCTGGCGCGGATCGCCCAGGCATGGCGGAGGTCATAGGCCTTGCAGCGACCCTGGATTGGCTGCGGTGACCCTTTGCCGGGAATGCCCCTGGGATGGTGCCAGCCGAGCAGCTTGGTCTGGATCTCGTCGCGGGGTTTGCCGCCGTGCCGCATCCAGTGCACCACCACCCGGCCGAGAATGCCGTTGTTCCAGAACTGCAGGCTGCCATCGGCCGCCTCCGCGGTGCGGATGGGATGGCGGCGGCGCAGCTCGGTGAGCATCGCCCGGGAGTGGGCGACATCGTCGAGGCGGTAGCGCTGCAGCCAGCGCTCCGGCAGCGGCAGCGCGAAGCGATGGCCGGTCTTCGTGGCCCGGCCTGAGTCGCCTTCGAACATGCTGATCTGCAGGAAGGTGGGCTCGACGGTGCTCTCCCCCGGCAGCCGCTCGATGTGCCAAACCTCGTGGGGCCGGAGGCCGTAGCAGCCGATGACTGCCATCACCCAGCCGCGCAGGGGATCCTCCCGCTGCAGCTCATCGAGCCAGACCTCCAGTTCGGAGGTGGAGGGGATGAAGCGGGGAGCGGGGTTGCGGACCCTGCCGGTTGCCTTCTTGATGGCCTCGAGCTTGGCGCGCAGCTGGGGGGTGGCGATGCTGATGCCCCGCCGGGCCAGGTAGTTGACCATCTGCACCACCCCGTAAAAGCCGCTGGTGTTGGTCTGGCGGGGAACCAGCAACTGAGAGCGGTCGCGGCGGTGCGCGTCCAGCGAGACCGGGGTGTGGAGGCAGAAGAGCTCCAGGTCTTCGGTGCGGGCGAAGTGGGAATCGGCGAAGGTTCTGCCGAAGTAACCCTTGTCGTTGAAACAGCTGAAGATGTTGCGGTCCTTGGCCTTGGGCCCGCCGGGGGCGATGTCCGCCTTGATCAGCGCCCTGATCTCTCCCCAAGTCTGCAAAGGGCCGCAATCTGCAGGGGGTTGTTCACCCGGCGCCAGGCCGAGCCGGCGCCAGTCGAGGCCGGCGCCGCCGCGAAGCAGATCGCGGTGGGCTGCCAGCAGCAGCTCCACCAGCGCGGGAAGATCGTCCTCCTGATCGACGCGGAAACCGCGGGCGGACTGGCTCCGTCCACCACGCTGAGTTTCATAGACATAGAGATAGGGGCTGTTCCGGCCCGGATGCAGACGGATCCGGTAAGGACAGCCGGCAAGCCGCAGGCGGCTGCAGGCCTGCTGAAGAGCGCCACGGGGCAACATCAGGCCCTCCCGTTCTCATCGGGCGAGACCGCCGGGATGTCTGTACCTAGGTACAGAAAACGGTCATAACGGGTCCGATCGGGTCGTCTCAGGTCCAACCCTGACGGATGTTGTCGATCCATGAGATCCAGCTCCCTGAAAGGGATCTGGGGCTGAATCGTGGTTAAGACTGGAATGGGTTGTCTGAGATTCGAACTCAGGACCAATCGGTTAAAAGCCGAGTGCTCTACCGCTGAGCTAACAACCCGTTGTTGCCGGCAGGACCGATGACGGTTCCTGCAGCTCCATGTTCCGCTGGGGCTCGAAGGCCCACTGCTTGAACACGACGAACGTATCACCCGGCCCCGCCCGCGTCCAAGTGGCCCGGCGAACAGCAGAATCCAGGTCCCGCTCCTGCCCCCATGGACCACGCCAGCCCGGCTCCCTGGCCCGATCCGGTGATTGATCCGCAGGCCTGGGTGGCCCCTGGCGCCGTGCTGATCGGCGAGGTGCATCTGGCCGCCGGGGCCAGCCTCTGGCCCACGGCGGTCGCCCGCGGTGATGTCTGTCCGATCGTGATCGGCGAGGGCAGCAATGTGCAGGACGGGGCCGTGCTCCACGGCGATCCCGGCCAGCCGGTGCTGATCGGCGCCGATGTGACCATCGGTCACCGGGCGGTGGTGCATGGGGCCAGCCTCGGGGATGGCTGCCTGATCGGCATCGGCGCGATCGTGCTCAACGGCGTCACGGTGGGCGAGGGGGCCCTGGTAGCCGCCGGATCGGTGGTGACCCGCGACGTGCCGGCCGGCGCCCTGGTGATGGGGGCACCGGCCCAGCTGAAGCGCCAGCTCAGCCCGGAGGCGATCGAGGAACAACGGCAGCACGCCCGCCGCTACCGCCGGCTGGCGATGGTCCATGCCGGCCGCGGGGGGGCGGAGGCGCTGCGGTGGTGAAATGCTGCGAAATGGATCAACCCGCAGCCACCATGGCCAGCGAGGGGCAGCCATTCCTTAAGATCACCCCACCCACATTCCTGCGCCATGGATCTGCGGCTGCTGCTGGTTCTCGCTCCGATCCTCCTGGCCGTCAGCTGGGCCGTCTTCAACATCGGCCGCGCTGCTGTGGGGCAGCTGCAGCTGTTCATCAAGCGCGGCGGCGCCTGATCGCCATCCGGGGGTGAAGTTCCTCCCCCTAGCCTGGCCTGAGCCGAAGGCCATCCCTTGACCCACGCCTGCGATCAGGCTCTGCCAGGGGGCGACGAGCTGCTGGTGATCGGAGCGGGGCTCGCCGGCACTGAAGCGGCCTGGCAGATCGCCGCGGCCGGCCTCAAGGTTCGGCTGGTGGAGATGCGGCCGCAACGGCGTTCCCCCGCCCACCACACCAGCGATTTTGCGGAGCTGGTCTGCAGCAACAGCTTCGGCGCCCTCTCCAGCGACCGGGCCGCCGGCCTGCTGCAGGAGGAATTGCGGCGGCTGGGGTCCCTGGTGATCCGCACCGCCGACCACCACGCCGTGCCCGCCGGTGGCGCCCTGGCGGTGGACCGCGGCCGCTACAGCGCTGCCCTCACCGCCGCCCTCGCCGAGCATCCCCTGGTGACGGTGGAGCGTCGCGAGCAGCTGGAGTTGCCCGAACCCGGCCAGATCGCCGTGCTGGCCACTGGCCCGCTCACCGCCGACAGCCTGGCCGCCGACCTGCGGGCCTTCACCGGCATGGCGGAATGCCACTTCTTCGACGCCGCCAGTCCGATCGTCGCCGGCGAGAGCATCGATCTTGAGGTGGCCTTCCGCGCCAGCCGCTACGACAAAGGCGACGCCGACTACATCAACTGCCCGCTGGATCCGGAGCAATACCGGACCTTCCGCCAGGAACTCCTCAACGCCGAGCAGGCCGAACTCAAGGACTTCGAGCAGGAGAACGCCAGCTTTTTCGAAGGCTGCCTGCCGATCGAGGAGCTGGCCCGCCGCGGCGAGGACACCATGCGCTACGGACCGCTCAAACCGATCGGCCTCTGGGATCCGCGCTGGGGGGATGTCAACGACCGCGACGTGCGGCGGGCCAGGCGGGCCCATGCCGTGGTGCAGCTGCGCCAGGAAGACCGGGACGGACGGCTCTGGAACCTGGTGGGCTTCCAGACCAACCTGCGCTGGGGCGAACAGAAACGGGTCCTGCGGCTGATCCCTGGCCTGGAGAACGCCGAATTCGTGCGCTTCGGGGTGATGCACCGCAACACCTTCCTGGAGGCGCCCCGGCTGCTGGAGGCCACCCTGCAGTTCCGCAACCGCCCCCAGTTGCTGGCGGCGGGCCAGATCACCGGCACCGAGGGCTATGCGGCGGCCGTAGCCGGCGGCTGGCTGGCGGGCACCAATGCCGCCCGGCTGGCCCGCGGCCTGCCCCCCCTCAGCCTGCCGGCCACCACCATGATCGGCGCCCTGATCCAGTTCATCGCCACCGCCCCCTGCGGCAGCGAGGGCGGCCGGGGCAAGGGCCGTTTCCAGCCGATGCCGCCCAACTTCGCCCTGTTGCCCGAGCTGCCGGAACGGATCCGCGACAAACGCCGCCGCTACGGGGCCTACCGGGATCGCGCCCTGGCCGATCTGGCCCCGTTCTGCGGCGGCGAGGGCTGACGGATCGCCGCGGCCACTCCACCCTCGGAAGGGGATCGAGGAGCTGCAGCCATGCCAGGCCAGGAGAACGGCAGCGTCGCCACGGCTGCCGTCGCCGCAGCCGCCGCAGCCACGGTCGCCGCAGCCACTGTCGTCGCAGCCACTGAGGCGGACCATCGCCGCATCGAGCAGCGCTCCCTGCGGCTGGGGGTGGCCGCCAGCCTGCTGATCGCCGTGGCCGGCCTGCTGGCCTACGCCCTCTCCGGCTCCGACGCCCTGCTGCTCGATGGCCTCTATTCCGGTGTGATGGCCGCCTCCAGCCTGATCGCTGCCCGGATCGGCGCCAATGTGGTGCGTCCGCCCGATCGGGGCTGGCCCTACGGCTACGACGGCCAGGAGGCCCTCTATGTGCTGTTCCGCTCGCTGCTGCTGATCGGTGGCCTCAGCGCAGCGGTGCTGGCGGCCCTGCGGGAGATCACCACGGTGCTCCATGGCGGCCCACCGGCCCCACCGGTGGAACTGGGGCCGGTGGGCTGGTACACGGTCCTGACAGTGGTGCTCTGCCTGGCCCTGGCCTGGCAGCAACGGCGTGACTGGCGGGCCAGCGGTGGCTGCAGCGAACTGCTGCGGCTGGAATCCCAGGCGGCGGCACTGGATGCGGCGATCACCGCCGTGGCCGGAGCCGCCCTGCTGGCCGCCCCCCTGCTGGCCCGCACGCCCCTGGCGGCCCTGGTGCCGGTGAGCGATGCCCTGCTGGTGATCCTGCTGGCGGCGATCGTGGTGATCGAACCACTCCGCCAGTTCTTGCAGGCCCTGCGACAGACCGCCGGCGCCGCCTGCGACCCGGCCCTGATCGGCGAGATCCGCCAGCGGGTGGTGGAGTTGCTCCACCGGGGCCGCGGACCCACCCCCCAACCACCGCAGCCCGTCGATCTGCTCGACCTGACCCTGCTGCGGGTGGGGCGGACCACTTTCCTGGTGGCCTACCTCAATCCCCACGGGCCGGTGGATGGGGCCTGGATGGACCGGCTGCGCCAGGAGATCCAGGGCCACTGCAGCGAACTGCTGGCCCCCTTGCGCACCGAACTGATTCTCACCGGCGAGGCCCCGTTCCACGGGCAAACACCCTGGCGGTGACACAATCGCAGCCTTCACCGCCACGGCCATGGGTCTCTGGAAGCGGATCGCGCCGGTGGACCGGCTGATCGGGATCGGCATCGTGCTGGTGCTCTTTGCCCTGTCGCTGGGCCTGGCCGGGCTGGTGCCGGAGCTGGTGCAGACCAAGCTGAATCTCTGGTACAGCGCCGATGTGCCCCGGGTGATCGGCGACCTCAGCGATCCGGGGGCGGATCACCACCGCAGCAAGCTGCATCCGCTGGTGGTGCTGCTGAGCCTGCCGATCACCTGGCCGATGCTGCAGCTCGGAGCCAGCCAGGCCCAGGCGGCCCAGTTGCTGGTGAGTGCCAGCGCCGGCCTCACCGGGCTGGCGATCTATGGCATCGGCCGCCGCATCGACCTGGCCGTTGGCGAGGCGCTACTACTGGTGGCGGCCTTCGCCGCCAGTGGCGGCTTTCTGTTCTGGTGGTCGATCCCGGAAACCTTCCCCCTGGGCGCCCTCAGCCTCACCCCGGCCCTGCTGCTGCTCAGCCGCGGCAGCCACCGGCCCCTCTCCTGGTTGCTGGCCAGTGCCGCCAGCCTGGCGATCACCGTGCCCAACTGGCTACTGGGCCTGGTGGCCACCGCCGTCAGCCAGCGACGCCTGGCGGCCCTGCGCATCTCCGCCGGCGCCCTGGCCCTGGTCGCGATGCTGGCGGTGCTGCAACGCCAGCTGCTGCCGAGCAGCAGCCTGTTCTTCCTCCCCGGCGGCGTCGGCGGCGAGCAGCGCTACCTCAGCCGGCCCAGCCTCGGACGGGCCGCCAATTTCCTGCTGTTCACGGGGGTGGCGGCCGAGCCGATGCCGGTGGCGGTAGCGGCCGTCGACCAGCAGGACCGGCCGGTCGCGGGCCCACCCCTGCGGGGCGTGCGCAGCGGCCCGGTCCACAGCCTGCTCCAGCCCCAGCGGCTGGCCGCCGTCAGCTGCTGGCTGCTGCTGCTGGTCAACGGCCTGCAGGCCTGGCGGCAAGGGGTGCAGGGCCGGCTGGGACTCACCGTCCTTGGCTTCCTGACGGCCGAATTCGGCCTGCACCTGGTCTACGGCGAGGAACCGTTTCTCTACGCCGCCCACTTCCTGGTGCCGATGCTGGTGATCGTGGCACTGGGGCTGCGGGGCCGCCAGCCGACCGTGCAACGCGGCCTGCTCGGCCTGTTCGTGCTCACGGCGGCGATCGCCAACGGCGGCAGCCTGCTCCAGGCCTGCGCCCTGCTGGCCCCTGCCGTGAACCCCTAGGGTCAGCCCAGCCATGCCCCGCCGGTGATCGCCAGCTCCGCTACCGACAGCCCAGCTTCCGCCGGCTCAGCCGCCGGCGACCGCAGCCCGGCCGGCCCCTGGGATGTGGTCGTGATCGGCGCCGGCATCGGCGGTCTCGTCACCGCCAGCCAGCTGGCCGCCAAGGGGGCGAAGGTGCTGGTGCTGGAGCGCTACCTGATCCCCGGCGGCAGCGGCGGCAGCTTCCGGCGCGAGGGCTACACCTTTGATGTCGGCGCCTCGATGATCTTCGGCTTCGGCCGCGACGGGCACACCAACCTGCTCACCAGGGCCCTGGCGGATGTGGGCGAAAGCTGCGCCACCATCCCCGATCCCGTGCAGCTGGATTACCACCTGCCCGGCGGCCTGCGCCTGGCCGTCGACCGCGACTACGGACGCTTCATCGCCGATCTCACCGCCCTCTTCCCCCATGAGGCGACCGGCATCCGCGCCTTCTACGACGCCTGCTGGAGCGTGTTCCGCTGCCTGGACGCGATGCCGCTGCTGTCCCTGGAGGATCCGGCCTATCTCGCCAAGGTCTTCTTCAGGGCACCGCTGGCCTGCCTGGGCCTGGCCCGCTGGTTGCCCGTCAACGTCGGTGACCTGGCCCGGAAGCACATCCGCGATCCGGCCCTGCTGCGCTTCATCGACATCGAATGTTTCTGCTGGTCGGTGATGCCCGCCGACCGTACGCCGATGATCAATGCCGGCATGGTGTTCTCCGACCGCCACGCCGGCGGCATCAACTACCCCCGCGGTGGCGTGGGCGTGATCGCCGAAAAACTGGTGGCCGGCCTGGAACGCCATGGCGGGGCGATCCGCTATCGCGCCAGGGTCACCAGGGTGCTGCTCGAAGGCAACCGGGCCGTGGGGGTCCGGCTCGCCAGCGGCGAGGAACTGCGGGCGCGGCTGGTGGTGAGCAACGCCACCCGCTGGGACACCTTCGCCGGCGAGGACGCCGCCGCCAGCCCGCTGGTCGATGCTGAACACACCCCCGCCGCTGAAACCACCTGGCGACGGCGCTACAAGGCCGCCCCCTCCTTCCTCTCGTTGCATCTGGGCGTGCGGGCCGAAGCGGTGCCCAGCGGCACCCATGTGCACCACCTGCTGCTGGAGGAATGGTCGGCGATGGATGCGGAGCAGGGCACCATCTTCGTGTCGATCCCGACCCTGCTTGATCCCGGCCTGGCCCCCGCCGGCCATCACATCGTGCACACCTTCACCCCCTCATCGATGGAGGCCTGGCAGGGTCTCTCCCCGGCCGACTACCAGACCGCCAAGCAGGCCGCGGCCGACCGGTTGATCCGGCGGCTGGAGGTGATCCTGCCGGGCCTCTCAGGCGCCATCAGCCTCAGGGAAGTGGGCACTCCCCGCAGCCACCGCCGCTTCCTGGGGCGCCGGGGCGGCAGCTACGGACCGATCCCGGCGGGGCGCCTGCCCGGGCTGCTGCCGATGCCCTTCAACCGCACCGGCATCCGCGACCTCTATTGCGTGGGGGATTCCTGCTTCCCTGGCCAGGGGCTGAACGCAGTGGCCTTCAGCGGCTTTGCCTGCGCCCACAGGATCGGCGCCGATCTGGGGCTGAACCCCTGGTCCCTCCCCGCCTGACCGACAAGGAACAGGCGACCGGGCGGCGGGCAGGTGGCGAAAACCGTCCCATGCCGGATCACAGCCGCAGGGGAGAGCTGCATATGGTGAAACGCCCACAGGCGATGACGATGAGTGCCGCCCCACTGCCCAGTTCCGCCGACCTGGCCCGCTACCTGGAAAGCCGCGGCGAACTGGGCAAACCCTGGATGTGGCACCTGCTGCGGCTGGCCAAGCTCAAGGAAGCCAAGGACAGCCTCGAACCCCTGGAGTACCTCGAACGGCTTCAGGAGGCCCACGCCGATCTGATGAAGCTGGGCGAGTTCTGGAAAGGCCGTGAAGCCGAGGTGTTCGGGGGGCAGTACACCCCGTCCCAACTGCTGGAGCCCCTGCCCGGCTCCCCCGACGACCGATGAACAGCCCCGCGGCCGGCGGCAGTGTCCACCCGATGGCACCGCTGATCCGACTCACCCTGCTGGGCCTCTACCTCGCCCTGGTGCTGCCCCTGCCGCTGCTGGCCCCGGCGGGGCTGCGCTGGCCGATGGTCCTGGCCCTGCCCCTCGGCCTGCTGCTGGTGCTGGCGATCACGAGCGAACGGGTGGAACTCGATGCCGATGGCCTCAGGGTGGGCCATCCGGCCTGGTGTGCCTGGCTGCTGCGGCGCGGTTGGCAGCTCTCCTGGAGCCAGGTGAAGGGCCTGACCTCAGTGGCCACCAGCCAGGGAGGTCGGGTTTACTACGTGCGCACTGAGGGCGGTGACAATGGCGATGGCGATGGCCGTGGCGGCAGCAGCCAGGCCTGGCTGCTGCCCCAGAGGGTGGCTGATTTCGAGCTTTTTCTGAGCGGTTTCTCCGCCCACAGCGGCCTCGATACCGCCGGCATCGGTCGGATCACACCGCCATGGACCTACCAACTCCTAGCTGGCCTCTCGGGCCTGATGCTCGCCGGCGAAGCGGCTGCGCTGCTGCGCTGGTGGCTCAGCTGAGCCGGCTGCTCTGGCCAGGGATCACCAGGCTGGCGGCCGCTGGAGTGGCCACCAGCTCTTGGCCGTCGGGAAGGGTATCCAGACTGAAGCGATACCCCTGCTGACGCATGGTTTCGATGCCACCGCCCTCACCGAGGCCGGCCTGTTCGAGTTTGCGGCGCAGGGTGAGCACTTGGGTATCCACGGAGCGGGGCCCCCCGCTGAACGGCGGCCAGGCCATCCGCAGCAGTTCCTGGCGGCTGCGCACCACCCCAGGCGGCATCAGCAGGGCACAAAGCAGGGCGAATTCCCGGGGACTCAGCTCCACAGGCTGGTCGCGCAGCGTCACCTGGCGGAGCAGCAGGTGCACCTCCAGGGGGCCGACGCAGACCCGTTCCTGCAGGCCGGTGCCACTGCGCCGCAACAGGGTGCGGCAGCGGGCGGCCAGTTCCTCCAGGCCGAAGGGCTTGCGCAGCACGTCGTCGGCACCGGCATCCAGCAGAGACACCACCGGCTCGGAGCCGGAGCGGGCGGTGAGCACCATCACCGCACAATGGAGCTGGGCCGCCAGCCGCAGGGCCGAGGTCTCCTCAAGCAGTTCAGCACTCACCAGCAGATCTGGGGACTGGTCGTGGCAGATGTCCAGGGCTTCCCGGGCGGTGGCCACGGCAGCAGCGAGGTGGCCGTCCTGGCGCAAACGCTGGGCGAGCACGGTGCGCAGGGTGGCGTGCGGATCAACCACCAGCACCCTTTTTGGATGGCCACCGGATTCGCTTGATTGCTGCTCGGCCATGCAGGGCGGGCGAAGGGATGGTTTCAGAAATCCCGGCCGGAGGTTCCGGGGCGGTTCAGGTCCTTTCAACCTAACGGGATTTTTCCAGCGCCCCGGGTATCGGGCGATGCCTTTTCAACCGTCCTACGCCGCAGCAGCCCCAAACGCCGCAGCAGCCCCATCGGAGCGGTTCGGAAGGACGGTCTTCGCCCTGCCGATCGGTTGCTCCGCCAGCCACAATGGCTGCAGGGAGAGCCCATCATCACCTTGCTGCAACATCCCGACGCCATCCGCCATTTCCAGTCACTGTGCGACGCCTGCCAGGAACTGGCCCTTCGCCACCACGGCCCCTCGGAGCTCCGCCTTTACGCTGATGGCTATATGCATGCCCTGCGTCGGACAGCCGTGCTTGATCACCAGTCGCAGCGGCGGCTGGAAGAACTGATCGACCGCTGGATCCGCGACCCCTCCAGCTTCATCGGCGCCGATGGGGATCCCCGCACATTGATGGAACCCGGCCGCTACTGAAGCGCCGCCGGCGTCTGGCCAGGCAGCGGTGGCGGCTGGTGAGGCGTGCAGTGGATCAGGAGGCCAGTTCCACGGCCAGTTTTTCGCGCAGTTCGCCGCTGTTGTACATCTCGATCAAGATGTCGGAGCCACCGATGAACTCCCCCTTCACATACACCTGGGGGATGGTGGGCCACTCGGAGAACTCCTTGATGCCCTGACGGATCTCAGCGTCGGAGAGCACATCGAAGGTTTCGAAGGGCACCCCGAGGCTGTGCAGGATCTGCACAACGTTGTTGGAGAAGCCGCACTGGGGCATCAGTTTGTTGCCCTTCATGAACACGAACACCGGACTCGAGCTGATCAAGCCTTCGATGCGCTGCCGCAGTTGGTTGTCCATCGATGCAGGGGGAAGGAAAGGGAGGGGAGGAAAGATCAGGAAGGAAGGGAGGTCTTGAGCGCCAGGGCGTGAATCGCCTCACTGGCCAGTTCACCGCGCAGGGCCCCGAAGACGAGCTGGTGCTGGCGGATCCGGTTGAGGCCAGCAAAGGCGGAGGACACCACCGAAACCTGGAAATGGTCACCGCCGCCGGTGAGGTCTTCCACCTCCACGGCCGCATCAGGGAGGGCACTGCGGATGGCGGAAATGACCTGATCCGGATGGAGCATCGGAACGATCGGGGACGAGTGCTGGAAATCTAAGAGAAGCGACCTCAGTTGGTGGGTCCAGGGGCGGTGTACGGGGTGGCGACGAAGCCGATCTCCAGCAATTGCTGATAAGCCTTGCGGCCGGCTTCGTTGGCGGGAGTCATCGTCCGGACCACTTCCACCAGCAGCGGGACCGCCACCTCGGGCTGGTTCTGGCGGCGGAACAGGGAGGCCAACCGCATGTCAGCGGCCACCAGGGCAGCGAGGGTTTCGCGGCCCTTCTCATCCATCTCGCGGGGGATCCGGGCATCGAGGCCCCGGAACGAACCGCTCAGGTCGCGGTAGAAGCCGAGCAGTTTGCGGCTGGCATCACGGGCCAGGTCGTAGAGGCGCCTGGCCTCGGTGAGGTTGCCGGCGGCCGCGGCGGCATCGCCCCGGGCCAGCAGCCCCTGAACCGCGGTCACGTTGAAGGCGCCGGCGGCCTCGTCCTGGGTTTTCGCCGGCGCGGACTGGGCCAGGGCCGAGCCGGCGGCGAGCGGCGAAACCGGCGCCAGCAGGACAGTGCCGCCGGCGGCCGCCAGGGCCAGCAGGCTGAGCAGACCGGTGCGGGCCGGCCGCCAACGGCAGGAGCGGATGGCGGCAGTTGGCCGAATGCGGGGCCTGGACACGTCGACGCCGTTGCAGAGCGTGCGAACTCTACGGGGACTCCATGGGCCGACCGACCAGCTCACGGGCCGCTTGCTCGGCCGACTCCATCGCCTCCGCCAGGGCCAGGGTGAAGGCACGGGCCGCCTCGCGCCCCTGACCGGAAGCCCGCAGCGGCGGCCCGAACCGGAGGGCGGCACCGTCCCCGGGACGGGGGCTGGCATGGCCGTAGGCGATGCCCACCGGCAGCACCGGCACCTCCACCCCCTGGCCGGCGGCCAGCAGCGCGAGGCGGGCGAGGCCCTGCTGCAGGCGAATCGGAGCGTCCTCCCGACGGATGCGCCCCTCGGGGAAGACCACCAGTTGCTCGCCGGCGGCCAGCAGGTCCAGGGCATAGCGGAGACTGGCCATGCCCGGACGCCCCTGGTCCACCGGGAAGCAGCCGAGGCGATGCAGGAACCAGCCCTGCAGTCCCTTCATCTCATCGACGGTGACCATGAAACGGCAGTCACGGCCGGTGACGCGACGGCCGGCGGCGTGGGGAAGCATCAGGGCGTCCCAGCGGGCCCGGTGGGTGGGGGCCAACAGAACGGCGCCGGAAGGGGGCAGGTGCTCCCGGCCACTGACCATGATCGGCCCGAAGTAGCCCGCCAGGGCGATGTCCTGGGTGATCAGCATTGCCAGCGGCGACAACCAGGGGCTGATGCCGTTGCAGACCCGGCCCTCCCGCAGGCTGACAATGGCGGAGCCGGTGGCAGCGGAATCGGAAACAGCGGCGGCCAGCGGCTGCTCCGTCATGGTCTCAGCTGTCGTCTTCTCTACTGGCGTCGTCTCAGCCGTCGGCTCAGCCATCCCAGGCTCCTGCTGCCCCTCGGCCTGCGACGGAACCTGCCGGTCCTGCACCATCTTTTGTCCCGTCTGTGCCGCCAACACTCCCGCTTCTGTGAACGACCCTTAAGGAAACTAATGACGATCCTCCGCGGTGGATCATGGGTGCGGGCAGTTGAACCTGCGGCCCCACTCCAACCACCCCCCGCGCCTCACCTTCGCCCCGCTTCGCCATGGCCAGCCTCGGCGTCACCATCGACCACATCGCCAACATCCGCCAGGCACGGCGCAGCGTCGAACCCGACCCCGTGACCCATGCCCTGCTGGCCGAACTCGGCGGCGCCGACGGCATCACCGTGCATCTGCGCGAAGACCGCCGCCACATCCAGGATCGGGATGTGGAGCTGCTGCGGGCCATCGTGCGCACCCGCCTCAATCTGGAGATGGCCGCCACGCCTGAGATGGAAGCGATCGCCCTGCGCATCCGGCCGGACATGGTGACCCTGGTGCCGGAGCGCCGCCAGGAGGTGACCACCGAAGGCGGGCTGGATGCGGCGGGCCAGCAGGAGTCGCTCCGCTCCCTGGTGGCCAAGCTTCAGGATGGCGGGATCGGCGTCAGCCTGTTCGTGGATCCCGACGGGCGGCAGCTGGATGCGGCGGCCGCCAGCGGTGCCCGCTGGGTGGAGCTGCACACCGGCACCTACGCCGAGGCCGCCTGGTCGGAGCAGCCCCAACAACTGGCCCGCCTCACCGAAGGCAGCGCCATCGCCCGCAGCCTCGGCCTGCGGGTCAACGCCGGCCATGGCCTCACGTACCAGAACGTCGAGCCGATCGCCGCCATCGACGGCATGGAGGAGCTGAACATCGGCCACACCATCGTGGCGCGCGCCATGGCGGTCGGGCTGGAGCAGGCGGTGCGTCAGATGAAGGCCCTGATTCAGAATCCCCGCCGTGACCCGCTGTTCGGCGAGCTCCAGCCCTGAGGATGTCCCCTGCCATGACCACTTACCACTTCATCGCCGCCAGCGAGGCCTTCCTCACCGAGGAGGAACCCCTTGATGAGGTGCTCAGGGAACGGGTACGCAACTACGCGGAGCGGAACAAGGAGATCGACTTCTGGCTGGTGCGTCGTCCCGCCTTCCTGGAGGCCCCGGAACTGGCGGCCGTGGCCGCCGGGGTGCCCCGGCCGGCGGCGGCGGTGGTCTCCACCGACGAGAAATTCATCACCTTCATGAAGCTGCGGCTGGAGTTCGTGGCCCGTGGCAGCTTCGAGGCCCCCTCCGCCGCCGTGCCTGATCCGATCGCCAGCCACGGCTGAGGCCGATGGGCCTGCCCGGGCGGCGGGCTCAGAACAGCCCCAGAAAGCGTTTCCGCCCCTGCTCCCCCTCCCCCGGGGCCGACCTGCCCTGGGCACCATCCTGCTGGTAGCGCGGCTTGTCGTCGCCGATCGTGAGCAGGGCTTCCTTGTTCTTCCACCACACCCAGTCGCGGATGGGGGGGGTATCGCGGAGCTGGGCCCGGCTCAGGCCCAGGCCGAGCTTGGCGGAGGCCTCCAGCAGCACATCCAGCATCGCCTCACCGTCACTGCAGCGGGCCAGGGCTTCATTGGTGCGCCGGGCCCCGTCGAGCGCCCTGACCAGCAGAGCGACCCGCTGACCCACCGGCAGGCTCTTCGGATCCATGCCCCACTCCCGACAGCGACCGCACGGTATCAGCGTTGTTTGGATCAGTGTTGTTTGGATCAGCGTTGCAGGGGAGGTTGCTGCTGCCTTCCGAACACAGGGGGCTGACAGATGGCCCCTCCACTGGCCAGACTCTCTTCAACGCATCTATTTTGATGACGCCCCCGTTTTCTCCTGATCAGCACCCGGTGCGCCACTGGGTGATCGGAGACGTCCATGGTTGTGCCGATTCCCTCAGATCTCTGCTGAGGAAATTGCCGGCGAACGACCGGCTGATCTTCTGCGGGGATGTCATCAACCGGGGGCCGCGGATCGCCGAGGCCATGGAGATCGCCTGGAAGCTGGTTGTCAGTGGCCGGGCCGTCTGGCTGAAGGGAAACCACGAACAGCAGCTGGTGGAGGCACTGCGTCAGGGCGGCTGGCTGGGCCAGCGTTTCCTGGCGGGTTGCGACACCTATCGGCAGCTCGGGGACCGGCGCTGCCGGGAGTGGCTGGAGCGCCTTGATGGGCTGCCCCTGGCCTACTGGGGCCAGGGCTGGGTGGCCACCCATGCGGGCTTCGATCCGGTCAACTGGCAACCCGATCTCTCGATCCGCATGGCCTTCTGGAATGCCTACGACGGCCGCTTCGGCAAGGTGATCATTGCCCACACCCCAGGGCCCGGCATCCGTCACATCAGGGAGAACATCATCCTGATCGACACCGGCGCCTGCTACGGGGGCCAGCTCAGCGCCTACTGCCCCGAAACCGGCAAGCACCTGCAGGTGGCCGGTCAGGGCGGCGCCACCCCCGCCCAAAGCTGGAGCTCCACCCCCCAGGGCTGCCTGATCTGACCATGGAACCGGGCCGGCGATGAGTATGCCGAGCGGCCCCCCACCATGGTTCTGACGGTCTACCGCAGCAACAGGGCCGAACTGCTCGCCCAGCTGCTGGCCACCCAACTGCAGCTCGAACGGCCCGGCCCCTTCGAGCAGGTCCAGGTGCTGGTGAACACCTGGCCCACCAGCCGCTGGCTGGGGGAACAGCTGGCCGAGGGGCTGGGGGGCATCGCCGCCAACCTGCGCTTCCCCTTCCCCGGAGCCCACCTGCGGCAGCTGGTGCGGGAACTGCTCGGCGGAACCGGCGCCGCCGGTCCGGGCCGGGACCCCTGGCGCGCCCAGGAACTGGTCTGGCCGGTGCTGGAACTGCTGCCGGAGATCGCCGCTGCCCCGGAAGCCTCGGCCCTGCGCCACTGGCTGGAGCGTCACGACCTCAGGGAGCGCCTGCAGCGGGGTAGCTGGCAGCTCGGGCGGGCCATCGCCGACGCCTTCGACGACTACACCCTCTACCGGCCCGACCTGCTGGCCCGCTGGGAATCCGGCGAGCCCGTCGATGGCCGGGGCCAGCCCCTGCCTGCCAGCCAGCGCTGGCAGGTCGAGCTCTACGGCGCCCTGCGGCGGCGCCTGTCGGATGATCCCTTCGGCCTGCAGGTGGAGCTGGCGATCGAGCGTCTGCGGCGGGGGGAGGTGGACTCCTCCCTGGCCGGCCGGCGCTTGCGGCTGTTCGGCATCAGCAGCATGGCCCCCAGCCAGGTGCGGCTGCTCCAGGCCCTCAGTGGGGTGATGAGCGTGGATCTCTTCCTGCTCACCCCCTGCCGGGCCCTTTGGCAGCGCTGCGAAGACCGCCGACGCCGGCTGCAGGATGCCCTGGCCCTCAGCGAACCGCTGGAGGGCGACTGGCTCCTGGAGGCCCCAGGACTGGAGGCCCGTTTCGGGCGACTGGGGGGGGAATTCCAGCAATTGTTGGAGGGCACCGGCGAAGCGCAGCTGGGGGAATGGCAGGAGGGCGACCTCTTCTTTGCCGCCGCCAGCAGCGCCAGCCAGCCGGGCAGCGTCCCCCTGCTGGCCCAGCTCCAGGAACAGCTGGTCGATCCGCAGGCCTGGCCGCAGCTGAGCCTGGCGGCCGGGGACCACTCCCTGGAGTTCCACCCCTGTCCGGGGCCTCTGCGCCAGGTGCAGATCGTGCGCGATCGCCTGCTGCAGCTGCTGGCGGCCGATCCGAGCCTCGAGCCGCGCGACATCCTGGTGATGACCCCGCGGATCGATGCTTTCGCGCCCCTGGTGGCGTCGGTGTTCGGCGACGCGGACGCCACCGGCGTCGACCTGCCCTGGCGACTCACAGACCGCAGCCAGCAGAGCGAGGCCGGCATCGGCCGCAGCCTGCTGGCGATGCTGGAGCTGGCGGCTGGCCGGCTCACCGCCACGGGCCTTGAGACCCTGCTCGACTGCCGGCCGCTGCAACGCCGCTTCGGCCTGGAACCGGCTGAGGTGGCCGCCCTCAACACCACCCTGCAGCGC
>Ga0007797_1000091_pt1 | contig 22993 bp, 13 predicted proteins | sample CryBogmetaGMA25M_FD_60364 | JGI IMG/M metagenome (GOLD analysis project Ga0007797, IMG submission 60364) | Freshwater microbial communities from Crystal Bog, Wisconsin, USA - MA2.5M | ecosystem: Environmental > Aquatic > Freshwater > Lake | place: Crystal Bog, Wisconsin, USA | collected 2009-07-06 | reverse complement strand
CCCGCCTTCAATAATCCTTTACACCTAGGGCTCCTCGCCCCAAAAACCCTACACTTGAGAGAGATGCTCACCCCCGGCGATGATGTGCTGCTGGTCGGTGATGAATGTGTGGTGACCAAAGCCGGCACGGAGACCTTCGGTGTGGATCGCTTCTTTTCGAGCATCTTTGGCAAGCCCGTGCCGGGGGTTTCGCTGTTCGCGCTGGCCCTGGTCAGTCGCACCGAACGGCAGGCATTCCCCGTACAGGTGGAGCAGGTACTGCGCACACCCGCAGCAGCACCTCCTCCGGCTATGCCCACCGCCAAACGGAAACCGGGACGTCCGACGGGCAGCAGCACCCAAACCAAGGCCGATGCGCCCCTGAATGCCGAACATACCCGCATCAGCACGATGATCCAGGGGCTCTTGGCCCGCATCCACCCGTACCTGAATGTGACCTACCTGGTGTTGGATGGCCATTTTGGCAATCAGAATGCCGTCCTGATGGCCCGTCGGTTGGGTCTGCACCTTATCTCGAAACTGCGCAGCGACTCGGCGTTGTATTATCCGTACGATGGCCCGTATGCCGGACGTGGCCCCCATCATATCTATGGTGATCGGATCGACCCCACGGCGATCCCGGAGCGCTTCCTGAAACAGACCACCGTGGACAACCACATCGAGACCCGCATCTATCAGATTGAGGCGCGGCACGAGACGTGTGACCAACCGCTCAACGTGGTCGTGATCGTCAAGGTCCATCAGACCACTGGCAAACAGGCGCATGTCTATCTGTTCAGCAGTGATCGCATCCTGGCCTGGGATGTCCTGCGTGATGACTACCAATTGCGCTTCCACATCGAGTTTACGTTTCGTGATGCGAAGCAATAGTGGGTCTTGGAGGATTTCATGGTCATCACAGAAGCCGCCGTCACCAATGCCATGAACCTCGCCTTCTTCATGGTCAATCTGAGTCGTCGCCTTGTGCGTGATCGTCAAGGGAGTGATCCGAACGCCAGCGTGCGGGATCTCAAAGCCCACTACCGTGGGCGTTCCTATGCGGAGGAAGTGATTAAACTCCTTCCGGAAAAGCCAGAGCCGGGTTTATTGCGTCGGCTCATGGCCGCCGTCACCGGGCTTGGGCGTATCCATCCGCGTACTGGCTCATTGTCGGCCCTGCAGCGCCCGCTTCATGATCGCCTACGGCAGCCCTCGTCCCACGTGAGGTTCGCCGTCACCGTTGCCTCCCGTGCAGATACCACCGATAGACGCCGATAGACTCGGCCCCCACGTTCTCCCAGTTCACTCGTCTCTCCCTATCCTGACGTATTCTCGTGCGCTTTTCTGCGGGCATCCTGCACTGTCCATATGTCACGTGCAGAATTATTCTGGCTCAAGGCCACTTTTGGTGAAGCTCAGCCAGTGAGCAACATCCGGCGCTGGAGGAGCGCGAAGCCAGCGCGGCCAAACATCGTGCGCTTCACCATTTTCAGTCGATTAATGGTGCCTTCGACCTGGCCAGTACTCTAGGGTAGTTCGACCCCGGCATGGATGGCGTCGTCGTCATGGCGGAGGCTTGCCGCAAAGCGGCGGAATGGCGTGAGGGTACTGGCTGCCGCCTGCACCAGCTAGGTATCGAGGGCGACCGGATCACGCGCACCGATGAGCTTCGCAAAGCCCTCGGTCACGGTAATCGCCTCATCACGTTCGGCATGCGCCTCCCGCAGCGTGGCAATGCACTGGGTCGTTGCCTCATCACGCTTCTCTGGTCGCTGGAGTATGGGCCAGATCGCGGTGCGGGGCGTGAGGGGGCGTTGCTCCGGCACCACGACCGTGCCATCACCGATGGTACGCTTCTTCGTTGGGATGCCGAGTGCCTTGCGGAGCCGTGTCACAAAGCTGAAAACCGTGCCGCACTTGCCTGTGTAGCCACGTTCCGTGATCTCCTGCCAGAGCATCGTGCCGCTGCGGCAGCCGGCGTTCCATCGCTCCCGCAGGTAGGGAATGGAGGGGTCGAGTACGCCTGGATCCCGCAGTGCGCGCGGTTGACGCTCGGGAAAGCTCGTCGCCCGCACAGAGCGGCAAACGGTCGTGCGATTCACGCCGAGTTCGCGCCCAATGGTTCGGAGGGGCCACCCACTGGCATGGAACTCACGTGCCGCACGCCGTGCGGCACGGAGCTGTGCAGCCTGGGCTTGGTGCTTCGGCGATGGCATGGGCGGTGGGAGCGTTCGTACCAGATCCTCCGTCGCCGCCGTCGCTGCCGCTGCGCCAACGGCTGACGGGGTCGCGCCGGATCCCGTGGTGCGCGTTGCGTTGCGCAGATCCGCCGCATGCGGCTCAAAGACTGCCAGCAGCGTATCTGTGAGGTTCTTACGCAGATGGAAGCGGTCGGCGACGTGGGTCGCGTGGGGCGCACTATTCGTGGCTCCCTCCGCGTAGACACCGGCGCGATCCCACGCTACAATCCGAATCGTGGGATGCTGCTGTAGCCACGCGGCGAGCGTCGTCGCGTCCCGGTCTTCCCGCAAAGCAATCGGGTGCTGGCGTTCGAGGTCGATAATGATCGTCCCATCCTGCACGGGGTGGCCTAGACAGTGTGTTGAACCTTAATAATATGTGCGTGCCACCATGCAGTGGCGAACAAAACGGGCAGGTTTGGGGCAGAGAGATGCCAAAAACGAGACGAGACGAGAAGAAATTACTCGTGTCGCCTCGTTTTCGTGTGGTTTGGTGGGCCCCCAGGGGATCGAACCCTGAACCAATTGATTAAGAGTCAACTGCTCTACCATTGAGCTAGAGGCCCGCTCACGGAGGGTGAGTATACCCGAAGAGGTACTCACTGTCAACTTGTGCCCGTTCAGAGAATTTTGTACAATGGGTCGTGAGCAGATCGCGCCCTGATACGAAGATTGCCCTGCCGCCTGTCACCTTGAGGGGGGTGGCGCTGTGGCGACGGCAAGAGGGATCACCGGGTATTCTAGCTATGCCGATCGACGATTATTACCAGGAGTATGGGCCAATCCGCAGGCGTCGCTCCCAGCAACCCCTCGCACCTGATGATGATGGCCTACCCCCGGATCCGCCGCCGCGCCCGAATCGCCAGCGCCGCCGTCGTGTCACCCGCCGCCGTCTGGCGGGCTGGGTCTGGCCTGTGATGCTTCTTGCGCTCTTCCTGATCATGCCGCTTGGCTTTCCCTATGCGCTCCAGTTCTACTATGGCGATGTGGCCCTCCCCGGCGTGAGCGTCCAGGGCAAGTCGGTGTCTGGGCAGAGCGGTGATGCGATTAGTACTGACCTTAGCGAACGCTACGCCGCATTCCTCCGTCAGCCGCTGACTCTGGTGTATGCTGGCCAGGCGTGGCAGCCCTCGTTGGCCGACCTTGGTCTACAGTTTGATCCGACTGATCTGGCCCGCCAGGCGATTGCCGCCGGTCGCCAGGGCGATCCATTCACCCGCCTGCGCGATCTCTGGTCGCTCTATCAGGACGGCCTTGATCTTACTCCGACAGTGGTGGCGGATCAGCGCGTGCTTCAGGATTTTCTGCTCCATATCGCATCGTCGGTGGAACATGCGCCGCAGGACGCCGCTCTGAGCATTGCCGCCGCGAAGGTGGTAGGCACACCTAGCACCCCCGGTGTGCAGCTTCTGGTGGACGCTACCGCCAATGATGTTCTCATGGCGACCCAAGATCTTCAGCCGCATGATATTGCGATCCGCACGCGCACTCTCGCCCCGCTGGTGGACGACACCGCGCTGGTGCAGGCTCAGTCCCGCGCCACCGATCTGCTCCAGAGCCCCATCGAGATGGCTCGCAGCGATCAGCGCTGGGTCTGGCCGCCTGAGAAGCTGGCGGAGTTGCTTCAGGTTGAAGCGAAAGGCGGTCGGCTTGAGGTTGGAGTGAATAAGGAGTTGCTTCGGCAGGCGGTCGAGGGTCTGGCCCAACTGGTAGACACGGGCACCGCTGAGCCGCGCCTGCGCTTTAGCAGTGGTCACGTGCGGATCGTGCAGGATGGGACGCCGGGCTGGCGTCTCAAGCAGGATGAGGCTGCGGTCGCCATTACTAAGCTGATGATGAGTGGCCAGCCAACCACACGCACGCTGGCCCTGCCGGTGGAGCAGTTGACTCCGAAGATTACCAAGGAGACCCTGAGTAACCTGGGGATCAAGGAGTTGGTTGGCGAGGGCCAGAGCAGCTTCGCTGGCTCGGCCCAGTATCGCATCACGAACATTAAGGCCGGGGCCGCACGTATGGACGGAGTACTGATCGCGCCGGGGGAGGAATTCTCCTTCAACGCTCAGCTTGGCGAGGTAGACTCGGCCAACGGCTTTGTGGAGGGCTACGCGATCATTGGCAACCGCACCCAACTGGAATGGGGCGGCGGTGTCTGTCAGGACTCGACCACGGTCTTTCGGGCGGCCTTCTGGGCGGGCCTGCCGATCACGGAGCGCCACGCCCACGCTTTCTACATTAGTTGGTATGATCAGTTCGCTCTTGGCTCGCAAGGTGACGGCCAGGGGATGGATGCCTCGATCTATACGGGTGTAAACGACCTGAAGTTTGTCAACGACACCGGCAACTGGCTGCTGATGCAGACGGACGTAGATGAGGTGAACCAGATTCTTACCGTGCGGCTCTATGGCACAAAGCCGAACCGTGACGTGCGCTTGGAAGGGCCGACGATCACCAACGAGGTGCGTGCGCCAAGCGAGCCGGTCTACCTTGATGATGCGAGCCTACCCGCCGGCACGGTTCACCAGAGCGATACGGCTCGCGGTGGGCGTGACATCACGGTGGATCGGGTGATCACCCGTGGCGGGGCCGAGGTGAGTCGCGACAGTTTCTTTACGCGATTCCGCGCCTGGCCGAATATTTTTGTGCGCGGGACGGGAAATTAGCATGGTTATTTGCCCGGTGTGCGGCCACGCCAACCCGCCCGGATCGCGATTCTGCAACGCCTGCGGCGGGCGGGTCTCTATGGAGAAAGCTCCGAAACGCACCGTCATGGTGCCCGCACCCGGTACTCAGGAACAGATAGTTGACGTGCCAATCGTGCGTCCGGCCCCGCCCCTCGTGCCAGCCGCTGATGCCGAACTGCTGCCAGGGTCGCTGATCGGCCCCGGCGGGCGCTATGTGCTGGAACACGCGATTGGCCGGGGCGGATTCGGCCAGGCGTATCTGGTACGCGACCAGCAACTTGGCCGGTTTTGTGTGGCGAAGCGCCAGATCCCCAACCCTGAGTGGAGCCCGCGCATGCGTGAGCAGGCGTATCAGAACTTTCGCCGCGAGGCTCAGTTGCTCAGTACGCTGAATACGCCCGGACATCCCAACATCCCGGAGATCTTTGAGTACATCCCAGAGATCCACTGTCTGGTGATGAAGTATGTGGAAGGCCGCGACCTGACCTGGGTTCTGGCCGAGCGCGGCGGTAAGCTGCCGCTTGATGAGGGTCTGGCGATTATCCGCGATGTTTGCTCGGCTTTGGCCTATATGCACAGCCGTAGCCCGGAGCCAGTGCTGCACCGCGACATTAAGCCCTCGAATATCCTGATTGATAGCGCCGCACGAGTCTGGGTGATTGACTTTGGCCTCTCGAAGGCGACGCCCGTGCAGGCGGAGGTGACGGACTCGCCACATACTCAGATGGCGGGCACTTTTGGGATTACCCCGCCTGAGCAGTGGCGCGGCGAGGCTGTGCCGCAGTCGGACATCTATGCGCTCTGCGCGACATTGCATATGACGATCACGGGACACCAGCCGGATATGGAACGTGCGGACATGAACGATTTCATGCGCGGCACGAAGGTGCCCTTCCCCAGCGCCCGTAGCATTGATCCGACCATCCCGCCTCTGGTAGACGCAATTATCACCCGTGGCATGGCCTTTGACCCGGCTAAGCGACCCACCGCTGCCCAGTTACTCAGCGCTCTGGAGATGATCCTGACGCCCAAGGCCCGCGCTGATCTCCAGTCGCCCGACGGCACGGCCATCGCGGATGAGGCAGCCCTGGCGCACTGGGTGGAGGCGCACTGGAATCAGGCTGCGGGTTGGCTCTATGGGAGCCTGGCCGACCAAGTGACGCGGCTGTGGGGCAAGAATCGCCTAGCCGGCGATATTCGTACTATTGTCGTCAACAACGCCGCCGACCAGCACGCCGGGATTGATGGTCTGCTGGCACTGCTCGATCCTGAGGGTTATGGGGCCATCGCTGCGCAGTTAACTGCCGACCGACGTCTGATTGATTTTGGACAACTCGGCCCCGAGGATCGCCGTGAGGAGAGCCTGAACCTCAATAATACGGGGCGTCGCTACGTGCGAGTGGAGGTTCAATCGCCGCGCTGGGTGGTGCCGAGCGCCCTGAGCATCTCGCTGCCACCCGGCCACCAGCAAAAGCTTCGGCTGACCGCCGACATGCGTCGCGCCACTGATTCAGGCCGTATGCGCGATATACTGCTCATGCGCGACCGCTTAGGTGCGGGGTTTCGCGTTGACGTGGAGGCGCGGCTCTCGCGCTGGGGTGCGATGCTACAACTGATCGGCGGGCCACGCCGAGCAGACTGGGAGTCGGGCGATGTGCGCCCGTTGCGGCAGATCAACGCCCATCTCGGCGGTGTCTGGGCGCTCGACATCAGCCATGATGGGCGGCAGATTGCCTCGGGCGGCTGGGATCAGCGGGTGCGCCTGTGGCGAACGGCGAACGGGGCCGCCGAGGGTGTCCTTGATGACTACGGCGGCAACGTCCTCTCGGTGGCGTACAGTCACGATGGCCGCTTCTTGGCGGTCGGTGGCAATGCGGATCAGATCGAAATCTGGGCCATGCGCAATCGCCGCCTCGTACAGTCAATTCACGGACACCACGGCTATCAGGAGAGCGTGCGATTCAGCTCCGACAGCCAGTTGATCATCACAAGCAGCGGCGATGGCCGGATCTGCTTCTGGAGGATCGCCGACGGCTCGCTGGTGCATGAGATTCAGCCGCAGGTACGTGCGCAGACGATGGCCGCGCATCCAGACGGGCGCAGTCTGGCGCTGGGAGATGCCGATGGCACGGTGCGGCTATGGGGGATCCGCGAGGGCGCACAGATCCAGGCTCTGGGTGGCCACAGCTCTGGCGTGAATAGCCTCGACTACGGCCCAAGCGGAGGTCTGCTCGTCTCAGGCGATGGTGCGGGCGTGGTGCGCCTGTGGAATCTGGATACGGGCCGGGTTCGCCAGGAGCTACGCGGACACCAGAATGCCGTGCGCTCGGTGGCCGTCCACCCCGATGGTCAGGCGGTGGCGTCGGGCGGGGTAGATGGCAGCATTCGACTCTGGCGAGTGAGTGACGGTGCCCTGCTCCAAGTGCTTACCGGCCAGGGCAGCAGCGTGCTGCGGGTGGTATTCAGCGCCACCGGAGATCTGCTCGCCTCGGGCGGCAGTGATGGGGCTATTCGGCTGTGGCAGCCGGCGTAGGACGATTGTGGATTGTGGATTGTGGATTGTGGATTGGCGGACACGTGCAATCCGCAATCCGCAATCCGCAATCCGCAATCCACAATCCACAATCCGCAATCCTACTCCGGGTGCGTGACCAACTCGGTGCCAGCGACCCAGCCCTCGCGACCGTCGGCGGTGCGGATGCGCCACCAGGGGTAGCCGTCCCGCTGAACCGGCCCGACCAGCAGAGTCAGTTGGGTGCCAGGATGCAAGCTATCAGAGACGTGCGACTCGAGACCGGCGAGGTCGTGGAGGCGTAGGTTTTTGCCGCCGGCCTTCCGCACATAGGCGGTGGCATCGAGGGTGAGGCCACCAGTGGCAACGGGCGCAGCCTCGGCTGTGCCGTGGACGATGGCGGGCGTGTCGGACGTGGCACCGCCAAAGGTACCGATGGCCCCCGTCCCGCTGGTGGGAGCGTCTCCGCTCTTCCCTTCCGCTGCCTGCGTGTTGGTACTAGACTTGGGCATGGGGTTTGCTGCTACTTTCTACGTACCCGAAAGTACGCGCTAGAAATTCCTGCTTCATCCCAATGTACCATATCGAGTGTCCTTCAGACGTGATCACATTGGGCAGTATAATATATTTGTGCGTATTTCGCAACGACTCGGTTAAAACTGAGTGGGCGAGGGAGAGGGATCTTTGGTATAATTTATGAGTAATGAATGCGATATGATGGCGGAATTATGCCCGAATCCGTGAACTTAGAGCCAACTGAGCGAGCCATATCCACTCCCACACCTCCACTGCGGCCAAGTGTTCAGCCGCAGTTTCACCCACGCCAGCGATTTCTGCGAGTGTCGTTGTTTTTTTTTAGTGTGATCGCCCACATCTACGTGTGGGACATCTTCTTTCCGCGATTCATTGTGCTGCGCTGGTATGTGCAGCGCACGCAGATGCGGCGATGGAAAGGGATTGCCCGCCGCTTCCGGATCATGGCCCTGGAACTGGGCGGCATGCAGATCAAATTTGGACAGTTTCTCTCTTCTCGCGCCGATATTATGCCTCAGGAGGTGCGCCGCGAGTTGGCTGGTCTGCAAGATGAGGTGCCACCCGCACCGCCCAGCCATGTGCTGGCGGTGATCTTGGAGGATCTGGGTGCGCTACCCTCGGAGATCTTTGAGAGCTTCGATCCTGAGGCGGTGGCCGCTGCGTCCCTCGGCCAAGTTCACTTCGCTGTCCTCAAAGATGGCCGCGAAGTGGCGGTGAAGGTGCAACGGCCCTTCATTGACAAGATCATTGAGGTTGATCTCCGTGCGGTGACCTGGGTGATCCGTCTGATTAAGAACTATCCTCCCATTCGCCGCCGCGCCAATATGGAGGCTTTGCTCGCCGAGTTTAGCCGGGTACTCGTCCAGGAACTCGACTACGTAGGCGAGGCCAAAAACTCTACGGCTTTCCGCACCAACTTTGCTGGCGTTCCGGGCGTCTATACCCCTGAGACGATCCCAGAACTGACCACTCGGCGCGTCCTAGTGATGGAGCGCATCAGCGGAGTGAAGATCAACGATCTGCAAACCCTTGATCGCCTGGGGGTGAGTCGCCTGGAGTTGTCTGCACGGCTGAGTAATGTGTACCTCAAGCAGTTTTATATGGACGGGCTGTTCCACGCCGACCCGCACCCTGGCAATCTGTTTGTGCGGGTTGAACCAGATCTGCCATCGCCTGTGTATCACAATGGGCGCGTGTCGTTCGAGGATATGCAGAGCGGCGCGTGGGTTGCGCACGCCCTGCCCGAATCGCAACTCAACAACGCAGACGCACGAGGCACGCCCTTTACCTTGATCTTTGTGGACTTTGGGATGGTAGGTCATCTATCGCCGCAGATGATGGAGAGTATGCGCGGTGGCGTCATTGGCCTGGCAACGAAGGATGCAGATCGGATTGTCGACTCGCTTGACAAAATGAACATGATCTTGCCTGGGGCGGATCGCCGCCTGATCGTACGCGGTATCCAGTCGCTGCTGCGGATCTCGTACAATCGCACAATGCGCGAGATGACCAACCTGGATGTGGATGTCATTTTTGATGAGACGCGGGATATTATCTACAACTTGCCCTTTCAGATCCCGCAAGATCTGCTCTACCTTGGCCGCGCCCTGAGTATGGTGGGCGGGCTGGCCACCGAGATCTGCCCTGATATTAATCTCTTCGAGGAGCTGCGCCCCTTCGCCCGCATGATGATGGATCGCGAGCAGCAGGCGGGCAACTGGGTTGATCGGGTGCAGAAGGAACTGGTTGACCTGGGCCAGATTATGCTCAAACTGCCGCGCCAAATGGACTCGTACTACGCTGCGGCGAATAGTGGCGAGCTACAGACCCACTCGGACACCAGCCGACTGGAGCGCGGTATGCGCCGGGTCGAACGTTCAACCGACCGCTTGGCCGGTGGGATGTTTGCGGCCAGCCTTTTCCTCGGCGGGGTGCAACTGCGCACTCGCGGCCTAGAGAAGGAGGCCAGTCGGGCTTGGTGGGGTGCCGTTGCCGCCGTCCTGTGGGCTTTCTGGCCGCGTGGGGAGCGGTAAATGTAATGGCGCAGCGGGCAAGCAACGCCTGCTGCGCCATTACGGCGATATGATCGTGCGACGACAGTTGCTCGGCTGGGCGATGCTGCTGGTTCTCCTGTCTGTGGCGGTGCTGGTGGCCCTTCGGCCTGACCCACGCGCCCCGCTGCGGGCTGCCGATGACCTCTTTCGCACGGGCAGATACTATGATGCGCTGCGGGCCTATCAGGTGATCGATCCGCGTGCATTTCCCGAGGCCGCCCTGCGTCTGGGTATGGTTCGCGCTATCCGTGGCGAGTACTCGCCCGCCGAGCGCGCCCTGCGTCTGTCCATGCAGGGTGGCCTGCTCCCCACTGACTACCAGTTGGCCTTGATCTACCTGGGACACGTTCTCGCCAACGATGGACGTGCCGCCCTCGCCGTCAAAACCTGGGCGCTGACCGAGGACTGTCGCACTCAGGAAGCGTGCGGCTACCGCTCCCCCGCCCGTATTCTGCGGGCTGACTATGCCTTGCGGCAGGGTGACTATGCCTCTGCTGAGGCCAACTACCGCGCTGCGCTCGATCTCTCCCCGCCGTTGCCGTGGGCTAGTCTCGCCACCTATCGCTTAGCTCTGCTGTTAGCCGCACGCGACCCCGACGCGGCGATGGCCGCTCTTGAACACGTCACGACCGATCACGCCCCCAGCGCCGATCCGCTCCTGGCACCGCTGCTCCCTACCGATACCACATGGCAGGACGAGCTTGTCGCCGCGATCTCGGCCCCACCAGAGAGCCGATCCTATCGGCTTGGGCAGCTTTACCTGAACGTGGGGCTCTATGGGCTGGCTGAGGATCAGTTTGCCCAGGTACGGCCCGATAGCCCACACGCCCGTGAGTCGGCTGTCTATGCTGCCTACACGCGCTGGCGGGCCGGGGATCGTCAGGGTGGGCGTGATCGGCTTGCGCAGATCGTCCGCACACAACCTGACGATCCGCAGGCCAGGGCGCTCCTGGCCCTGGCCTATCTCTCCACCGCCCAGGGGGATGCCGCTCGTGACCAGATTGACACACTCGTACGACTGAACCCGAACGACCCCGAGATGCACCTTGCTCTGGCCAACTGGTACATCACCCGCAGCGAATACCCCGAGGCCAGCCTAGAGTACAGTCTGGCATGGGCGAAGGCTCCCGCTGCGCGGCGCGGTCACTACGCCCTGCTCGGGGCGCAGTTTCATCTTACCTCTGCCTACGAGCCGTGCGAGAGCGGCGCACCCTTGGCTGAGGTCGCAGTGACGGCGATGCCTACTGATGGCGCGGCGTGGACAACCCTGTCCGCGCTTCAGTACTACTGCAACCATCCGGATGCCGCCTTATCCTCCGCCCAGCGCGCCGCCGATAGCGACGGTGGGGCGGAGAGTTTCTACTATCTGGGGATGGCTCTGAACGCCCTTGGCCAGCGTGATCGCGCCCGTAGCGAACTGATCCGTGCGGCGGATCTGGCCCCGGCATCGGTCTGGCGTGAGCGGGCCGAGACAGCGCTGGCCCTGATGCCGTAGCATCAGGGCCAGCATCTCTGGCAACGTAAGGGTGCTGCTGTGCCCCTACTCGTCAAAATAGCCGTGGAGCCGCCGACCGAGGTGCGGGTCGCGCAGCTTCTTCAGCGCCTCGCTCTCTAACTGGCGGACGCGCTCACGGGTGAGGTTAAGCCGCTGCCCGATCTGCTCCAGTGTAAGGGCGCTCTCGCTGGTAAGGCCATAGCGCAGGCTGAGAATGTGTTGCTCACGCGGGGTCAGGTGCGACATCGCCTCGCTGAGGTCATCGCGTAGCAGACCGTGAGCCACCTGCTCAAGCGGAGTCAGTTCCATCGGGTCAGCAATCACCTCGGCCAGGGAACCGGTACCGTCATCAGTGTGGGCTTCGTCCAGCGACGCCGGGGTGAGAGCCGCCTGCTCAGCGCGTGTCACCTGCTCGGGTGTGATACCCAGTTCACCAGCGATCTCCTCGGGCGTAGGGTCACGGTCGAGGCGCTGGATGAGGTTCTGGCGCGCACGGGCCAACCGCGAGAGTCGCTCGCCGAGATGGACGGGCAGGCGCACCGTGCGACCGTGGTCGGCGATGGCGCGACCGACGCTCTGGCGGATCCAGTAGGTGGCGTAGGTCGAGAACTTAAAACCACGGCTCGGGTCAAACTTATCAACGGCGCGCATCAAGCCGAGGCTACCCTCCTGGATAAGATCGAGCAGGCTCAGGCCGTGGCCCTGGTAGCGGCGAGCGATGCTCACCACCAAACGCAAATTTGAATTGATCAGTTGGGCACGGGCGGTACCCCCAGCGATCACCTGGTACTCCATACGCCGGTGGTCGGTTGGGGTCAGGGGGTGCTCATCCGCAAGGCGACGAGCCGCCTCGCGCCCCATCCCCATCGCACCGGCCAGCTCCTGCTCCTGGTCAAAGGTGAGCAGGGGCTCATCACCGATCTCGTTCAGGTAGAGGATTATCGATTCTGCTGGGGCAGCACCAACAAATGCAGGGTTCGTCATAATATATCCCCTTTCTCATCGGCATTCAGGGCTGCTGCCGACAAAAAAGACATGCGCGTGCGAAAACGCCCTCCTTATGAGGTAGCATCACTTACTATGCTTGGATGGTATAAAAAAAGTCTTAGGGGAAGATGAGAGCTGGATGAGAATACACCGGCACGCATGCGCGCCGGTGTATTCTGGGCACAGCCGAGGGGTTTTTGAGAGATTTAGGCCAGGGCCATGTCGCGCTTTTTCTTCTCGCGGCGGCGATCCTCGGCGTTGAGCAGCTTCTTGCGGATGCGCCAGCCCTTGGGCGTCACCTCCACTAACTCGTCCTCACTGAGGTACTCGACGGCGTCATCGAGGGAGAGCTGCCGGGGCGTGTCCAAGCGAATCGACTCGGCACCTTTATTGTTGCGCATGTTGGTCAGGTGCTTATCCTTACAGACATTGATCTCCAGATCAACGTCGCGGATGTGCTGGCCGACCACCATACCCTCGTAGATATCCTGACCGGGCGAGATGAAGTAGGTGCCGCGATCCTGCACCTGAAACATTCCATAGGTTGTGGAGACACCGCTGTCAGAGGCAATCAGCGACCCCGTCTCGCGGGTGTCCATCTCGCCAACGAGCGGCTCGTAAGCGTAGAAGAGACTGTTCAGAACGCCCTGGCCACGGGTGGATGAGAGAAACTGCTGGCGAAAACCAAGCAGACCACGGGTTGGCACAATGTACACATAATGCACGGTGCCGTCATCGCGCACCTGCATATCGCGCATCGCGCCGCTGCGCCGTCCGAGCAACTCGACCACCACGCCCTGGAAATCCTTACCGACCTCAATCTCTACCAGTTCCATCGGCTCAAGCTTCTTGCCGTTCTCGTCCTCGTGGAAGATGACCTCGGGCTTCGAGACCTGGAACTCGTAACCCTCACGACGCATATTCTCGATCAGAATGCCCAGGTGCAACTCACCGCGACCGGCCACCAGGAAGACATCGGCGCTATCGGTGTCGGTCACACGCAGGGCCACATCGCGCTCAACCTCGGTGTAGAGCCGCTCGCGCAGCTTGCGTGAGGTAACGTAGGTGCCCTCGCGACCGGCAAAGGGGCTGGTGTTGACGCCGAAGGTCATCCGTACCGTCGGCTCCTCAACCTTAATTGTCGGTAGGCCCTCGGGCGCGGTGGCGTCGGCAATTGTCTCGCCAATATTGGCGTCGGAAATACCGGCAATGGCAATAATATCGCCAGCGGTAGCGGTCTCGACATCCTCGCGGTGCAGACCGTTATAGGTAAAGAGCTGGGTAATCTTGGTCGGGGTAACGGAGCCGTCGCGGCCAATTCGCACCAGGGGCTGGCCTTTGCTGATCGTGCCACGGTAGAGCCGACCCGTGACGATCTTGCCCTTGTAATCGTCATAAATACTGGTCGTGACCAAGAACTGGGCAGGGCCATCGGCATCCACATCAGGCGCAGGGATGCGGTTAAGGATACACTCGAAGAGCGGCTCCAGCGAGTCGTACATCTTCAGGGGCGAGCGACCGGAGTGGCCAAGCAGCCCGTTGGCGTAGATCGTGGCGAACTCGGACTGCTCATCGCTGGCACCCAGATCAACAAAGAGGTCGAACGCCTCGTTGACCACATGGTTAGGCCGAGCCTGGGGCCGATCAACCTTATTCACCACCAGAATAGCGCGATGGCCGGCCTGAAGTGCCTTGCGCAGCACAAACTTGGTCTGCGGCATCGGGCCGTCCACCGCGTCCACCAGGAGCAGCACACCATCAACCATATTCATCACCCGCTCAACCTCACCGCCAAAATCGGCGTGGCCGGGAGTGTCAATAATATTGATCTTGACGCCCTTATAGATCACAGCGGTGGTTTTTGAGAGGATGGTAATACCGCGCTCGCGCTCAAGAGCGTTGCTGTCCATCATGCGAACTTCGGTCGCCTGGTTGTCGCGGAAAATATGGCTCTGCTTAAGCATCGCGTCCACCAGGGTGGTCTTCCCGTGGTCAACGTGAGCAATAATGGCGATATTCCGAATGTCGTTACGCTTCATAGATACGAATGTGCCTCACACGTGAGGGCGAAGCATCTGCAATGCAAATGCTTCGCCCATCTAAATCATCGACCCTTATCTTACCACACCTGCCGGTGGGGGTGGTTGCCTGTAGGAGGCAGGAGGCAGGAGGCAGGAGGCAGGAGGCGACGTGACGCCCCCTCTCCGTCAAGCGGAGAGAGGGTGGGGTATGTCACGAAACCTTCACCCCCGCGCCAAGTTGAGTTCCAGTAGCCGCGCCAGAATCTCTTTATCGCTCAGGTCGCTCGGCCAGCCGTAGGCGGCGCATACCGCTGCGTCCAGTTGGGTGTGGGCGTTGGCCAGCCAGGTTGGCCGGGTATTGTAGAGGTTGGTGAGGGTGCGCTTTTTGAGTTCGGCCTCGTCAGCGCCTTCAGGGTTGAGCCAGTTGGTGCGTAGCTCTACCAGCCGCTGCGCCGCCGCTGCGATTGCCTCAACCTGTGGGTTCGCTTCTGGCTCCTGGCCCGGTGCCCACGGGAACGGGTAGGTCTCGAAGCAGGTTGTGTTGTTGTAGGTCGGGTCGTTGCCGACTCCGTGGCGTGATGATGTGGCCAGCGACCATACCTCATGCACACGCGAGTGCAGCACGCCGAAGAAGTAGTCATCGTCGCGGGCAAAAACATAAACTCGACTATCGGGAAGTGTACGTCCATCTGTCCAAATAAACATACGATGCTTCGCCACACGAGGCGTACAGATAAATCGAGACAGGTTCTGAACTGCCTCACGGAACCCCGGTACCGTTTCACCGTGATGCCACCAGTAAAGGCGTCGCCGTTCGCGATTATTGGTATCACGTTCGGACTTAACGTGAGCGCGGACATATTCAAAGGGCTGTTCATACAGCGCAGCTTCGCCTTCTGTCATCTCCCCAAAGTCAATGATGAACATGCCCCGTGGTCGCCGCGTAATATCCATGCCGTTGATCCAGGGCACAACCACATCGGTATTAGGTCGGCCATTCGGATTAAGCGGTGCGCTGATCATCTGAACGGCGACCTCAGATGCGATATCGAACGCGCCGACCTTTACCGGGCCTTGGAAACATATGCCTGCGTTCTCTTCCAAACGCTGCGCCTTCGTGAGATCAAGCTCGCTGGTGAGGTTCGCGTTGATACTCTGCACCGCTATGCCATTGAGTTCGCGCTCCGTCTCTTTGTTTGCATCAAAGCCAACCATCGAAACACGCACCGCTGCGCCATCAAGTACCCATGTACGATCCGCCCAGCCCATAAAAATGTCGCCGCTCTGCTTGATCTGCTCTAGCACCTTACGATTGGCCCCGGCCCGAATTGATTGGGTCGCCAGTAATCCGGCCCGCTTCACTTCGCCACGCTCAATCAGTGCCCGTGCCCGCTCAAACCAGTAAGTCACGAGATCAGCTTCGTGGGGTACACGTCCGTCATAGAGTGCGAAGATGTGATTCACATAGGTGTCGCCTAGCTCTGCGCGCAAGCGCTTCCCGCCCAGAAACGGCGGGTTGCCCACAATCACATCAGCCTCGGGCCAAGCTGGCTCAACCGGATTCCCGGCGTCATCAAAGGCGAGGATCGCGTCCATATGGCGGATCGTGTCGAGCGGTTTGAGGATCGGCTCGCTAGGTGCGCCAAAACCGTTGTCGCGCAGCCACTGGATGTAGCCGATCCAGACGGTGATCTGGGCTAGTTCGTGGGCGTACTCGTTCACCTCTACGCCACGCAGTTGCTCGGGCGAGACGCTGGGGAAGAATCTGCCGACGGCCAGATTTTGGGCCAGGGTGATCACCGCCTTCTCTAAGTCGAGCAACTGTTTGAGGGCGACATAGAGGAAGTTCGCGCTGCCGCAGGCGGGGTCAAGCACGCGGGTACCGGCGATCTCTTTGGCGAAGCCGGTCAGCATAGCCCGTAGCTCATCCTGAAGGCGGGCAGCGACACGCTTGTTGGCGGCATCGCGGCGAGCGGCGAGGGCGCGGGCCTCAGATTCAACCTCGACCCAACGGCGGCGCAGCGGGGCCATCAATACCGGCTCAATAATCAACAGAATATCGTCGCGGCTGGTGTAGTGTGCGCCAAGCTGACCGCGCTTGGCCGGGTCAAGCGAGCGCTCAAAGAGCGTGCCAAAGATCGCCGGTTCCACGTACGACCAATCCAGGTCGCTGGCGCACAGCAGAATCCTCACCCCATCGCTATCCAGCGGCAGCACCGTATCATCATCGAAGAGCCGTCCGTTGAAGTGCGGGATGTCTTGCATCGCATAGAAGCCGCCGGTGGTCATATGACCAAAGAGCGTGCGCAGTTCGGCCACAAACAGCGGGGCGCGATTCCTGGTTGCCTTAATTAACTGCGAGAAGAGGTGATTGGGGAGCAGGCCGACATCCTCAGCGAAGAGACAGAACAGGATGCGGATGAGGAAATGTGCGATCTGCTGCGGATCTTCGCCATACTTGCGCAGCAACTCCGCCAGCTTGGCAAACTCAGCGGCAGCCTGTTCCGTCACCTGGACAGTGTTCTGTGGGGCGCGGAACACCTCGGGTTTGGTGAAGACATCGCGCAATTTCTGGAGGCCCGCTGTCGTCAGCAGGCTATCGAGGCTCAGAACGATCACCTGCTTGACCGTGTTGGTGAAGTTGGTATGGATCTGGATTGTCTCCATATCGGAGACAACGAGCAGCGGCGGGTTGTGCAAACTCTCGCGGTACTGGAGCAACTGCTGATAGGCTTTATCGAGGTTGGCGTGCTTGCCCTTATACTCCCAGGCAAAGACTCCGAGCTTCCAGACATCAGCCCAGCCCTGGCCACCCTTCTGCATATTGGCCCCAGCCTCAAAAGTGTAGTGCGTGCCGGAGGGATCTTCCTCCACCGGGGTGGGGTGGTCAATCAGGCGGCAGAGATCAAGAAAATGCTCCTGGTAGCCCGACTTCTCCTTAACCGTGGCCTGCCGCCACTTCTGGACAAACGCCTGTGGGGTAAGGGTGGTCATAGGGGCGGTACCTTTCAGGTGAGGGGTCAAACAAGCGGATTCAGCACCGACCTTGCCCCCTCACCCCCGGCCCCTCTCCCACACGGGGAGAGGGGAGATACCGCAACAGGACGCTTCCGGTTCCCCCTCTCCCGTTCTGGGAGAGGGGGCTAGGGGGTGAGGGCTGCGCGGCGGCAGATTCCCTATGTGAAACGTATTGGGACTACGGCTTGATCCTTCTGAGGATCGCCGTCAGTCGATCATAATCGTCTTTGAGCAGACTAGCCAACTCACGCCCGGCATAGACCAGGTAATCGCGGCTGTCGTGGCGGGCGCGGGCGGTGGCGCGGATGGCGGCAGACAGCAGTTCGTCGCTGGGGATCTGGGCGGCAAAGAGAACACTGCGGAAGAAGTCGCTCGACTCGCAGAACCCGCCGAGTTCGGCATCGTCGCAGGGATAGACACTATAGTGGACGGGCGGCGGGTGGGGCGGCAGGTACTGGTAGCGACGATCCCGCTCGCAATATCCCACCGTGATTGCCGAGAACTCGGTCTGGAGTACCTCTGCCAGATCAGGGTGTTCGTGGTAGATCTCGGCGTCGTAGAGATTGCGACCACTGTAGGTGCGCCCGCGCATCATCGCTCGCCCGCCCGGCTCCTTGCTGCCGGTGCGGATCTCGTACACCAGGCCATACACCGCCACGCCCGCACTGCGCGTCTGCGCCCGCACGAGCGACCCGAAGGGCGGTGCCGCCAGTAGCTCGTAGGCTCCCGCCGTAAAACGGGTGGTAGAGGACTCAATCACCTCGCCGATGCGTTCCATAGGGCTCCCGGTGGGGGCAGCAACCCCCATTACCCCTTGATATACGATTTACTATCTTTTTTCGCGGACGCGCTGGCGTCTGCCTCGGCCCGGTAGAGGCTGGCCTCCAGCATGTGCTGGAATGTGCGCCGGTCGGCGCTGCGCACGACCGCCTGTTCGTGGGCGCGCTCCAGAGCCACCGGATAGCCGCCACCACGGCCCGCCTGATCGTACATCAGGGCGTGGATCAGATCAACCTGATCGGGGTCTTGGGCCACCCACTGCGGAATCTCAATGCGGGCCAGTTCGCGGCCAACCCGCATGTGGAAGAAATAGATCGTGTGTTCGCGGTAGGATTCAACGTTAATCCGGCTCATCGAGATAAAGAGCGGGCCGCGCTGACCCTCAGACAACTGCCCAGCGAGGATGTCGGTATCCACCAGACCCTGGCAGATTGAGCAGGATGGATCACGACCGTCGGCCAGATCGCTGCACTCGGAACAATTGGCCCCCTTGCCGGCGGCCACATCCACATCAGGGCAGAGCATCAGGCGAATGGTGCCCACCACCTCGGGCGAGCGTGGCCGGCTGATGTAGGATGCCACCGGGATGCCCCGCTCGTGCATGGCATCAAGATAGGCCAGATAGCGGCCTAGAAAGTGGTCTTGCACAAAACGCTCGGCACCGGCCAGTGTCCAACGGATCAGCGTGCCGTCTTGGAGAGCCAGACACGGTATATCGTCAGTCAGAAACTCGTCGGCTAAACCGACGAGGGCCACGCCCTCGTCCACATCACGGCGGGCACTGAGGTAGTTGCCCTCAATCGGCACGCGCCGGGTTCCATTGCTCAAATAAAGATCTTCCTCGCGGTAGTAGAGAACTGGCTCGGAGCTGAGCCGGGCCAGCGGATTCTCCCCGTAGCGCAGAAAGACCCTGCCGATATTAATCAGGTAGCAGGAGGCGCTGCCGTGACGGTCGAGGTCAATCTGCGATCCGTCGCTGGCTACGAGGGCGTAGCTTACGGGGATCTCCGGTCGGTTGCGGGCCGTATCAAGTGGTTCTACCGGGTGAGCCAGCAGCCAGTTCGCCGTCTCGCGGCTGATGTTTGCGGCGGTGGCCCAGTGCTGCTCTGCGCCTGTGGCCTCGCGGTAGCGCGCCACGACGCGGCTGGTGCGCTCGTTTGTTGTGGCGGCGCTCAAGGCCGTCGCGCCGCTCATCTGGCGCACTTGTCGGCCCAGGGCGGTCAGATCTAGTCCCACTGTATCGTCCCCAGAAAGTTGTTGGTAGCTGCGATTGTATACCGAGAGGATAATAGCACACTTGTTTTGTCCTGTCAAGGTATACATGTTTACCGGATGCGCCCGGTGCTGCGACAGAGGCTCTGATATGCTTCATGCCAGTGTTCACCGGCGCGGCCCTCCGGGCAGCCGCTGCGCTGCCAAATATAGTAGGCTGTCTCGCATATCAGCGCCTCGCTCGGCTCATTCGTGTAGAATTGATCACATGTTCCACGCGCCGCGTCGTAGGGCAGGCAGCCGAATGCATCACGTCCCCGCGATGGCTGGGTATGGCGATAACACTCGGTGCGCAGTGGGCACGGGTCACCGTAGCAGTAGAGCATGGCGTGATTCCTCCTCATATGAAAATAGCCGATAGCCGATAGCCGATAGCCGATAGCCGATAGCCGATAGCCAGCGGCTATTTTCATGCGGCAGTGTGCGCCTTGCGCAGGGGTGCCTCTGGTATAATCAACTGTGCCCCCTCGCCCCCGAGGTGAAGGCTGAGCGGCATTGCAACGACCCCTACAAGGATGTGCACGATGCTTACCCGACGAATTATCCCGTGTCTGGATGTCAAAGCCGGTCGTGTGGTGAAGGGGATTTCGTTCCTCAATCACCGCGACGCGGGCGATCCGGTAGCTCTCGCGGCAGCCTATAACGAGGCTGGTGCCGATGAACTGGTTTTCTACGACATTACCGCATCCAGCGACGAGCGTGCCATTATGGTCGAGGTGGTTGAGCGCACCGCCGCCGAGGTCTTTATCCCGCTCACGGTGGGCGGCGGCCTGCGCACAGCAGACGATATGTACCGCATGCTGCGCGCCGGGGCCGATAAGGTTTCGATCAATACGGCGGCGGTCCTCAACCCGCACCTGATCGAGGATGGGGCGCGGCGTTTCGGTAGCCAGTGCATTATGCTCTCGGTGGACGCCCGCCGGGTCAGCGGGCCGGGCGAACCGCCGCGCTGGGGGGTCTTCACCCACACCGGTGCGAACGCCCGTCCCACCGGGCTGGATGCCATCGAGTGGATCCGTCGCGGTGTCGAACTGGGGGCCGGTGAGATCTGCATCAACAGCATGGATGCCGATGGCCAGAAGAGCGGCTACGATATTGAACTGCTGCGGGCGGTAGCCGAGGCCGTGCCGGTGCCGATCATCGCCTCGGGCGGGGTCGGTTCGCCCGAGGATATGTACCGTGGCGTGGTAGATGGCCTTGCCGATGCAGTGCTGGCCGCGTCCATCTTCCACTTTGGCGAATACAGCGTGGCTGATGTGAAGCACTATCTTGCCGAACGCGGGGTGCCGGTGCGCGGGGTATAAATAGCCGATAGCCGATAGCCGATAGCCGGGCATCAGATGAAAAAAGGCACTACCGCAAAAGGCACGCTGTCATCCCTGCCGCCCGGCCCGTAAACGGGCGGGCTAGGCGTACGACGCCCGCTAAAGCGGGCTAACCTAGCCCGCTTTAGCGGGCGTCGTATGCCTAGCCGGGGCCTTCAGGCCCCCGGCGGGCGGTGCTAGACAGCGTGCCTTTTGCGGTAGTGCTACCCCTCACTCTTCAAGAAGAGCGCGGCAAGGGGCGGCAGTGTCAGGCTGAGCGACTGACTGTGACCGTGGGCATATGTGGGGTTGGCCATAACACCGCCCGCGTTGCCGAGGCCGCTTCCCCAGTACTCGCCGCCGTCGCTGTTGAGCAGTTCGCGCCACCAGCCACCGCGTGGCACCCCAATGCGGTAGTCGGATCGCACCACTGGGGTGGCGTTGATCACCACCAGGATGATGTCGCCGGTACTCTTGCCTCTGCGCAGGAAGCTGTAGACGCTGCTGTCGCTATCGCTGGCGTCAACCCACTCGAAGCCAGCCGGCTCACAGTCGAGTTCGTGCATGGCCGGCTCGTTGACATAGAGCCGGTTCAGGTCGCCCACCAGTTGCTGGAGGCCCGTGTGTGACGGGTACTGGAGCAGGTGCCAGTCTAGGCTGCTATCGTGATTCCACTCACGCCACTGGCCGAACTCAGCGCCCATGAACATCAGTTTCTTACCGGGCTGGGCGTACATGTAGCTGAAGAGCAGGCGCATGTTGGCAAACTTCTGCCACAGATCGCCAGACATCTTGTCCATCAGCGAGCCCTTGCCATGCACCACCTCGTCGTGCGAGAGCGAGAGCATGTAGTTCTCAGTGAACATGTAGAGGCCACGGAAGGTCAGTTCGTTGTGGTGGAAGCGGCGGAAGATGCCCTCGCGGCGCATATACTGGAGCGTGTCGTGCATCCAGCCCATGTCCCATTTGAAGCCGAAGCCCAGGCCACCCACGTACGCCGGGCGCGAGACCATCGGCCAGGCGGTGCTCTCCTCCGCAATGGTCTGCACATCGGGGAAGCTCTTGTAGACCTCGGAGTTGAACTGGCGCAGGAACGAGATTGCGTCAATATTCTCGTTACCGCCGTACTCGTTAGGAATCCACTCGCCCTGCTTGCGCGAGTAATCCAGGTAGAGCATGCTGGCCACGGCGTCTACGCGCAGACCATCAATATGGAACTTGTCGAGCCAGCAGATCGCCGAGCTGATCAGGAAGCTGCGCACCTCGTTGCGACCGTAGTTGAAGATGTAGCTGCCCCAGTCGGGGTGAAAGCCCTTACGCGGGTCGGCATGCTCAAACAGGTGCGTGCCATCGAAGTAGGCCGGTCCGTGGCCATCGGTGGGGAAATGTGAAGGCACCCAATCGAGAATGATGCCGATACCCTGCTGGTGCAGGTATTCAACAAAGAACATGAAATCCTGGGGCGTACCGCAGCGACTCGTAGGCGCGAAGAAGCCGGTGGTCTGGTATCCCCACGATCCGTAGAAGGGGTGTTCGGTGACGGGCATCAGTTCGATGTGAGTGAAGCCGCACGTCTTCATGTGATCCGCCAGGAGCGGGGCGATCTCGCGGTAGCTCAGGAAGCGATCCGGATAAGCGGGATCGCGCATCCACGAGCCGAAATGCATCTCGTAGATCGCCATAGGCGCGTGGGTATTCTGGCGCTGGCCACGGGTCGCCATCCAGTCGCCATCGCCCCAATCATAATCGCGATCCCAGACGAGTGATGCCGTACGTGGGGCCACCTCAAAGTAACTGCCGAAGGGGTCAGTCTTATCCTCACGGTAGCCGTAGTAGCGCGAAGCGATATGGAACTTGTACGCGGCACCTTTACCGATGCCGGGGAGGAATGTTTCCCAAATCCCCGAGTTGCCGTGGAGCTTCAGCGGATGGGAGCCCGCGTCCCAGCCGTTCCACTCGCCAACCACGGCCACATACTCGGCGTTGGGTGCCCAGACGGCGAAGTAGGTGCCGGGCGTGCCATCAATCTCGGTAGGATGGGCACCCAGTTTCTCGTAGAGCCGGTAATGGGTACCCTCGCCGAAGAGGTAAACATCGGCGTCGGTGAGAATGACGC